>OLQK01000180.1_pt1 | contig 81371 bp, 73 predicted proteins | sample 1672501 | NCBI WGS metagenome assembly OLQK01 (sample SAMEA3136693, study PRJEB25190) | human gut metagenome | biome: human gut; feature: human-associated habitat; material: faeces | place: Austria | collected 2013
AGTGGCGAGAGTCGAACTCACGGCCTCTTGAACCCCATTCAAGCGCGCTACCAAACTGCGCTACACCCGGTCAACCGGGCTGTCTCGAATCAGCTTGATTATTATAACTGACTGCACCGAGAATGTCAATAGAAATGTACGAATTTTATAAATATATGAAAATATTAGTATTAAATGCGAAAGAGGTTTCAAGCCTTTTTCGCATTATTTTTTTACCGAAAGCGAGGTGCAGTAGTGCGCGAATATAGGTATCTCACCCACGATGACCGCCTACTTATCGAAAAGCTATATGCGCGCGGCATTGCGCCGTCTGACATTGCATCCGTCGTTGGCGTTTCGCTGGCGACCATCTACCGAGAACTGCCGCGCGGATATACCGACGAACGGTTCCCCGGCGGGCGTAAAGTCTACAGCGCCGTCAAGGCACAGCAGACAGTCGATCAGAACATCAAGCGCCGTGGCCGTTCCCCGGCGGATACAAAGAAAGGGACAGAATGAATAAAGAAGTCGAAATTGCCGTCACGCTGAACACTGACGAAGCCAACGAAAAATTAGAACAGCTTACCGCCAAGGCGCAGGCCCTTGCCGATTTGTTCACCAGCATAGCCGAACAGGCAGACCACGCCGCAAAGATCATGCCGCCGTCAGCTGTTGAAGCTGTCTACGCTATGTGCCACGGATGCCCACCGACTACAAACTTCATGCGTAGTATTTCGGAAATGCTGCGTATCAGTTTGCCGGAATTTGAAAAACTGGAATACTCAATTTCGGACGGCTGTGGCTGCACGGCTGGCTGTGGCAGTTGGATGGTGCTGCACTTCAAGAACGGCTATTCGTCCCTTCACATTCAGATTTCTGGATACAGCCGCATTGAAATTCTTTCGCAGGCTGTCCAAAGTGCAAACGCCGTGCGGTACACCGAGAACTACAAGGCTTGTGAAATGTGTCGTCAATAACAACTCTATGCGCGTTTGGCGGTATCGGCGCAGAACTGACCGCTGCCAGCAGTCGAACGCACCTTGCAGAAAGGGGTGCGAACGACTGAACGGGCACTGCGCGGGCCGCTGATCTGCCGCGCAGAGGTGCCGGACACCTAAGTGGGATTTTACCACATCCCCCGGCGGGCAAACCTGTTCGCGCCTGCCGGGTACATGTGCGGGTGCTGGCGCAGATTTCACAGCATCGGTCAGTTCGATTCTGACGGCCCGCTGCTCCTTTTTCTCTCCATACTTTTTCATAGCTGACAGCCGGGAAAGACCGGCATACCCTCCAGACCGCTCATAAGCCCAGTTCGGATGCCGGATGCCAGTCCGCTTGCCGCAGAACGGACCCTCGTGGTGCTGCCGGAGATCGTTGTGGCAAAACCACTCACTACCGACTTCACCTTATCGCCCATGTCGCCCACGGGTGTGTTCAAGTTGGTCTTCATGGAGCCAGACAATGTCTTGACGGCCTTGACGACCTTGTCCTGATTCTTCTTGATGCCGCTTGCCAGCAGCTTCATGAAGTCAGGCATATACTCGTCCGCATCAGACAGAGGGCCAGTGTCAGGCACAGAGAAGTGCAGCAGGCTTCTGACCTTGCTTGCCACGTTCTCTGCGGCCCGGACGACCGAGCCTGCCGCCGCACGAACACCGGCCGCCATCTGGGAGCAGATGTCACTGCCCCAGCTGTATGCCGAAGAAGCAATGGAGCTGAGAGAGTTGAAGCTGCTCTTGATGCTGGACACACCGGAAGAAACCGTGGAGCGCAGATTGGACATGGCACCGGACACCGCCGACTGCACGCTGGAGAAGGTTGAGCTGGTCGTGAACTTCACGCCGTTCCAACCCGAAGAAACCGTGGACTTCACTGCGTTCACAGCCGAAGATGCCGTGCTGCGGATGGTGTTCCAGCTGGAACTGAGTACCGACTGGATGCTCGACCAACTGCTGCCGGTCAGGCTGCGGAGGTTGTTCCACCCCGCCGTGACGGAACTCTTGACCGCATTGACTGAGCTGGTGGTTGCACTCTTGATGCTGTTCCAGCTCGTATTCAGCACGGTCTGGATGGAAGTCCAACTGGATGTTGTCAACGTGCGCAGGTTAGTCCAGCCATTGGTGACAACCGTTTTGACTGCACTGACCGCAGTTGTGCTGGCGGATTTGATGGAATTCCAGCTTGCCGTCAGGCTCGACTGGATGCCGGACCAGCTGGATATTGTAAGGGTGCGGAGCTGTGTCCAGCCATTGGTGACTGCGGTCTTTACGCTGTTCAGGCCGGAAGTCACAGAAGTCGTGATGCCGCTCCATGCTGCCGTGAGGTTGGTCTTGACCGCATTCCATGCCGTAGTGGTGTCCGACGCAATACCGGACCATGCCGCCGACATGGATGCTTTGATGCTGTCGATCTGGCTCGTCACAGACTGCGCCATGCCAGTACAGGCAGCCGATACGGAAGTAGACACACCCGACCATGCGGTCTGAGCTTCTGCGTCCACACCCGACCATGCGTTAGAGGTATCCGTTTTCATCTGGGTGGTAGAATCACTGGTCTTGCCGGTAATGGCATCCCAGATACCACCAAAGAATCCGGAGATTCCTTCCCATGCGCTGGAAATGCCAGACTTGATACCCTCCCACGCAGTGCTTGCTGTAGACTGGATGCCTTCCCATGCCCCAGACAGCCCGGTGGCCACCGTTTCTACCGCCGAGGTCACGCCGGACTGGATACCGTCCCAAGCAGTAGAGATTGCACCCTTGATGCCATCCCATGCAGACGAGGCGGTCGTCTGGATTCCCGTCCATGCAGTCGAAAGCCCAGAGCCGAGCGTCTCAACCGCGCCGGACACAAAGGAGGAGATTCCCTCCCATGCGCCGGAGATGACACCCGAAATACCCTCCCACACAGTCGATACCGCCGACTTGATGTTCTCCCAAGCTGTAGACCAGTCGCCGGAGATCACGCTCATGACCGTCGAGATGACGGCGGAGATCGCGTCCATAACGCCGCTGACCACGCCAGAGATTGCATCCCAGACCGTAGAGAACACAGTCTGCAAGCCGGTCAGGACACCACCAAGGAAATCCGAGATTCCACTGAAGGTGGACTGTGCGTTCTCATCCATTTCCCCGGTTTTCCCCGTGAAGAACGAGACGATGCCGTTCCAGATGCCCTCGAAGAAATCCTTGATCCCCGTCCAGACCCCGGTAAAGAAATCCGAGATCCCGGTCCAGATGTTGGACGCGGTGGTCTGGATGCCTGTCAGGATGCCGGAGAAGAAATCGCTGATTCCTGTCCAGACACCTTCAAAGAAGCCCTTGACGCTTTCCCAAACGGTGTTCCAGTCCGTACCGAACCAACCGAGGAAAACATCCGCTACACCCTTCAAGGTGTCCAGCACCGTAGAGAAGATGGACTTGATGCCGCTCCAGATGCCGGAGAAAATGCCCTTGACTGCCTCCCACGCTCCACTCCAGTTTCCCTGGAATAGATTAGAGAACACATCGAACAGGCCGATCAGGGTGTCAAGGACAGTGCCCAGAACCGTGGACACCACCTGAAATGCACCCTCAAACACAGGAGCCAAAACCTGACAGAAGCCGTCCCAGACAGCTTTCAACACCTCGACAATGTCTTTGAAGTCAAAGCCGAGGGCATTGAGCCGCTGGGTCAGCTGGTCGCAGAAGCCGCGCACCTTTTCGACGATTCCGTTCCAGATGTTGGTGATGGCGGTGCGGAACTCCTCATTGGTGTTCCAGAGGTGCATAAAAGCAGCGACCAGTGTACCAATGACGGCAACCACTGCCATGACCGGTGCAGAGATGCCGCCGAGTGCTGCGCCCAGCTTCCCGAACAGTCCGGTTGCACCGCCCACCCGGGTGGAGAGCAGCCGGATACCCTTAGCCAGCGAACTGAATCCTCGCAGAGCCGTACCAACTGTCGATATGGTTTTACCCAGCACAATGAGCAGCGGCCCGATGGCTGCCGCCAGAGCTGCCACCTTGAGGATGGTCTCTCTGGTGCTGTCATCCATACTATTGAGCTTATCCACGAATGACTGCACCGCCGACACGATCTTGCGGATGGTGGGCATCAGGAGGTCGCCAAAAGAAATAGCCAACTCCTCCAACTGAGATTTCAGAATGGTGAGCTGGCCGTTCAGATTGTCCTGCATGGTTTCCGCCATGCTCTCCGCAGAGCCGTCACAGTTTTCAATGGCACCACGGAGTTTATTGATATCCCCGGTCTTCCAGCCGGCCATCGCCATGTATTCCATAGCGGAGGCTGCCTCGGAGGCAGAGAACTTGGTCTTGGCACCCATCTCGCGGGCTTTTTCACGCAGGGAATCAAAGTCAGAGCCAGTCGCGCCGGAAATAGCAGCGACCTTACTCATCTCCTGGTCGAAGTCTGCTGCGGTCTTCACCGCCGCAGTTCCTAAACCAGTGACCGCTGCTGTGACAGGCAGGAATTTCTTGCCCGTCTCCTCGACTTGAGAACCAACCGTCTGGAGTTTCTCACCCACTGCATCGATCTTGGCAAGGGTCGCATTGGTGACCGCTGCCTGTTCCTGCAGGGATTTAAGGTTCTGCTCCGTCTCCACGATCTCACGCTGGAGCGCATCGTATTGCTCCTGCGTGATCTTACCGTCTGCAAGCTGCTGGTTGGCCTGCTCCGCCGCCGTCTTTAAGGTGGTGAGCTTCTCCTTAGTGGCTTCGATGGCATCCTTCAGCATCCGCTGCTTCTGGGTGACTGTCTCAGTATTGGAGGGGTCCAATTTCAGGAGCTTGTTGACATCCTTCAACTCAGACTGCGTTGTTTTGATGGTTTTATTGACGCTTTCCAGTGCCTTGGAAAGTTTTGTAGTATCGCCGCCGATCTCAACGGTAATGCCTGCGATTCTGGATGCCATGCGGATAACCACCTCCTCCGGGGCATAAGTAAAGGCCCATCCGCGCAAGGCGAATAGGCCGAGAGAAATATGATACTCGTAAGGAAGCAACTAGTGAGTTACTTTTTATGTGGGCTTAAAAATTTACAATTCTATCGTTGATATGAGCCGGAAAAAGAGCTATACTTAAATTGAGAAATTGTACTCAAAGGAGGTACGCCCTATGAGTGAATATAACATTGATATTGCCGATATGCAGTGCTGGGTTTTCCGTATGGCTCAGTCCAAGTGGAAAATGTCCCCCAGTGACTGCGCTAAACTGTTCAAGAAATACGACATCCTTGGATTTATCGCTGATTGCTACGACATTCTTCATTTGAACAGTTACGAATGCGCTTTGCATGATGTCGAAACTCTGCTCAAGAATCGAGGTGTCACCGTATGATAGGACTTGAAGATGGCATGCTTCTTTACCACGGAAGCTATGTCAGTATTCCCAACATTGACTTAAGCCGTTGTATGGGTGGGCTTGATTTTGGTCGTGGTTTTTACTTAACCTCGTCTTACGAGCAAGCATACAACTATGTCCAGCTTTCTGTTCGCAAAGCAAAACATATTAGTGCTGTACCAGAAGACTTTGACCCAGCGGACGGACAAATTTCAGTCTACAAATTTCATTATGACCCGAATATTCTTGCTTACTTTTTTCAAGAGCCCAGTATCGAATGGCTGCATTTTGTGGCAGCCAACCGAAAGAAAGACCTCTTTCCGCAGCTATTGAAAAAATACAGCGTAATTGATATTATCGGCGGAAAGATTGCCGACGATCAGACAGCCCGTACTCTTCAGATTTATATCAATGGCGAACTTTCCGGGAAACCCGGTAATCCAAAAGTAGACAAAGAAACCATTGAAAGACTTTTGCCGAACCGTCTCAAGGATCAATTTTGTTTCAGAACTCAGGATGCCGTTGATCATCTTGAATTTATAAGGAGTGACCGTTATGGCGACATCAAATTATGATAATGCTGTAAACTATACATCTACAGATTCCCAAAAAGAATGCTGCGCCGTAATTGCAATGCGCGAGGCAGTAGAGATGCTTGCTGCACGAGAAAAGATTCCTTATGAAGAAGCTCTTCTTCGCTTCACAAGTTCTCGTGCGTATGAAGCTCTCTTTGATTTCGATACAGAGATTTGGAAAGAGGGTTCCGATTATCTTCTGAATCTCTACGACTACTGCAATACCAAAAAAACTGCATAAAAATCAGAAATTCACACACGGAAAGGATTCTTTATGAGCGGAACAGCCGTTACCGACTCGCAACGTGAAGAGTGTGCCGCTCTCGTCATGCAGGCAATGCTCGAAGATTACTGCACTGAAACAGGTGTTTCCTTCAATCAGGCATTCTTGGAGTTTTCGAGCTCAACTGCTTATAAGGAGCTGTTCGATTACTCGACTGGCCTTTGGATGGAGGGACCCGATTACCTTCGCAATGTCTTTGAAGATACCCGCAAGCCCACCGATTCTGCTTCTGCATAAAATACTCGGTTGACTATCTGCGCCCAATCGGCTATAATTCAATAGCGATCAGGTTTCAGTAACCTTGCGAGGTCTGAGACTGGGAAGATGACCTTCGGGCCACCTTCTTTCTCCCCCAGCTGTGCACGGCTGGGGGATTTTTCTTTATCCTCACAAACTTTCGTGCTTATTTTGCAATCAATATAAGCACGAAAGTTTGGTCAGAACCGGTCAAAGTCTGCCTGCGATGCCAGCTCCTGATACGGATACTCATCGTTCTGCCGCTCTGTGAACATGTCATTGACCAACCCGATGGTCAGCAAGTCGAGGTCGGCTATGCTGATACCAAGCTGCACACAGCGCAGCATGAAGAGCGGGGTGGTCATTACCCGCTCACTTTTGCGAGGTTTTTTCTTGCCTCTACCTCCGTCTGCACGTTCAGACCCCACAGTTCGATCAACTGGGGCAGAATCTGGTAGATGGAGAAGGTGTTGAAGTTCTCCAGCCACTCATCCGGGGTGTCCGGCACCTGATCCGGATGGGCGTGCTTCGCCATAATGAACGCAATGTTCTCGAACATCTCTAGGCTGAACAGGTCAAGACTGGAACTTTCCTCGTCGTTATCCCCCACGCTCTTTTCCAGAGAACGCAGGTCTTTGTAGATATCCCGTCCGAACTTGATGCGGTACAGACGCGGCACGGCTGCGCTGGCACGGAACTCCACCATCTGACCATCGATCTCGATTTTCTTTGTAACTGCCATTTCTGCGATGTCTGTCATTACTGCTTTGAGGCAGAGTCGCTGCCCGACCGTTGCCCTGATTGCGGCAAGGTCGTATTTCAGGAAAGAGCTGCTGTCCGCCCGGCCACGAAGAAGGAGATTCAAGACCTGCTCCGGGCAAGAGCTGAAGATGAAGGCTGAAGATGAAGAATGAAAAACGAGCCGTGTGTTCAAGTCTCCAACTCAGGAGAAGAACACACGGCTCGTTTCATATAAACTGGACTTATGCAGCTACCTGAACCAACGGCTCATTTCCTCTTGCCTTTAGGTACTCATCCACTTCCTCAACTGATTTCATATACATACAGTTGAGAACCGTCATAAATGACTGCTGCTCTTCGGTCTCTGCCAGAGCAAAACCTGCTTTTCCTATGAGCTTAAATGAAAGCCATGGTGGAAGGTGCATAGCAACACACAGTGCCACTACATTTTTCTCTGAATAGTGTTTGACCTTTCCGGTTCTGTAGCGGCCAATCGTTGACTCAGACACTTTTGATTCATAAGCCAGTGCCTCTTTCGTGAATCCGGAAAGTTTCATTACATAGGAAAGAGCCTTGGGGAAGCTGTTCGGCATATCATTTAGCACCTCAGCTTCCTTCTTTGCCCTTTCAATTTCAGGCAATGTTCCCTCTGGATCTATAATATGATAGTAGTTTCCGATTGCATCGAAGTGTTCTTTAGCACGGGAGAGCATTCAAATCCCTCCCACGTCCGAAACTACTCAAGGTAGCCTCAAACGTGGGCGGAACAGGCAGTGCGATGCTCATTGGGTCAAGTGACGTGCTCGCCAATGTTCGACTGCTGTTTTTTATCCTGCAAAACCAAAGTGCGCACAACTTCGCTGGAATTCTATTACTTTTCATCTTCTTTAGGAGTTTGATGTACTTCCGCATCCGCTCCAACTCCGCAATTCTTTCATAAAGCCACTGGGAATGCGGATAGTCTTCAAGCGAGTTATCACCCGAATCCAACAATTGCTGAATTTCCTTGGTGATTCGGGTATTCATCCGATTCAATGTTGCTTTTGAAGCCTTTGTGATAGCCTCAATAAGCTTGTCCAGATTGAGCTCGAATTTCTCGCTATGACAAATGATGTGCATTTGTACACTCACCTGCCCTTTACAAGTAGTACGGTAAACCGTCATCTCTATTATATCACATTCGGTCTTAAATCCATATAGGATTTCCAATAATAGTAAGAGCCGTGTGTTCAAACTCCAACGTAAGGGGAAGAACACACGGCATATTATTTTATTTCAGCTTTTCGAGAATCTCATCCGCCGTCATACCGGATGCCAGCAGCTTCTTTAGCACAGCCTCAGCCTCGACCTTCTTAGCAGCTTCGGCGGTCTTCGCCTCGGCGGCTGCCTTCTTGGCCTCCAGCTTTGCGATTTCTTTCTCGGTCTGCTTGATCTCCGCCTTCTGCGGCTTTAGACTTTCACGCAGGGACTTGATGTCAGTTTTCAGCTCTTCGATCTGGGCGACCGTCTTGGAAAGACCTTCATCGAGCATTACCTTGTCTTTCTGCAACTTTGCGATCTGAGCATCAAAGTCGGTAGATGCGGTAATGCGGTTCTTACTGCCTTTGGTTCTGGGCATAGGATGATACCTCCATTTTATGCTTATTTCTCTGCAAGGTTTTTCAAAGAATGCTGCCCGCAATTCGGACATACACCTACAACGCTGTATCCATAGGGAGTAATCTCAAAAGAACTAATATGTTGCGAATTCCAATCTTTCATGAGTCCAATTACTATTTCGCTTTTTTCAGGTCTTCGAGCTATCCATGAATATGTTTGTCCACACTTTTCGCAGATGTGTTTTCCCTTTAGCTCTATCATATAGTATTCCTATCTCAGCACAATGGCTGTATATTATCTAAATGGTGGGGCCCAGAGGAATTACCCTCAAGGTGCAATCTGTTTATTAACGCTCACTTCTTTCCTGAATGTTGCTTCATGCGGTCGTCCGGCTACGAACCCCATACGCACCTGTAGATGTTCCCATCTGAGCCAACACATAAGTTACAATTCCAGCTTGCATAAACGCACCTCCGTCAATCTCAATGCTTTCGATAAAGCCGATTCCTTTGAGCGTAGCCTTCATGAAACTCATCCAAGTCCAAAGTAAAGCAATAAGCAGCAATATTCTTTCTCTGCATCTTAGCCACAGCATCCATGCTGTGTTGTCTGCCGCCCACCGCGTAGAGGTGTGCAAAGTATCGAGCGGCAAAGCTGTGAGAAATCTCCCCACAGCTTAATATTATACTAAAAACTAGTGTTTTTCAAGGACAGCAAGCAAATATACAACACTGCCGTTAAATAATCATCTATGCTTAAATGCAGAGGTGATTATAATGAAAATGCTACTCAAAAAGTTTGCTGCCCTTAAGACGATATCCTCAAAAATCAGCACTTATCTGCATGAGATCGATGCTGATCCACAAGAAGATGATTCAGATTTTGACGATGAGGAATGGATGGACTATCCAACAAAACCAACTCTTTCCCACGTCATCCTTGATCTATTGCTCTCCCCTACATACCGTCTACCCAAGACTGTAACCGCAGTACGCATCTATCGAGATGAAAACGTTTTCTTCGTCTGTCCAAGGTGCGATGTCTGCATAGAGCGAGAATACCAAGGGTACTGCCATCGATGCGGGCAATACCTCGATTGGTCAAAATTAGAGGAAGCAGAGGAAATCTTCATAGGGTGGAGTGGCTTTGAGGACGATGACTAACCATCTCGCTAAGCCACATCATTATGATGTAAGCCACCAGCACACCAATCCATCCGCCCATCGTATTACCGAACACATCATCGAACTCTGCGATGCCAAGTCCCGTAATATACTGGGTCGTTTCGATTGCCACAGACATCACGAAGGGAATCACTAGCACCCACTTTTTCTGAAACCACCTATACAGCCCCGTTCCAAGCGGAATGAACAGCCAGATGTTATTGATGACCCCTACTCTCACAGATTGCTCTTTCAAAAACTTCCCAGCATAGGAAAATAGAACAACGTTCGTTCTTGCATCCCCTGACTCCCGAAACATCAGTGTTTCATAAAGAATGAAAACCACATAGGAAATCGTCAAAAGGGTGCTCATATTTCTCGGAAGACCGAGCATCAGAATGCAAATTACACACCCGAAGACAACTACCATGCATGGGAAGCCATTCAGAAGGTTGTCCACACACAGCATCACGTTGCTGTTTCTGTCAAGCAGAAGATTCACCTTTCCGCTGCGCTTGATGCCATACTGTCCTTTAGACAATGCTTTTGGATTGCCATTCGCATCAAAATACATATCCGTATCTGCTGTTCCATCTCTATGATAGGTACGTTTGAGGATAGTATAGCCTGCATTGGTTGGGGTGGGTTTGCCATCTGCACCAAGATAGGTGATCTGACCGATGTATCCTTGCTCGTTGCGTTGGTATAACTCGCCATACTGACTAAGCAAAGACCTCGCTGGGTTCCCTTCTGTGTCAAAATACTGCTCACCGACAATGGTACCATCCATATCACGCTGATATGTCTTAATCGCATATCCAGATGAAGTGCTCACCGCATGACCATCTTTATCGAAAAAGGTCAAACTAGTGTTCTGGCCTTCAGTATTAAACTCACGACGAAGCCCATAGTATCCACCGGAGCACTGTACCTGCTGTCCGTTCAAATCGTAGTAGAAATCATCGGAAGCCCTGCCATCATCCTGCGTTCTTACAATAATAGAATATCCGTCACTGCGTGTTATCGGATTACCTTCGGCATCAAGATATGTGATTACCGTACCCGTTTCATCGTATTCATACGATAAGCCGTAATAATCGCCATATCTTGCCACTGGGTCTCCGTTTGCATCAAGATAACGTTTCTCCACAACTCGGCCGTTATCATCCCGCATTCTACACACGGTCGCATAGCCCATATCAATGGCATCTGTGATTACCCCATCAGGATTCACATAGCTTGTGCTGGTCACACTTCCATCTACGGTTTCTCGGATACTCAATTCTGAGGCTGTGTATCCTGCATCGTGGTCAACATCCGCATCAGGCAACAATGCCAAGATAGACAGAAGAACCACAGATGCAATCAGCAGGATTCCGCATCCTCGTTTCAGGTTTGCACTCAAACTCCGTAGCCTCTGCTCTTGATAGTCTCCACAACCTGAGACACATACTTCTGGCAGGTGTCGTGGTCGGGAGCTTCCACCATCACACGCACAACCGGTTCAGTGCCAGACTCGCGCACCAGAATACGACCGGTATCCCCCAGTGCTTCTGCAACGGCCTTGACTGCTGCCTGCACTGCTTCGTCATCCTGTGCGGCCTTCTTGTCGGTCACACGAACATTTTCCAGAACCTGCGGGTAGATTTTCAGGGGTTCAGCTAGCTTGCTCATGGGCAGTTTCTTGGCAAGCATTACTTCCATCATCTTCAGGCTGGTCAGGATGCCGTCGCCGGTGCTGGCGTACTTGGAGAAGATGATATGGCCGCTCTGCTCACCGCCGATACGGCAGCCGTTCTTAGCCATGTACTCGTAGACGTACTTGTCGCCCACAGCGGTCTTAGCGTAACCAATGCCCTGCTCGTCAAAAGCCTTATACAGACCAAAGTTGGACATGACCGTAGTAACGACGGTATTGGTCAGCAGCTTACCACGCTCCTTCATGTAGCAGCCGTAGATGTACAGGATGTGGTCGCCAGTGATGACATTACCCTTCTCATCCACACACAGGCAACGGTCAGCATCGCCGTCATAGGCAAAACCGATGTCCAGCCCCTTCTCGACCACGAACTTCTGTAGACCCTCGATGTGAGTGGAGCCCGCATTGTTGTTGATGTTGGTGCCGTTGGGTTGTGCATTGATGACGTAGGTATCTGCTCCCAGAGCATCAAACACAGACTTGGCAATGTTCCAGCTGGAGCCGTTGGCACAGTCCAGACCGACCTTGATACCCTTGAAGGAATAGATACCCAGAGAAATCAGGTAGCCCATGTAGCGGTTACGACCAGAAACATAGTCCACAGTGCAACCAATGTGCTCCCGGTGAGCGAAAGGCAGCTCCGGCCAGTCCTTATCGAACACATGAAGTTTGCCGTCAATGTAATCCTCGACTAACAGCAAGATCTCCTCCGGCATCTTTTCGCCGTAGCAGTCGATCAGCTTGATGCCGTTATCGTAGTAGGGGTTGTGGCTGGCAGAGATCATGATACCGCAATCAAAGTCATCCACACGGGCAATGTAGGCCACAGAAGGAGTGGTCGTGACGTGCAGCAGGTAGGCATCTGCGCCGGAAGCTGTCAAACCGGCAACCAGGCTGTACTCGAACATATAGGAGCTCCGACGAGTGTCTTTGCCGATGACGATGCGAGCAGGCTCGTTGTTGCCGTTGCGCTCACGCAGAGCGTTATAATACCAGCCTAAGAAGCGGCCTACCTTATAGGCATGATCTGCCGTTAATGTAATTCCAGCCTCACCACGGAAGCCATCGGTCCCAAAATACTTTCCCATTATGTAATTGTATCCTCATCCAAAGAGTGTTTTAACGAATATATGCTTTAGCCGGATAGAAAGCCGTTGCCTGCTGCTCACCACGGACAGACAGTATTTTCGGATAGCTCAGCCAAGCTATGCACATGGCTACAATCTTAAGCATCCTATTTTCTGTCATCCATAGCAGTAGCCAAAGCCAAAACGCCATGAAAATCTCATGTACCTGTGTTCTTTAAATCCATTATATTAACTTCAGTTTTCATTGTAAATTGATATCACATGCCTTGTATTCTCGCATCAACAGCCTCTGCAATTGCCGAATAATTTTCTCTATTTTCATCTACAACCTCTAACAATTCATTTTGAAAGAAACTGTTCATGAACTCACTAACGCTCTGTGTGATATTGCCGAGTTCGCTGTATTTTTTAGTAGCCTCATATCGATATTCCATTTGAATCTTCTTAATTTCTTTTCCAAATACATTTTTCCGTTCTTGCCAAAAAAGCGTTATTTCAGTTGGGTAGCTCAAATCAAACATCGACTGTGCTTTATCAGCTTTAGAACGTTTCTCTTTTTCTTCTTTCGAGAAATCTATTACAACGGGAAAGGCCCTTTGTTGATATGACTCATCTTTAAGGAGCTGCATAACTTCATACATGCAATTATCTCGCCGAAGGTATGTATCCGAAACCAACAAAACAACATAATCCTCTTTTCGAATCGATTGCATAAATGCTCGCAAATCCCCCCAATGTTTTACATCTCGTACATCTCTTTTTACATCATAGCCCAGATTTTGCAAACATTCGTCAATCTGATCAGCATCCTCCTCGTCAGCATGCGCATACGATAGAAATATTGTCTTTTTAGGCATAATCACATCTCCTATTTTAAGATCTTTTTCAATCAGCTTCGATAAGAAATAATCATACACTTCCCGCGTTTCAACATTTTCTGTCAATTCATGAAAATCAAAAGGAATTTTGAGATTTTTTTCTTTCATCAAGCTTTCAGTTTCAACTATTTTATTTATTAAAGTAAGATCATGCCACTTATATGCTTCAAGCGCACATTTTCTCAGATATTGTTTAATGCGATTTCGGGACGCATCAGATATAGAAATACTATTATTAAGATTACAGATATAGCTTCCAATCATTTTCAAACCATAATCCAGAATATAGCATATCTGTGTACTGTCATACATATATTCAACACACTCAATACTATCATCACAATACTCTATTGCGATACGGTCAATTATTTCTAATTTTTTATAAATTTCTTTATACTGGGATGTTCTTCCACTTTCAATCGAAATAAATGCCCTTGTTAATCTAGCAAAGTCAGCATAGTATTTTGCAAATCCTCCCGCTAAAGCATTGTTCTCTATAGTCTCGGCCTCATGCAAAAAATACAGTGCCGAGTTTTTATCACTCTTTTCGCGCAAGTAATTCTGATTTGGCTGGAGAATAGCCTTTATAATTTTCAAGAAGAAACTTTGCGTCTCCTCGATTGCTTTATCTAATCCTTTTTGAATAACCAAATAGTACGATATGGCATCTGCCCATAATAATTTTCCATCGTTTTGAAGCGCAATCGCATTATTATAATTCGGAATTCGTTCTTTGTAGAGCTCGCTAACTGTTACTCTTATATATTCAAAGCTCGCCAACGAAATTTCCTGTTTTGCCAATAAAAAAACACAATACGGATTGAGTTTTTTCTCCAAAATATGGCTCACAATATCATACGTTTCAAAATATATAATGTTGGTCAACAATTTCTTCCACAAGTATTCCACATTATCAACAGTACCAATACCCTCAATATAAATAGATGCAATGGACTTTGGATCCGCAACTAGAGGTTTTCTCTCAATTACAGGAAGCATCGGCAAAATCCATATCCCACTCGCTTTATTTTTGATAATGCGATCTATTATTGACATGTTCCCCGGGGTCGCTCTTATGCCAATTATAAATGTGACCCTTGATTCAACAAAAGTTGGCGATTCATTTTGTACAAAAGACAAATAATCTATTTCTTCCTCTTCTAATTGCATTGCAGAAGAAACTATCACTAGCGGCATATCTTTTGCAATTTTATAATATACTTCCTTAAGCTCCCTAAGCGTGAAAGCACTCAATATAGGTGTTAATAATTCCAGATGAATTTTTCTCCTGAGTACAAAAACTATTTCATTTTTTAGCATCATTGTACTTGTATGGTCAAACCTGCCTATTATTTCACATAATTTCGACCTCACTGATAAGGAGTTATTCCTTGAAATATACTCGAATATTCCTTCAATAAAGCACCTTTTTATAGGAGAACAACATAATTTCATCCTATTTCCATCCACCGCTATACATTCAGTATTGTGTTTTGATGTTCCATAGACTTCATTTAATATTTGAGTTTTTCCGATTCCCTTATGTGCAACCACAAACAAGACATCATTATCAACATCATCAGCAATGATTGCCTTTGTCTTTTGCATTATTTGATCTCTAGTCAAAAACAATACATCACTTCCCTTTGAATATTTTTAAGGTTTTATTCTATCATCCAAAGTATGAATGGTTAAACACACCTATACTTTAACCCAAATTGATTTCTGTTTCCTGCTATTAAAATTAAGTAACAATATGCTTTAGCCGAGAGAGAATCTCGTTGCCTGCTGCTCACCACGGAGAGGTAGCATACTTGAGCAGCACAGCCATGTGGCTGAACACATGGCTGCAATAAGTATTAGTCTCTGCGGAACAGGTCACGAGTATAGACCTTTTCCTGTACGTCATCCAGACAGCTGTCGTAGCGGTTAGCAATAATAGCTTGACTGCGCTTCTTGAACTCTTCAAGGTCGTTTACAACTTCACTGCCGAAGAACGTCGTACCATTCTCCAATGTCGGCTCATAGATAATGACTGTCGCTCCTTTGGCCTTGATGCGCTTCATGACACCTTGAATGGAGGACTGGCGGAAGTTGTCGGAGTTAGACTTCATGGTCAGGCGGTACACGCCGATAACACAAGGTTTCTCCTGTTCCTTGTCGTACTCGTTGTCCTCGCCGTAGCCATAGCATCCCGCCATCTGTAGCACACGATCAGCAATGAAATCCTTACGGGTTCGGTTGGATTCCACAATAGCCTCAATGAGGTTCTCCGGCACATCTGCGTAGTTAGCCAACAACTGCTTGGTGTCCTTGGGCAAGCAGTAACCGCCATATCCAAAGCTGGGGTTATTGTAGTGGCTGCCAATGCGAGGATCGAGGCAGACGCCCTCGATAATCTGCTGGGTATTCAAGCCCTTCATTTCTGCATAAGTATCCAACTCATTGAAATAACTGACACGCAGAGCCAAATAGGTATTAGCAAACAGTTTAACAGCCTCTGCCTCGGTAAAGCCCATGAACAGAGTGTCGATGTTTTCCTTGATTGCACCTTCTTGAAGCAAACCTGCAAATTCGTGTGCTGCCTTCACAAGACGTTCATCATTCAAATCCGTGCCGACAATGATGCGGCTTGGGTAGAGGTTATCATATAGCGCCTTGGACTCACGCAAGAACTCAGGGCTGAAGATGATGTTCTTCGTGTTAAATTTTTCTCGCACAGAGGCGGTGTAACCCACGGGAATGGTAGACTTGATGACCATGATAGCATCCGGATTATACTGAATAACCAGCTTGATAACTGCTTCAACCGCAGAGGTATCAAAGAAGTTCTTCTTGCTATCGTAGTTGGTAGGTGCTGCGATGACAACAAAGTCTGCGTCCTTATAGGCAGCTTCAGCATCAAGTGTTGCTGTCAGGTTCAAGTCCTTCTCTGCCAGATACTTTTCAATGTACTCGTCCTGAATCGGAGACTTCTTGTGATTAATAAGGTCAACCTTTTCCGGGATAATATCCACCGCCATGACCTCATGATGCTGCGACAGCAACGTGGCAATAGACAGACCGACGTAACCGGTACCTGCGACTGCAATTTTCATATTCTTTTCCTCCAACGGTTATTTTCTTTTATTTTGAATAACTTTCAGCATACTTCCAGCATAACTTACTGCATCAGACAGATATTGACGGTAGCAAAACAGTGTGACCAAAAGTACGCCCGCGCACATCAGAACCTGGATCAGAGAGAAAAAGTGCGTGCTTCCGTAATATGCGAATAAGAGCAATGTGAGTGAGACCAGCATAAAGTTTTTCAGATGGTAGTCAACATAAAACACCTTATTTGCAAGCACCGTTCGCATAGCGAAAAACACGATATAAGAAATACCCGTGGACAATGCTGCTCCACGCGCTCCCATAAGTGGGGTCAGAAGCCAGTTGCCGAAGAAGTTTGTGATGCAGGAAACGCCTGCGATCAACATCTGATATTTCGATTTCTTTTGAACAACGATGCCTGTGGCTGTTGTCTCCGATATCGTGTACATGATCGGCTCAAACATCAAAAACGGAATGATCTGCGCCGCTTCCTGATACTTATTTCCCAGCAGCATTACAAATAAGTCCTTGCAAAGGATCACCCCGGCACCAAACGAGATCATCAACACGACAATAAAGGCATTTCCTCTTTGATAAAACGCTTTATCATCCGGTTTCTTCTCGTAATGTTCTACTGCAGTTGGCATCCACAGGGCATTGAACGTTGTTCTTACAATCGTAAAAACAGCCATCAGATTCATTGCACTGGTGTACACGCCCACATCCGTCAAGGTGCAGAAATGGTTCAGGAACAGCTTGTCCAAGGCGTTGAAAATCATTGTGATACCGCTCGAAAACATAATGGGGATGCTATAGGACAGCAGTTCCTTTTGCGGGATCCAGTTTTCCCTGGACAGAGCGCGGAAGTCCCACACTTCCTTTTCCAACAGCAAAGCGCATACTGTTGCGATCAAGGTGCTCAGGATCGTGGAGACCGCAAGGATGTAAAAGTAATAGTCCCTCAACCACACGACCAGAGCAACTGCAATGATAAGATAGGTCGCTTTCTGGATGATATTGATCGTTGAATACTGTTTTGTATGATACCGGAGACGCAGCAAAAGGATAGCGTAGCGATGTACCACCAGAACAAAAACATTGATCTCCAACAGCACCAGTTCTGAGATTGGTTGGCTAGTCCAGCCCATCGTATTGGTAAAAAGGGCAGCCGGAAGGATCAACAGACCTAAGACGGCACACAGGATCATAGGCGCACTCATGCATTCAAACAGTATCATACGCTTATAGTCCAGATCATCTCTGTGGTAAAAATAGCGAACCAACGTCTGGTCGAGTCCAAGCCCGCAGAACATCAGGCCGATATTACTATACACCGTAAACATGGACATATAGCCATATTCTGCGGGGTCTACCAGTCTTGTTATGACCGGTGTTCCAATCAGGCCAATGACCAGATAGATAAAAGAGCCAAATCCCAGCACAAAAAAGTTCTTGATGAAGGATTGACTTCCCCTTGTTTTGCCCATTATCGTTTTCCTCTGTTCTGTTTGATCTTAGCCCTTTGCATCTGGGCACGCAGCCTGTATATCATACCTTTCAAAGCGACCTTTTTTGTCACGGGGAGCGCGAACAGACTTTCGGTCTGATAAAGTTTCCTCAGTCGGGTCTTTTGATTTGTCATGGAGTATGGGTGCCGCTTATAGGCGTATTCGTACTTGCTCTGTTCAAGCGGGAACGCTTCGCAGTTTTTCCGGATAGACGACACCATTTCCTGCCCGATCTCTGTGTGCACCCCGATCAAAGAGATACCCTCGTTGGTATCCGGTATCTCCGGAGAGTTTTTGACGCCCCAATAGTCACCGATCGTAATATCAGCATTGCTGTGCTCCAGTCTGTGGCAGGTAAAGCAGTTCTCTCTCAGACCGACATTTTCAAAGAACATCCGCAGATACGGATCCTGAAATCTTGTCCTGACATACTGTCTGCCATTTTCAATCTCCGCAACGATGCAATAGGACTTCCAGCCGTAATACTTGGAACGGAAAGACAGTCCTCTTATCTTTCCATACGCCCGCTCAAGGTCAGAAATATATTTCTCGTAGAGTCCGGCTGCTGAGACACCTTGACACAGAAAATCACAGGTCACAAGGTTCGGGTAAGGCTTTTTAAGATAGTTCTTCAATCCGTCGATTTGGCAGGACGTTCCACAATACAGGACATGTTTCCCCTGTTCCAGACATCTTTTTACGTCTTTGAATACGGTTCCGGTCTTTCCTTCAACATACTTTGATTTTTTCAGAGCTTCCAGCGAGACCTGTTCCGTACTTGTGACATAAACCGACTTATAGTCGTCTGAAAACGCGGTACCGAATACGACACCGTTTTGCTTCAGCATCTCATCTGCCAGCAGTCCGAAAATCCCTCCAGAGGAACCCGTCTGCCTCTCTGCAGGGTTTTTAGCCCACATTGCGTAGTAGGTTCCCTCTTTCCAGTCCTTTCCTGGGAGATGTTGGGTTGCCGGACACACGCGCGAGCAGGCACCGCAGTCGATGCATCGTGCTTCATCAACAAAAGGCATATAATAGCCCTCGCTGTTTTTCCGGATCTCAATGCAGCCGACGGGACAACTGGACGCACAGGCACCACATGCTGTGCAGGGAGCGTGCGTGATGCGAGATTTTTTTTCACCCTGAACCGTTATCTCTTCGATAGAACTGTTCAGGAACGCTTCCGAGTGAGCAATCAATTCATTTATTTTTTTTTCGACTTCTTCATAGTCAATTTGGCGGGTAAAGTCAATTATTTCCGCAGTTTCATCCGTGAAGATCCGGTCTTCCAGACCAAGCTGCTTCAACAGAGACAGCATCCGGTCATTTCGAGAGTCCGCACCACTGCTTATGCGGGTAAAGAACTGCTTATGAAAAATAATGGAAAATGCGGTGGCGTGGAAGGAATTTGTCACGACCATTTCAGCATCATCGACCGCAGACAAAAATTCCTGCGGGCCGAGGTCGTAGCAATTGACTGCATCATTGCCGACATCCCGCGGAGAAAAGCCGATAGAATACAGCTTACGACCTGCGCTGTGCGCATAACTGCATGCTGCCTTGATGGAATGCCCTGGGTTTGACAAGAAATAACCCAAGATATAGTTTTCGTCCTTGTGATCAAACGCTTTCTTAACGCTGCGCCATGTTTCTGCCGAAAGGAGAAAAACGGGGTCAAGCACCATTTCTGCATCTCTGCCGCTCAGTTCTTCCACGATTTTTTTTGCGCTGAACTCCCGGCAGCCAAAGCGCTCGATCCTGGCAATCCTTCTTGCGATCTCTTTTTTACTGTCATCATCCAGAGAATCCTGTCCAAAGCTTGCCGCATACGCCATCCGCTTTACGGTTATTTCGGGATATGATAAGAAATAAGCCTCATCGAAATGATGCAACTTCGGGTTCCAGATCTGGTCACTTCCGCAAATCAGCAGATCGAACTCGTTTGCCAGAGCAGTAAGTTCTTCTCGCTGGGTCGCTTTTTCGTATGTAGTGCACAGATATTCTTTTTGGAACTGCTCAAAACGCTGCTTCCGCGTTTTTCTTTCCTGATAATGCAGTGCCTGGAAACCCGCCAGCAGCACCCCCGAAGGACTGTGCGGTGCTTTTATGAGTCGGTAAGACTCTTTCACATAGTTCGGACGATAATCCAGTATCTCGCAGTGATACCCCGCCCCGTTCAAATATGTACTCAGCGCATACGCCTGCAAGACTGCACCATAATTCAGTGCGCCATGTGTTGTGATGGTGGCTATTTTAATCATATCTTTTTTCCCGTCTTTTCTGCCAGCCCTTTGACAAACTCGGCATAATTATGTTCTGCATCATACTGAGCCTTGAATTTGCTTCTGGCATCCATTCTGTACCTTACATACTCTTCTTCCGGCATTTTATAAAATCTGTAGAGCAAAGCAACGAGTTCTTCCGTACGAAAATTCTCATCCAGCAGGAACCCGTTTTTCCCTTCATCGACCAACTCTGCTGTTCCTCCAACTGCTGTTGCAACCACAGGAATGGAAAAGCTCATGGCTTCCATAATAGAGACGGGAACACCCTCCGATTTGCTGACATTCACAAACACATGGAACGGCTCGGTCGAGTAAATTTGATAGACTTTATCGTTCAAAACAGTTCCTGTCAACTTCACATGGATATTATCCGGCAGTTCGCAGACAGCCTCCCTGATGGAATCTAGGCACTCTCCCCCTCCAATATGTGTCCACTCAACGGAAATGTTCTTGATCTCCTTTAAGGCTTCTACGATCCTGTCAAGTCGCTTGACAGGAACTGCACGTGCACATGACACGATGCGAAGCGTATTTCGGGCAGATATCGGGTTGGTTATTCCCCTGTCCTGTGCTCCCAGATGACAGATGGAGATATTATGGTTTGTACCATACTTGCTTTCGAGATACTGTTTGCCATCCAGCGAAATAGATGCTATTTCGTCAAGCTGTTCGACTAACTGCCCCTGAAAAGGCAGATAGTTCGACTTCATTCGCTCCGCATACAGGTCAAATCGATGTGTTCTTGAAATGGAAAATGCATCATCCAGTTTTTCGAGCTGCTTCAGGCGGACTGCCGCATATGCTGTGATCTGGAGCCAATAGCTGTATATCACATCCACTTGATATTCCGGGTGGCAGCGCATCCACTTCCGTGCCTGAAGTGCCCTATGGTTTCCACACAGGGAAACCGAAAATAGCTGTCGGAGTCGACCAATGGTAAACCGTTTTTCCCTGACGAGCTGAGCGATCTCACGGTAGAACATCCGGTCGCTCAACATCAGAGGAACAGCCTGAAGTATCGAACACACATCCCCGCTCAATGTGTAGTCATTGATAAATTCCAGTGTATCATCTTCGACCTGTCTTGTCGGTTTTTCTCCTTTTTTGCAGCCTGTTACCACCAATACATGATCAAAGTATGCTCCATATTTGGGGTATTCCTTTTCCAAAAACGGCTCACTAACATTATACGGAAATCCTTTCGCAAATAGAATCATTGCACGCTTCATACCACAATCTCCTTTCTTTTAGATACATCCCCCAAAAAAAGTAGCAGTAAAAGCAGCATTAAATTCGGAACCGACAGAATTTCGGTCAACCATTTGAAAAAAGCTCCTCTGGGCAACACAAGAACAATGCGCATACAATTCATCATCATTGCAGACATAATCCAACCCACTCGATCAACTTTTTTAATCCAGTTCAGGAGGAGTGCTATAACAACGCTGCCCAAAATGAGCCCTATCCAAGATGCGTCTTGATAAAGCTCCGCTAAATAACAAGTGCCACATCCAATTCCTCGAAGGTAACTGCTCGGCAAAATGATATACATTATTGTCGAACCAAGAGAGGATCCGCTCATCGCCATTTCCACCGTATTACCGACTATTTTTTTGAACCCAAAAAGAGTACGGAACAAGACATTCTGCTGCAAGTAAGAGACAATCTGCTTGATAACAAACGTATGCCCGCCAATTTGGGAAATCTCATTACTGTACTTTATTTCATTTGAAATGATGTTGATTGAAACGCCCTGCGACTCAAAGAATTCAAAAAAACCGTCCCAAAAATTGATATCTGCAGCATTTCCAACGCGCGTATACTTGATAATCTGTAGAGCAAATGCCACAAAAGGAAGTGAACAGCAAATCCCAGCAATCGCTAATTTTTTATGAATCAAAAAATTCGGATCTCTCCTGCACCTGAAAATAGTATAGATTATAAGGATAAGAATCCCGCAGACTGCTTCGCCTCTGTCGCCCGAATTTAAGATCATTCCTTCAATCAATGCTGTTATTCCAAAGGCAGCGTAAGTCGATTTCTTGGAAAAATCACAGGACAGCAACAACATAAGGGAAAAGTAAAAAAATGCACCAAAATATCGGATAACACTCGGGAGATTAGAGGATTCGCGTGTATACAAAGAAACATATCCGTACACAGTCGAATATGTCATCGACTCAAATGCCATTGCGCATTTACACACCGCTGCTACTGCAAAGATGACTACCACAACTTGTTTTTGCAACTTGGAAGGGACGGCAGTCTTTTTCTCCTCTACCAAAGGGGCAAAATTATTATCACTGACTAAAAAATAGACAATGTCCAAACAGGCTATTCCAAATAACGCTATTCCGCAGGCTAAATTCAATTGTCCCTCGGTCAAGGAGATCGAAATATAATTTGATACTTTGCCTGTTTTAATTATCGATGTCGTACATCCGCTCAGCACAAAGATCCAGTATGTGATGTTAAAAAAGAATACCGGAACATCCTTGAAGCCATCCCTGATAATCTTGAACATTGTCAGCACAACAAAAAACATCTGCAACGATAATACACGCCTGCGGCATAATTTGAGTTGGAACATAAAGTACAGAGATAAGGAGAAGTATCTCAACACAAAGAAAGATAAAATTATGTTTTATAAGTTTCATTGTTTCCCCTCTATCTGAATAATTTATTTTTCCCTGCATTCCAATTTATTCACCACAGAATACAGCGTTGCCTTCATACTGCTCTTATGTGAAATGTAATCACGGATATTACTGGCAACTTCTTCGCGTGTTTTTCCTGTTTTGTAGCATGCTTTAAAAAATTCTGACACCTTCTCCATGTCGATTGGGCTTTCGTCTGCCGGAACCTGCAAAAGATACGGAAAGTCATTGTCTATAATATCAATTTTACAGGAGTTAATAATAGGGATTCCCTTGGCCCCATATTCCCGACTTTTCAAAGAGCTAAGGACGCTAATACCGCTGCGATGCCGCGCCAGCGAATCGACACCCAGCGCACACTTTTCATACAGAGCATCCAGCTTTTCGCCGTGCATTGCGCCTTCCATGACCACATGAGACTGGAGCCCGTACTTTTCGGCAAGCTCTTTGTATTTTCCGTATTCACGGCCATTACCGACCAAATGTAGAATAAAGTTTTCGCTTCCGTTTTTTTCGTAGTAGTTATGCAAACCCTCAATCATACGCTCATATCCATGCCATTCACGCATAGACGAAACTGCAATGATGTGGATTGCGTCCTCAGGCAGCTTGGTGTGAACCATTTCCATCGTGGAAAAGTCAAACCCGTTTGGGATCACCTCGACCGGAATACCAAACAGCTCCTTATGCCCTTCGTAGAATGTGACGATAAAATCAATATACTTCTTCAGCTCTTTGCGATAGTAAAGGTCGATCTGCATTTTGATCTTATTCAACACCCCGATACTGTTTTCTGCCTCATAGGGATATGTTGGAAGTTCCAATGCCACTTTTCCGCAGTGCTGATCGATGCATCGAAGCATTTTGATGAATGCAGCATCAGAAAAATCATAACGAATGTAGCAAGCATCATATTGTTTTTCTGCGATATGCCTGCACACCGCTTTCATCTGGTTGTGTTTTGCCCGTAGATTCCTCAACTTTGAATTTTTTAGTATGCCATCACCGCGAAAAATAACCGAAGATTCCCCGCTGGGGCTGATTACTACAGTGTCCACCCCTTTTCTCCCGACCAATTCCACTTCATAGCCATACTCCTCAAATGCTCTGCACTGAGACAGCACTTTGGCGTTTGCTCCAAAGTGAAGATTTGAAAAGTCCTTGAATGCAATATATAATAGTTTCATCCGTTTCCTTCCTGTTCCATAAGAGACTGCTCAAGATACTTTATTCCGTTGCTACGCAAATCTTCTACATTTCTGTCCAGTCTATCAAAATCCACCGGCGTATTGAGAACGGCTTCCAACATTTCACTGGTCGTCACCTTTCTGTTTTCAATGCCAATCATCTGTAGCAGATGCTCCAGTTTAACACTGTTGTTGCTGCGCACAAAAACAGCCATCGGCGTATGTGCAATGTAGGATGTGATAGTGCCATGGAACGTGTCTGTAATCACCGCCTGTGCATTTGCAAAAATGCGGATCATCTCAAGCGGGTCACAGTTGATCTTCTTATCGCACCATTTGTAGTAAACGCCAACAGACCAAATCTCACATCCATTTTTCTTTGCGTATGCCCGGATTGCACGATTCCTCGCCTTATCCTTGAAATTGGACTGGTAGGAATAAACAACGATGTACTTCTTCTTCTCCTTAACAGGATGTGGGAAAGGATACAGCAGAGCCGGGTCGCATACAATCGGAGCATCCTTGCCGGTAAGCTCGTGGAGCAACTGCTGTGTTCCTACATCACGCGCAGAAAGTGCCGTGAATTTTCCAAAACCGGAAGCCAGAAGTTCCTTGCAGCCAAATTTCTCCACGCGGGCAAGGTCTGTTTGTCCAGCACTGGGCGCATATGCCACAAGCCTAGGCGACGTGATGCCATGGCCAAACATCACAAAATTAACGCCATTTTCCAGCGAAAACACCTCATCTGCGCCTACAATTACACAGTCCAACTGTGCTGATTCTGTATAGGGCAGCATTTTGAAATTGTCCTCACGGAACTTTTTGAGCACCTGCTGCTTCTTAAACTGGTAAAAGAGACATCCAAGTCCATCTTCTCCCATATAGGAAGATAGATAGTATGGGATATTCTTAATACTCGCACTGAATCGTTTTTTTGTTGCCTCATCAATAAAGTCAAGATTTCTTGTGTATGTTAGTATAAAAACTTCATGTCCAAACTCCTCAAGTGCTTTTTTTAACCCATACATTTGAAGCAGTGCACCATGACTGGACACATTATAATGCGTTAAAATTCCAACTTTCATTCTTTCTTTAATCCCTCATTATGCTTTTGGATATAAAAATTCTGGAGCCACGGCGCAGTTGTATGAATATCATAGCCAGAACTTTTGATTTTTTCGTAAGTGTCTTGCCGCTTCTTTTGAGCGGCAGAAAGCAACGCATCCGCCCATACTCGTTTGGGTTCACTCAACGGTATATATTGCACCATGTCAATAGCGTTCATTTCATCCGTCACACCATCAGACACCACACAGTAAAGACCTGCTGCCTGTGCTTCAATTCCGGTAACCGGCACCCCCTCCCAAAGAGAAGCTAACGTAAAAACATCCATCGCCTGAAGAACATCAGGAATATCTGTTCTCATTCCAAGGAATAGTACTTTGTCCTCAATTCCCAACTCCATTGCATGTTTTTTTACGTCCTGTTCAGCCGGCCCCTCTCCCGCAAACATGAGAACGGCGTTTGGCTCTGTTTTAAGTATCTCCTGCAGCACATCAATCAAGAACATATGGTTCTTTTCAGGGCGAAATCTTGCTACACAACCGATTACTATCTTACCATCGACTCCTAATGTTTCCCGCATTTCTTTTCGCTTTGCCGCACTATATCTAAACTTGTCCGCATCAACTGCGTTTGCAAGAACTGTAACTTTTCCTGCATCGACCTCCTCTTTAGGGTAGAACCAGTATGCCGCCGCTTTTGAACACGCAAACCAATCCGTTGCATTTTTATAAATTGGCCGCTGAAGAATATCCGTTACAGCCCCAAGTAAGCCCGCTTTTCCATGTGTGTTATGGCTATGTGCAATCCGACATGTCACTCCATGCTTCTTTGCAATGGGCATATAAATAGATGCTGTATTAGTCATGTGACCGTGAATAACCCTGTACTCTTTATGTTCTTTGAAGAAGTGATTCAGCGCACGAATATACGAAAACAGTCTCCAATAATAGACGTGGGTATCATCCTTTTATGCCGGCATTTCATATATCCGACCTCCCATACGACGAATCTCATCATTATAAACTGCTTCTCTTCCATAATGCGCCAAAAAATCAAATTGGACCTTATTTCTATCAATGTTACGATAGAGGTTCATGATCATGGTTTCTATCCCGCCGCGGTCCATGCGACCAACAATCTGAAGCACACGAATGGGTTCTTGTTTCTTTTCCATCTTCTTTTCCTCTCCGCATATCAAAGATTACAGCCCAGACTCATCTCAAAGAGTCTGAGCCGTTTTTTCTTATAAAGCTCTACTAATCGTCCTCAGCAGTGTGAGTCACACTGCCGCTATGTCTTGTACCGCTACAATAAACGTTGCTACGTCCATGTTACGGTAGCTCCCGTCTTTAGTCCCGATGGTACCAATCCTCGCTACGGTAGCCGCTATCTTTAGTCCTGATGACACTATCACTCGCTACGGTAGCTCCCTTGCTTTTGCCGGATTACCCCACACGAATAAACATCTCCGCGGCCATGTGGTTATCACCATCACTCTCACATCCGCCTTGTTATCTCCAAGACCGGGATGAAATCTCAGATGATGTTATCATTGTCAAGTCCCGAAACTGTTATGTGATAATCGCCACAGTGTCGGTAATATCATCACAGTGCCATCCGGCATAAACCCACGAGCTATGGTCGCATCCATACAAGTGCTTTTTCGAGGCATAAAAGCTTCAATTCACACTTGTTTTGTCCTCTCTTACGCCCACGTTCTCGGCATTTTGCACTACTAAATGCAGTATTTCGGCTTCATACAGGGCAATCTGCCGGTTTTCCTGCTTGCCGCTACTGTAAGAGCTGCATTTATGCCTGACTCCACTCTGGAATTACTTCCAATTTTCAGCAGTTCAAAATGTGCAAAATCATCGGTATTTAGTTGTTTTCTCCACTCATAGCCGTGGTTTGACCCTCGGAAATTCCCTCGGTACTTTCAGGCATAAACAGGATTTTCACTGTTGCAAACATGATTTTCAAATCTTCGACAATGCTCGGATGAGCTATGTACATTAAATCCATAGTCAGCTTGTCGTAAGGAGTAGTATTGCACTTGCCATAAACCTGTGCATACCCAGTCAATCCAGCCTTGGCCTGCAGACGCAGGGAGAATTCCGGCATTTCCTCACAGTACTGAACTGCAATCTCAGGGCGCTCCGGACGGGGGCCGACGATGCTCAAGTCACCCTTCAAGATATTTATAAGCTGCGGCAATTCATCAACGCGGCAAGCACGAATGATTTTGCCAACGGGCGTGATGCGATCATCGTTTTCGCCGCTGGAAAGACGGGCAACGCCGTCCTTTTCAGCATCAACACGCATACTTCTGAATTTGAGAATACCGAATTCTTTGCCATCCTTTGTTAAACGAATTTGCTTGTAAAAGACTGGGCCGTGATCCGTTGCTTTGATGGCAATTGCCGTCACAAGGAAAATTGGACTCAGAATCACAAGCGCAATAGCAGAAATGACAATATCCAGCAGTCGTTTTACAAACAGATACTCCGGCTGAGGATTATACCGGCCAACACGAAGCATCGGCAAGTGGAACATATGCATGTGATGTGCACCGGACATAATGGTGTCACCGATGCGTGGGACAACAAATACAGTAATGTTGTTTTCTACACAGTATTTCAGAATAATATTCCGATCATGGCTGTGGATGCCGCTCAAAAACACTGTGTTGATGCCGTCCAGCATGGAAAGATTTTCGATGCACTCCCCCGCCGTAGCTGTGGAGACCACTTTGTACTTGGCATCTAGACCGTACTTACCAATCAGCTGCTCCATACCACGTCTGGCATCATAAATAACAGCTGTGGCCTGCGGCGGGAAGGTTTTAAAGTAGGCGTGGTGAGCGTTATAAGCCCAAATTGAGGCCATAATAACCTGTCCCACAAGAGCTGCCACGCCAGGAAGAATGTTGGGCAGGTGCTTGGACAGTAGCCAAATCACAATGTACATGATAAAGTCGCTGACCGCAGCCGCCAAAAATTGCTCATAGATAATTTCGGAGATACGCTGCATTGACATCAGAAAGGCGTCATATACGCGTCCAAAGATGATGAACAGCACAAAGAACAGTGCCACGACCAGGTAATCGCCCTTTTCATAGTACGGCGATGCAACGCGCTTAGCATAGTATAGATACCAGCACATTGCAAATGGTATCGTCACAAGCACAGCATCTAACAGCTTTATCATCCGCAAAATCAAGTCATGCCTAAACCTTGTCATGTTCTTACTCCTCGTTCTTCTTTACACACATATTATTTTCAATACTGCAATTGAAATCAGGGAAAGCTGTTTTGAGCAGCAAAAGGCATTCCCACAAATTACTCATGAAAATCCTTAGCACAATTCAGCAGTCTACCAATGCAATATTTTGCCAATATATGTATTGATACAATAGCACACAATTCGACATTTATCAACAAATCGGATTCACTTTAATTATACAAGTACACAAATTCAGCACATTTTACAAATACACCCTTATTTATAAGGTGAATGAGGCTAAAATTCGATAGATTGTTATATGTAACAGTCAATTGGTACATGATTCAGGTTTTGCTTAAACCGCAACTGATTCAAATAAAAACAGATTGCTACGCTTGTGATATGTACCCAGAATTCTGGACACATGAAAAATTGAATTAGGTGCACATGGATGCCTCTCTGAATTTTGTAGGAGGCATCCATTTTGTTTTCTCTTGGATTCTTTCGTTGTTGTAGTAATTTATGTAGCCGTCAACAGCCTTGGCATATGCCACAACGCTTTGGGAGGCCCTTCTCATGACAGCCAGCTTGCGCGTAAAAAACGACAAATACTATGTTGTGCTCACGCATACGACTGATGGCAAAAAAAATCAGACCTGGGTTTCCACAGGTCTGTCAGTAACAGGAAACGAGGGCAAAGCCAGGCAGATCATGCTTGACATGCTCGGCGAAAAGCCCGAGCAGGCTGCCCCGCCCGATATGCTTTTCAGTGACGCCGTGCGCCGCTGGCTGGAGGATGTCCGGCATCGCGTGGACGAGGTCACCTACCAAGGCTACGAGGTTCAGGCCCGGGCACACATCCTCCCCTACTTCGATGACCTGCAAATCCGGCTGTGTGATGTTGACGGCGAGACGCTGCAGACCTACATCAACGTAAAGGCTAAATTCGGGCGCTCTGACGGCCACGGCGGCCTATCAGCGGTCAGCTTGCGTCAGCACAAGAACGTGCTCAATCAGACGCTCAAATTAGCGCAGAGGGACGGTCTGATCCAGACAAATCCAGCCGATCTTGTCGTCATGCCGCACGCGGCGCAATTTACCGGCACGTTCTACACGGAAGCGCAGATGCGAGACCTACTGACCGCCGTCAAAAACGAGCGCCTCTACCCTATCATCTATATCACCGCGCTGTACGGCCTGCGACGCAGCGAGGTGCTTGGTCTGAAATGGGACAGCATCAACTTTGCGATGCAGACGCTGACCATACGCTACACCGTGGCCCGGGTCACGAAGGTCGTGGAGAAGAACAAAACCAAAAACGCGTCCAGCTTCCGCAGCTTTCCCCTGACAGACGATGCGGTTAGACTGTTCAAGATCCTGCTTCAACAGGAGCAATACTACCGCAACCACTTCGGCAGGGACTACATAGACAACGACTACGTGTTCACCTGGGAGGACGGGCACCCCTACTCCCCCGACTATGTGAGTCACACCTTCCACAAGCTGCTGAAGAAGTACGACCTACCCCACATCCGCTTTCACGACCTGCGCCACACCTGCGCCAGCATGCTTCTGTCGGAGGGCTACGGCCTGAAGGACGTGCAGGAGTGGCTGGGACACTCGGACATCAAGATGACCGCAAACATCTACGGCCATCTGGACATACGCCGCAAGCGCTCCATTGCCAACGGCTTAGAGCAGGCGCTGCCGCGTTTGAAGCCGTAAAAACAAAAAAGCGCCAAATCCTTTCGGATTTGACGCTCCTGCTGACCTTGACAGCCATCTTTGGTCCGAGTGGCGAGAGTCGAACTCACGGCCTCTTGAACCCCATTCAAGCGCGCTACCAAACTGCGCTACACCCGGTCAACCGGGCTGTCTTGAATCAGCTTTATTATTATAGCGGATTTGAAGGAGAATGTCAACAGGGTTTTGCAAAAATTATAATTTTTGCAATTTTGCATTTTTCCACGCAAAGTGCTGCATAAATCCGACGGCGGATGCTTGACTTTCCCTCGCAGGTGCGCTATACTTAATATCCTACCACAATAGTAAAGGAGGTGTGCCCCATGGCAGAGGACAAGTGTGGGAAAAAAATGATTGCCGTCAACCGTGAGGTGCGCCACGAATACTTTGTCATCGAGGCACTGGAAACAGGCATCGAGCTGGTAGGCACCGAGGTCAAGAGCCTGCGCGCCGGAGGGGTCAACCTGAAGGATTCCTGGGCAGACATCGATGACGGCGAGCTGATCGCCAAGGGCATCCACATCAGCCCCTATGAGCAGGGCAACATCTTCAACAAGGACCCGCGCCGTCCGCGGCGTTTGCTGGCACACAAGGTGGAGATCCGCCGTCTTGGGCAGCAGATCAAGCTGCAGGGCTACACGCTGGTGCCGCTCTCTCTTTACTTTAAAAAGGGGCGCGTCAAGCTGGAGCTGGGCCTGTGCAAGGGCAAAAAGCTGTATGACAAGCGTGCGTCTGCTGCGGCGCGCGACGCCAAGCGCGACATTGACCGCGCACTCAAAACGCAGCGATAAGTTGTTTCTACTTCACTTTCCCGGTGGGCTTGCCTGCCGAATATACGGGGCTGTAATGGTTTCGACGGGGAGAGAGAGGCGTGAGCAGCGGGCCGTGGCGGTGACCCACGATAAAAGCGCCAACTTAAATTAACTGACAACAATTATCCTGTTGCCGTAGCTGCCTAATTAGGCGCTGCCGTCCTGCCCGTGTTAGTACCGCATGGGGTCAGGGCGTCGATTAGGTACTGAACGTGAACGGGCTTAAGCTTTGCGGCCCGGCATGAACTTATGAAGCTACCAAGGTGTAGTGCGTGTGTGCTCGCCCGCACCAAGGGAAATTTAATAAACACACTGCGCCCGGAGATACTCTAACTGATTTCTTTTCGGACACGGGTTCGACTCCCGTCAGCTCCACCATATTGTGCAAATCCGAACTCAATCTTCTTTGTGAAGCATTGTTTCGGATTTGTTTTTGTTTTAGAGGATGTGGATCAGTCCACATCCTCTTTTTTCGGCGCATCGTAAGTAAGCGCCTGTTTAGCATTCCAGATGCCAGCCGTGGTCGGGTCTCTCCCGCCAACCCGCGGGCCGCATATATGCGGCCCCTACAACACAGCAAAAAACAAAAAGCCGCTTACCTCAAACGAGATAAGCGGCTTTTGGCAGGGGTAGAAGGATTCGAACCCTCGGCACGCGGTTTTGGAGACCGCTGCTCTACCAACTGAGCTATGCCCCTATACTAATGATGCCCACAATGCGTATCTTGCACTGTGGGCATCAGCGCTGGAGCTGCTAAGCAGATTTGAACTGCTGACCTCATCCTTACCAAGGATGCGCTCTACCAACTGAGCTATAGCAGCGTATGGCGACCCGAATCAGGCTCGAACTGACGACCTCTAGCGTGACAGGCTAGCGTTCTAACCAACTGAACTACCGGGCCATACCCAGCTTTGTGCGCTGCCGTGGCAGCTGCAACGTTGTTAATTATAGCGGCTGACACGCAAAATGTCAACACTTTTTTTGATATTTTTTACCGATTTTTTCAGCTTCGGTAAAATACAGCGCAGTTGCGTAAAAACCTAAAGAACATTGCATTCCGGGGCAAGGCGTGGTATGATAGATTATATCAGAGTTTCGGGCGGAAGAACTGCAGCTCCTCGCCGCGATGTATCCGCTGCAGACCGGCCCAGTGCCGCGTGACCATGATAACGGCATTCAGGGCCAGTACAGCACCAGCCTCGGTGCCGTATTGCAGCCAGCCCACCGGCACAGCCAGCGCGGCAATCAGCACCGCGCCTACCGGCAGATAGCCGGTCAGCAGCACAGCCACGCCGCCCGCCAGACAACACAGCACACCGGTGACGGGCAGGTACAGCATGAGCCACGCGCAGGTGACGGCCACGCCCTTGCCGCCCCGGCCCTTGTACCAAATCGGCCAGTTGTGCCCGAGAACCGCGCCAAGACCGCCGTACAGCAGAGCGGTAAGCCCCAGCTCCGGCGCAAGCTGGTGGCAGAACCAGCAGGCCGCCGCAGTCTTGATGACGTCGCCCGACAGAACCAGCAGCCCGGCCTTTTTACCAAGATGTGTCGCGATATTCGCCATGCCGGGGTTGCCGGTGCCAATATCCCGCGCACTGACGCCCGCCGTGCACCGCGCCACGACCTCCGCTGTCAAAAAACCGCCGAACAGATACCCCGCCAGCAGGCAAAGTCCCCGCAAAAATAGTGCCATACGCCTGCCCCTCCTTTTCCTTACAGTATGGGTGCGCCACGCCCGATTTAACCATGTCAGAGGAAGTATATTATGGAACTGCAAGCATTGCAACAGGAATGCCTGGCCTGCCGCCGCTGCGGCCTGTGCGAGACGCGCCACAGCGTCGTCTTTGGCCAGGGTGCCGCACACGCCGAGGTCATGCTCGTAGGCGAGGGCCCCGGTGCCAACGAGGACGAGCAGGGGCTTCCCTTTGTGGGCAAGAGCGGCCAGCTGCTGGACCACTATCTGGAGGCCGTCGACTTGAGCCGTGACAAAAACGTCTATATTGCCAATATCGTCAAATGCCGCCCGCCGCAGAACCGCGACCCGCTGCCGGAAGAATCCGCCGCGTGCATGCCTTGGCTGCGCCAGCAATTTCAGCTGATCCGTCCCAAAATCGTTGTCTGTCTGGGCCGCGTGGCCGCGCAGCGGATGCTCGACCCGGGCTTCTCGATTTCCCGCGACCACGGTAAATTTTTCGACAAGCAGGGCACACTGTTCATGGCGACCTACCACCCCGCAGCGCTGCTGCGCTACCCAGACAACAAGCCCGCTGTCTTTGGCGACTTTGTGGCCCTGCGGCAGAAAATAACAGAGGTCTGCGACCACACCTATTAAAAAGATACCACCGGATGCAAGGAGGAAAGCGGCATGGAGCCTGAAGCGTTGGCACTGACGCTGCCCATACGGCGTCTGGTGGAGTTTTTATTGCGCACCGGCAGCATTGACAGCCGCTTTAACGGCTTTGACCGCGCGCTGGAGGGCGCACGCCTGCACCGCAAATTGCAGCGTGCCGCCGTAAAAGAGTACCCGGACTACCAGGCCGAGGCGACGTTGAAGCAGGACTACGCCTGTGCCCAAATCACCTACACGCTGGAGGGCCGTGCCGACGGTATTTTTACCGATACTGACGGCATGCCGACCATTGATGAGATCAAAACTACAACCCTGCCGCCCGAGCTCATCACCGGTGAGCAAAGTCCGGAGCACTGGGCACAGGCGCAGATCTATGCGGCCATCTACGCGCGGCAGAACGGCCTGCCCGCTATGCGGGTGCGGCTGACCTACTTTCAGGTCGATGAGGAACTGGAATTTCGTTTCAGTCATGACTACACCGCCGACGCGCTGGACGCCGTTGTGACCGACCTGCTGACGCAGTACGCGCCGTGGGCCAAGCGTGCCGCCGAGTGGCAGCGCATCAGCCGTGCGTCACTGGCGGCGCTGCAATTTCCGTTTCCCGGCTATCGTCCGGGCCAGCGGGCCATGATCGGCGCGGTGTACAAGATTTGCACCGAGGGCGGGCAGCTGCTCTGCCAGGCACCCACCGGCATCGGCAAGACGATGAGCGTGCTGTTCCCGGCGTTAAAGGCTGTGAAGCAGGGCGGCCCCGTCTTTTACCTGACAGCCCGCGGCACGACCCGTGCGGCAGCGGAGAACGCGCTGGCGCTGCTGCGGGCGTCCGACGCCGATTTAAAGCTGCGCAGCGTAACGCTGACCGCCAAGGACAAAATCTGTATGCAGGATCGGCGCGAGTGTACGCCCGAGGCATGCCCCTATGCCAAAGGCTACTATGATCGCGTCAGGACGGCGCTGTGGGATGCGCTGGACACCCACGCTCTGACCGCTGACGCCCTGCAGATGCTGGCTCGCAGACATAAGGTCTGTCCGTTTGAGCTGGGGCTGGATTTAAGCCTGTGGTGTGATGTAGTCATCGGGGACTACAACTACCTGTTTGACCCCGTCGTGCACTTGGAACGCTTTTTTGACACAGCGGGGGACTATCTGTTTCTACTCGATGAGGCACATAATCTTCCGGACCGCGCCCGGGGCATGCACAGTGCCGTCCTTGCCAAAAGCGCCTTCTACGACGCCAAAAAGCGGCTGGGCAAGGGCAAAAGCAGCCTGAAAAACGCGCTGACAAAGGTCAATGACATCTTCATCGAGTGGCGGCACCGCTGCGAGAAAGCGCCCGGCGACAGCCGCTTTGGCCGCACGTTCTTTGAAAAGTCCCGCGCCGATGCGCTTGACCGCGCACTGACAAGGCTCTGCGAGCCGCTGGAGATCTGGCTTGACGAGCACCGCGACCCCGACGAGACCCACGAGGCACTGCTGCAATTATACTTTGACATCCGCGCCTGGCTGCGCGTGGCGGATACGTTCGACGATCACTTTGTACTGCAAATCTCTGCCCACGGCAGTGAGGTCCGTGCCGCAATGCTCTGCCTGGACCCGAGTGACTTTCTGGCGGCGGACTTTGCCAAGGGCCGCGCGGCGGTGCTGTTCAGCGCGACGCTGGCTCCGGCAGGCTATTACAGAGATCTGTGCGGTCTGCCCGATGCCCGCGCTGTAGCGCTGCGCAGCCCGTTTGATACGGAGCATCTGGGCCTGTGGTGTGCCCGCCACGTCAGCACCCGCTACAAGGACCGCGCGGACAGCATTGCCAAGATCGCTGACTTGCTGGCCGTGATGTCCGGGGCGAGGGCCGGGCACTATCTGGCGTTTTTCCCGAGCTACAGCTATTTACAGCAGGTGTGGGAGGATTTCACCGCCCGCTACCCGGACCAGCCGACCCTCTGTCAGGAAAGCGCCATGGACGAGGGAAAACGCGCGGAGTTTCTGGCACAGTTTCAGAAATCCGACGGCGGACCGCTGTTGGGCTTTGCGGTGCTGGGCGGCGTTTTTGGCGAGGGCGTCGATCTGACGGGGGAGAGCCTCATCGGTGCAGCCATTGTCAGCCCGGGCCTGCCGCAGGTCGGCCCGCGGCAGGAACAGCTGCGCGATTACTTTGAGCAGACGCGCGGCTCCGGCTTTGACTATGCCTACCGCTTCCCCGGCATGAACAAGGTTTTGCAGGCGGCAGGCCGGGTCATCCGCACGCCGGAGGACCGCGGCGTTGTCCTGCTCATTGATGACCGGTTCCTGGCCCCCGACACCCGCCGCCTGATGCCGCCGCACTGGGAGCAGCTGAAAACCGTGGACTCGGCGCAGGCGCTGACAGCGGAGCTGGCCGCATTCTGGAAATAACACCTGTCAGGCGCCTGAAATCTGCCGCCGCTGCGCAAGAAAATACGCTTTTGCCATCCGGTGCTGTTTTGCCGAAAAGAACGCAAAATTTGTGTGGTCAGCCCTCTTGCATTTGTATCTGTGCGTGCTATAATACAATCCGCACGAAATTATACACGTATATAATAGGGTATGAAAAATCATGACAAAAGACCTTACGAGCGGCAGTCCGCTCAAAGTTATTCTCCTGTTCAGCTTGCCGCTGGTGCTGGGCAACCTGTTCCAGCAGTTCTATGCGCTGGCGGATACCATCATCGTGGGCCGGTTCTGCGGTGTCAGTGCGCTGGCCTCTGTCGGCGCTACCGGCTCGGTCAACTATCTGATTTTGGGTTTCGTCATCGGCGTCTGCAACGGCTTTGCGATCCCAATCGCGCAGCTGTTCGGCGCGCGGGATTACAGTGATCTGCGCCGCCATGTGGCCAACGCCGCGTGGCTTTGCATTGCGGGCAGCGTGGTGCTGACCATCGGCACCGTTGCGCTGACCCGCCCGATGATGCAGCTGATGCAGACGCCCGACGACATCATTGACGGCGCGGTCATCTACATTGGCTGGATCTTTGCAGGCATCCCGTTCATCTTTCTGTACAATATGGTGGCGGCCATCATGCGCGCACTGGGCGACAGCAAGACGCCGCTGTACTTTCTGATCCTGACCAGTGCGCTCAACATCGGACTCGACCTTTTGTTCATCATCCCGTTTCAGATGGGTGTTCTGGGGGCGGCGCTGGCCACTGACATCTCGCAGGTCATTTCCGGTGTGCTGAGCTTTATCTATCTGAGCCGTAAATTTGATGTGCTGAAGATGCAGAAATCTGACTTTGCCTACAGCAAAAAGGCCTGCGCACGTCTGCTGGGCATCGGTATACCCATGGGTCTGCAGTGCAGCATCACGGCCATTGGCAGCGTCATCATGCAGTGGGCGGTCAATGTGCTGGGCAGCACCGCCGTTGCCGCCGTCACCGCAGCAGGCAAGACCCAGGGGCTGCTGACCGTTCCGATGGAGAGCGTCGGCACGGCCATGGCAACCTACGCCGGGCAAAACCTCGGCGCATCCCGGATGGATCGTGTGCGACAGGGCGTCAACAGCGCAATGCTCATTATTTTGATTTACGGTGTGGCATCGGCTTTCGTTCTGCATTTTACCGACGTGCAGATCATGTCGCTGTTCCTTGACACAGCCAAGGAGGTCGACATCGTTGCCATGGGCCGCGAGTATCTGTTCTGGAACAGCGTGTTCTTCGTGCCGCTGGGGGCATTGATCATCTGGCGCTACACCATTCAGGGACTCGGCTTCTCGTCACTCGCTATGCTGGCCGGTGTGGCCGAGATGGTCGCCCGCACGGCGGTGGCGATTGTACTGGTCCCGATTCTGGGATACTTCGGCGCGGAACTGTCCAATCCCGCCGCATGGATCGCGGCCTGCCTGTTCCTGTACCCTGCGTACCGCTGGACCTGCCGTCAACTGGACAACCGCCTGCTGACCGCCAGACTCCACATTCAGGGCGACCACGCGGAGACTGTGCTGTAAATAGGATAAAAGACCGTTCCGGTGCTGGAACGGTCTTTTTCATTGTGGCTGCGCAGTAGGGGCGGGGCATGCCCCGCCCGCAGCCTTCCCAGTAGCATATGCTTGCCATACAGCCGCGGGCCGGACATGTCCGGCCCCTACAGCGCTATTTTTCCCAAAGTCTCTTGCCGTCGCCTTACAAACCGTATATAATAAGCCTATACGAAGCATATAAAGGGAAAGGAAAGACAATCATGCCGCAGAAAAAGCCGTTTATTACCCTTGCCCAGGCGAAAGAGATCGCTGCCGATATTCCCACCCCGTTCCACCTTTACGATGAAAAGGGTATCCGCGAGAACGCCCGCAGGGTCAACGCTGCGTTCAGTTGGAACAAGGGCTTTAAAGAATATTTCGCCGTCAAGGCCACGCCCAACCCCTACCTGCTGAAGATTCTGCAGGAGGAGGGCTGCGGCGTTGACTGCTCCAGCTATACTGAGCTGCTCATGAGCGAGGCCTGCGGCTTCAAGGGCAGCGACATCATGTTTTCCTCCAACGACACGCCCGCGCAGGACATGAAGAAAGCCTACGACCTCGGCGCGTACATCAATCTGGACGACCTGACCCACGTTGCGTTCCTTGAAAAGGTCGCGGGCGTGCCCAAAACCGTCTGCTGCCGCTTCAACCCGGGCGGTGTGTTCGAGCTGGGCAACGGTATCATGGACAACCCCGGCGACGCCAAGTACGGTATGAGCGAGGATCAGATGGCCAAGGCTTACACCAGGCTGATGGCTGCCGGTGCCGAGCAGTTCGGCATCCACTCCTTCCTGGCCAGCAACACCGTGACTGACGACTATTACCCGAAGCTGGCCGGTATCCTGTTTGAGCTGGCCGTCCGCCTGCACAAGCGCACCGGCGCAAAAATCAAGTTCATCAACCTTTCGGGCGGCGTCGGCATTGCCTACCGCCCCGACCAGCGCAGCAACGACATTGCCGCCATCGGCGAGGGTGTGCGCAAGAAGTTTGAGGAGATTCTGGTGCCCGCTGGCATGGGTGATGTCGCCATCTTCACCGAGATGGGCCGCTTCATGCTGGCACCCTACGGCGCACTTGTCACCACCGTGCTGCACCAGAAGCATATTTACAAGGAGTACATCGGCGTTGACGCCTGCGCGGCCAACCTGATGCGCCCTGCCATGTACGGCTCCTACCATCACATCACGGTGCTGGGCAAGGAGGACACTCCCTGCGACCACAAGTACGACGTCACCGGCGGTCTGTGTGAGAACAATGACAAGTTCGCCATTGACCGTATGCTGCCGGAAATCGAAATCGGCGACATTGTCTACATCCATGACACAGGCGCACACGGCTTCTCGATGGGCTACAACTACAACGGCAAGCTGCGCAGTGCCGAGGTCCTGCTGAAAGAGGACGGCTCCCACCAGCTCATCCGCCGCGCCGAGACGCCGGAGGACTACTTTGCAACATTTGATTTCAGCCCCTTCTTCAAAAAATAATTCCGGGAGGACACCCCATTGTTTGAATTCCTTTTTGTTATCGGTATCGTGCTGGCGTTTTACGGCTACTCCGCAATGAAGAACCCCAATGTCTGGGGCGACCAGGGCCGCGACGAGATCAAACCAGAAAACTGGAACGGTTATGTGGTGCACAACGGCCAGTTCATGATGTACGCCGGGTTCTTTCTGGCTGCGCTGGCCGCACTGGATGTGATTTTTGACTTTGCGGGCTGGCTGTACATCCTGATCCTGCTGGGCGGTCTGGCCATGATCTTCTATCCGCTCGCCCATTGGATGCACGAAAAAGAGGGCAAATGGTGGCCCTGGCCGAAGCATAAAAAGAAAAAATGAAACTCTCAAAAGCCTTCCCCCCCTCGGGGGAAGGTGGCCCCGCAGGGCCGGATGAGGGCAAGGTGTATCTGACTACTCAAAAACGGGTCATTGCCACAAGCTTTGCCCTCATCAGTCAGTGGTCGGAGCCACTGACAGCTTCCCCCGTGGGGGAAGCCAACGCAAACAAAAATGCCTGTGCAGGCTTCAAACCTGCACAGGCATTTTTGCTGTCGTAAGATTTATTCCGCCGTATCCGCCAGCATCTCCGCCACTTCTGCCTTGGTAAACTCGCCCAGCGGCAGCACCAGCTTAGCCAGCACTTCCTGCGGCAGACCTGCCAGCGCGGCACTCTGGTCTGCCTCGGCGTCCGCAGCAGGCAGCAGGTGAGAAAGCCCCTCGCCGTCCACCTCGATGCGGGCATAGTGTCCGGTGGCAATGAACGCGCAGTCCAACTCGGCAGCCTTGTCGGCCAGCAGCTGCAAAAGTGCGGCAGGCGTGACTTCGTGCTCAGCCGTGAATGTCTGCACCGCAAAGCCCTGCTGCTGCAAAATGCGCATGGCTGCTGCGGCGTCACTGCCGCTGTTCAATCCCAGCAGAACCTTATCCTGCTTTTCAAATGTGTTAAAACCGTCCATGTTTCTCTCCTTATGGCAAGGTCAGGCCTGACGCCCGCCGTATTTCTTGCTTTGCTCTACAGCCATGCGGTCACAGCGTTCGTTTTCGGGATGGCCGGCGTGGCCCTTCAGCCAGTGGTAGGTGATTTCATGCTTCTCGCTCTCGGCCAGCAGCGGGGCCCACAGATCCGGGTTCAGGGCGGGGGATTTGTCTGCTTTCTTCCAGCCGCGGGTGCGCCACCCCCTGGCCCAGCCCTTTTGCAGGCTGTCAATGACGTATTTGCTGTCGCTGTACAGGTCAATGGCGCAGGGCTCCTTGAGCTGGCGCAGCGCCTCCAGCAGTGCGGTCATCTCCATGCGGTTGTTGGTCGTGTTGGCCTCGCCGCCGGAAAGCTCCTTCTCGTACACCTTCTGCGCCGTGCGGAACCGCAGGATCGCGCCCCAGCCGCCCGGGCCGGGGTTGCCGCTGCAGGCACCATCGGTATAAATTTCAATATGCTTCATGCGTTGTACTCCGTATTCTGGTCTATAATACTACTATTATAGCAAGCAGGGCTTCATAAGGCAAGATATTTGACATAGACGCCATTTCCGATTATAATAGAGTGTAATTGCATTGTGTGTTTTATCGGGCCTGGCCGCGTCTTTTCAGGCGGGCTTTCCGCGCCCATTCCATTAGGCATAGGAGCATCCGCTCTTAAAATACATAGATCGCAACCGCTTTTGAGGGATCCGGTACCTGCAGATGGCAGGCACCAGCCCGGAAATACGACGATTCGGAGGTTTTCGATGGAAGAGTTCAAGCCAAAACGTAAAAATACCGCACAGCCTGCCCAGAATGGCCAGAGTGCGCCCCATACCCGCAAGCCGCGCATGCCTAAGCCCCAGGGGGAGAACGCTGCCAACGCGCAGCACAAGCCCCGCCCCCGCCGCCCGCGCCCCGCGGCCCCGGCCACTGCCGAGCAGAACGCCGCCGCGCAGAGCATCCCGGCTCCGCGTCCGCGCCGCCCGCGCCAGAATCAGAACAGCGCTGCACCCCAGAACGGCCAGGCTGCCGCACCGCGCCCCCAGGGCCAGCGCCGCGGACGCCGTCCAAAGAGCCCGGAGCATCTTGAGATGACCCCGGCCATCCCGATGCACATCTGCCCGCTGGGCGGCCTCGGCGAGGTCGGCAAGAACATTACGCTGTATGAGTGCCAGGGCGACATGATCCTCGTTGACTGCGGCCTTGTGTTCCCGGATGCCGATATGTTCGGTGTCGATCTGGTCATCCCGGACTTCACCTACGTGCTCGAGAACAGGGACCGCATCAAGGGCCTGTTCATCACCCACGGTCACGAGGACCACATCGGCAGTCTGCCGTACCTGCTCAAAAAATTCAATGTGCCGATCTACGCCGCCAAGCTGACGATTGGTCTTATCAAGAACAAGCTCGAGGAGCACGGCCTTGCGTCCAGCGCGATCTTCCATGAGATCCGCCCGCGCCAGAAGGTCACGCTCGGTTGCTTCACCGTTGAGCCGATCCACGTCAACCACTCCATCCCGGACTCACTGGCCTTCGCCATCGACTGCCCGGCGGGCGTGGTCATCCACACCGGCGACTTCAAGGTCGACTACACGCCGCTGTCCGGCGACGCCGTGACCGACCTGCCCACGATTGCCGAGTATGGCCGCAAGGGTGTGCTGGCGCTGTTGGCAGATTCCACCAACGCAGAGCGCCCGGGCTTCACCGCCACTGAACAGACCGTCGCCGAAGGCGTGCGCCGCCTGTTTGCCAAGGCCGGTAAGCGCCGCATCATCGTGGCAACGTTCGCCTCCAACATCTATCGTGTGCAGCAGATCATCGACCTGGCGATTGAGTCGGGCCGCAAGGTCGCCGTCAGTGGGCGCAGCATGGTCTCCAACACCGAGATGGCCCGCGAGCTGGGCTATCTGCACGCGCCGGATAATGTGCTTATCACGATTGACGAAATCAACAAATACCCGCCGGAGAAGGTCGTGCTCATCACCACCGGCAGCCAGGGCGAGCCGTTGAGCGCGCTGTCCCGCATGGCGCAGGCCAGCCACCGTCAGGTGCGCGTCGGCCCCAATGACTTCATCATCATCTCGGCCCGCCCGATCCCCGGCAATGAAAAGACCGTCACCAAGGTCGTCAACGGCCTGCTGACTCTCGGGGCCGAGGTCATCTACGAAAATATGTACGACACCCACGTGTCCGGCCATGCCTGCCAGGAGGAGCAGAAGCTCATGCTGACGCTGGCCCACCCGCAGTTCTTCCTGCCCGTGCACGGTGAGTTCAAGCAGCTCAAGCGCCACGCCGAGACCGCGGAGCATCTGGGCTATATCCCGAAGCAGAATATCTATATCGCCGAGAACGGCCAGAACATCCGCCTTTCCGCGGATGGCATGACTGTTGAGAACACTGTTACGGCGGGCGCTGTGATGGTCGATGGCTACGGCGTCGGCGATGTAGGCAACGTGGTCCTGCGTGACCGCCACCACCTGTCGGAGGACGGCATCATCATTGTGACCGCCGCCATCGACGGCAGCAACGGACAGGTTCTCTCCGGTCCCGATCTCGTCAGCCGCGGCTTTGTCTACGTGCGTGAGAGCGAGGAGCTGATGGAGGGAGCCCGCACCCAGGTGGAGATGGCCCTGGACCGCAGCCTGGCCGACAACCTGCACGACTGGGCCAGCGTCAAAGCCCGCGTGCGCGAGGCGCTGTCGAGCTATATCTACCGCCGCACCAAGCGCAGCCCCATGATCCTGCCAATTCTGTTGGAAGTGTAATTGTTTTCCTGAACAGGGGAGTGTACGATGAAACACAAGGATGGATTGGATATTGCCGCTCTGCTGCTGTTGCTGCTGGTCGCCATCGCCGCGATGGTCGTGCCGGTGGCCCTGACGCAGCCTGCCCTGCTGGCCGTGCCTGCGGTGCTGGTACTGATCGCGCTCTGTGTAGTGCTCTACCAGCGCCGCCGCCTGCGCGCGTTTCTGGCCAGGCAGCTTTGCAGCACCGATTTTGAGAACAGCCGTATCCAGTACAGCCTGGCAAATCTGCCCATCCCCACGGTGCTTGTCAATGACGGGCGCATTTTGTGGTACAACCAGTATTTCAGGCAGGATGTGCTGAACGATTACGACGCGGTGACCCGCCCGGTGAATCGCGTTCTGCCGGAGCTGGATCTGGCTGTCTGCTCCCGCCCGCACGGGCAGGACCTGAAAGTGGGGGAGCGCCGCTTTACGGCCTATGCAGGCTCAGCCAAGGGCAGCCGCGGGGCCAGCCTTGTGTATCTCATCAATGATACGCTTTATAAAGAAACGCTCGACGAGTACAATGAGAGCCGCCCGGCCTGTCTCATCATCGTCATCGACAGCTATGACGAGCTGTTTGACGATATGAAGGACAGTGAGCAGGCCAAGGAGCTGGAGGCTATCAACAGCCTGCTGGAAGAGTATATCGGGCGCAGCACCGGCTTTTTGCGCAAGGTCACGAACAGCCGCTACATCGCAGTGGTGGAGGAGCGTGACGTCCGCTGGATGCTGGCGGAGCGCTTTGACATCCTCGATAAGGTCCGTGCGCTGCATCCCGGCGGGCTGACGACGCTGTCCATCGGTGTCGGCCACGGCGGAAAGACCCTGCAGGAATGCCACCAGATGGCACGCGAGAGCATCGACATTGCCCTGGGCCGCGGCGGTGACCAGGCCGCCGTTAAGACCGTTGACGGCTTTGAGTTCTACGGCGGTATCTCCCACGGCGTCGAGAAGCGCAGCCACGTCCGCAGCCGCATTATTGCCAACGCGCTGTGCGACCTCATCAAGCGCAGCGACAGCGTTATCATCATGGGACACCGCATGAGTGACCTCGACGCCGTCGGCTCCGCCATCGGCGTGCTGCGCATCTGCAAAATGTGCGATGTGCCCGCGGTCATCGCCATCAACAGCGAGGCTACACTCGCCGGGCCGCTGCTCAAGACTTTTCTTGATGCAGGCGAGGGCCACGACTTTATCGCACCCGATCAGACGCTCGACGTCATCACGCCGAATACGCTGCTGATCGTCGTCGATACCTATCAGAAGCGCCTGCTGGAAAGCCAGCAGATCTACGAAAAGTGCAAGCGCGTCGTCGTCATCGACCATCACCGCATGGCGGTGGGCCACATCGACAACCCGACGCTGATCTACCATGAGCCCTATGCGTCCAGCGCCAGCGAACTGGTGTGTGAGCTTCTGCAGTTCATGCCGAAGGAAAACAACATCACCCCGCTGGAGGCCCAGGCGCTTTTGGCCGGTATCATGCTGGACACCCGCAGCTTTGCACTGCATGTCGGCGTGCGCACCTTTGAGGCTGCCGCCTGGCTGCGCAGCCGCGGTGCCCAGACCGCTGACACCAAGCTGCTGTTCAACACCTCAAAAGAGGAGTACGAGGCCCGCGCCCACATTGTGGAGGCGGCCTACATATACAAGGGCTGTGCCATTGCCCTGTCGGACGAGCTTGAGGCCGGTATGAACGTTGTGCTGCCGATGGCGGCCAACGATCTGCTGACCATCAACGGCGTCGATGCCAGTTTTGTGGCAGTCGCCAAAAACGACGGCGTCAATATCTCGGCGCGCAGCATGGGCGCACTGAACGTGCAGGTCATTCTGGAGCCGCTGGGCGGCGGCGGCCATCTGATGATGGCTGGTGCTCAGCTCCAGAACTGCACGCTGCAGGATGCGGAGCACCGCATCCGTGAACAAATCGACCTTTACCGCGCGGCGCAAAAGGAAAATACTGCGCGGTAATTGTGATAAAAATTTTGGGAGGGAAACCCTTATGAAGATCATTCTCAAACAGGACGTCAAGACCATCGGCAAAAAAGACGAGATCCACGAGGTTTCGGACGGCTACGCCCGCAACTTCCTGTTCCCGCGCAACCTGGCAGCCCCCGCGGATGCCGCAGCGCTGAACCAGGCCCGCACCAAGAGTGAGGCCAAGGCCCACCACGAGGCCGAAGCACGCGCCGCCGCAGAGGAGCTGGCCGCCAAGATCAAAGGCCAGGTCGTGACCGCCAAGGTTAAGGGCGGTGCATCCGGCAAACTGTACGGCAAGGTCACCGGCAAGGAGGTCGCCGAGCTGCTGACCGCTCTGACCGGCACCGAAATCGACAAGAAGAAGGTCGAGCTGCCTTCCGCCATCAAGGAGTTCGGCAGCTATGACGCCTCCGTGCGCCTGTACGCCGGTGTCGTCGCACCCTTCAAGCTGAAGGTCGAGGAGCTGTAATTTGCCGTCTGGCAGGGAAGGAGGATGTCCGCTATGCCGAAAAATGAAGAAGTAAGCCTTGCCAGCCTGGGCATCCAGATGCCCTACAGCATGCAGGCCGAGCAGAGCGTGCTGGGCGCGGCGCTGGTGGATGAAACGGTGCTGAACCGCGTCATCACCGACATGGAGCCCGAGATGTTCTACTCGGACCAGAACCGCGCCATCTATGAGACGATGCGCTCGCTCTACACCGAGAGCGAGGCCGTTGACATTGTCACGCTTGTCAATGCGCTTGCCAGCAACAAGACGTTTGCCAGCGCCGACGACGCCAAGGTCTATCTGGCCCGCATCGCCGAGACGCTGCCCTCGGTCTCGAACGTTGATTCCTATTTTAAAATCGTCAAGGAGAAGTACCAGGGCCGCCGCCTGATCGACGCCGCCCGGTCCATTCTGAACGAGACCGCCTCCGGCGAGGACGCCGATCTTCTGCTCGAAAGCGCGGAGCAGAAGATCTACGACATCCGTTCCGGGCGCGACAAGTCGGGCGTCAAGACGATCCGCGAGTCCATTCTCGAGGTCATCGACACGATGCAGAAGCTGAGCGGCGCGGACCGCGACAAGTTCGCCGGTATCCCTACGGGCTTCAACTATCTGGACACGGTCCTGACCGGGCTGGGCCGCTCGGACTTGATTATTCTGGCCGCTCGCCCCGGTATGGGCAAGACCTCGTTTGCGCTGAACATTGCAACAAACGTTGCCCGCCAGCAGAAGGTGCCGACGATCATTTTCAGTCTGGAAATGACCTGCGAGCAGCTGACGGACCGCATTCTTTCCAGCACGGCGAACATCGACAGCCAGGCATTCCGCACGGGCCGCCTGAACAACTCCGACTGGAACGATTTTGCCCAGGCCACGTCGCTGCTCTACAACGCTCCGATTTACATGGACGATTCCTCCGGCATCTCGGTGCCGGAGATCAAGGCAAAGATCCGCACGATCAACCAGGATCCCAAGAAGGAAAAAATCGGGCTTGTTATCATCGACTACCTGCAGCTGATGCAGAGTGCCAAGCGCACCGAGAGCCGCGTGCAGGAGATCAGTGACATTACCCGGAACCTCAAGATTATGGCCAAAGAGCTGAACGTACCGGTCATCGCGCTTTCCCAGCTGTCCCGTGCAGCGGAAAAGACGACGGGCCGCTCGGATCACCGGCCCCAGCTTTCCGACCTGCGCGACTCCGGCTCTATCGAGCAGGATGCCGACATCGTGCTGTTCCTCTACCGCGCGGCCTACTACAATGCCCAGAACGGCGAGGAAAACCAGGCCAATGAGAATGAGGCCGAGTGCATCGTAGCCAAAAACCGCCACGGCGAGACAAGCGTTGTCCGTCTGGGCTGGGACGGCGCGCACACGCGCTTCAGCAATCTGGATGTGACCCATGAGTTCTGACGCGGAAAAAACTGTACAGCGTATGGATGAGGCTCTGTTGGACAACTGCCGCCGACAGGGTCTGTTCAAGTCTGGCGACAGAGTCATTGCGGCCTGCTCCGGTGGGGCAGACTCGATGGCTTTGTTGCTTTTTTTACTGCGCCATCGCCGCACGCTGGAGATCGAGGTGCTGGCGACCCACGTCAACCACGGCATCCGGGGTGAGACCGCCCGCCGCGATGCTGACTTTGTGGCGGACTTCTGCCGCCGGAATGGCGTGGAGCTGTTCCTGTATGACGCCGTGCAGGAAGGCATAGAGGTGCCGCCTCGCCCGAGCGAGGATTGGGCCCGCGGTCTGCGCTACGGCTGGTTCGATGAGCTGGCCGCGCGGGAGGAGGCCGTCATTGCCACGGCCCACACGATGTCCGACCAGGCTGAGACGGTGCTTTTCCGCATGGCGCGCGGCACGGGTCTGCACGGACTGACCGGCATCCCGCCGCGCCGCGGCTGCTATGTGCGGCCCTGCCTCTGCCTGACCCGCGCCGACACCGAGGCATACTGTGCCGCGCTGGGGCAACACTATATCCGGGATGAGACGAACGACCAGGACGTCTATGCGCGCAACCGCATCCGGCATGATGCCATCCCGGCGCTGCAATACGCCAACCCCGCCGCCGAGCGCAGCATTGCGCGGCTCTGCCGCCAGATGCGCGCGCTGGACGACTGGCTGACCGGCGAGGCCGCCGCCCTTCTGCAGGCGGCCACTGTGCCGGGCGGCTATGACGTCACGGTCCTGCGCCGCGCCGAGGGACCTGTGCTGGACGCCGCGCTGCACGCGCTGGTCAGCCCCGTGCGCGACGCCGAGGAAAAGTATATCAGCCTGCTGCACTTCCTTGTTTTAAAGGGGGAGGGTGCTGTTCAGCTGACCCCGGACGTAAACTATAAAATACAGGACGGCCTGCTCGTCTGCCTGACGAAGGAGGGTTCTCAGACCCTTCCCGCGCCGCCGCAGCCCTTTGAACCGGGTGATTTTTACCTTCCGGGTGGTTATTTTGTGAAATTTCAGGTCGTAAAGTATGAAGATTTTCTAAAAAATCAACCAATTTTCAAAAAAGACTTAAACTACTGCGCAGATTGTGCTAAAATACAGGGGAATGCTATTCTGCGCACACGGCAGCCGGGGGACTTCTTCCGCCCGGCAGGACGCCATCTGCGAAAAACACTCAAAAAATATTATAATGAACTTGGTATACCGCAGGCCGAAAGGCCGCTGCTGCCGCTGCTGGCTGACGGCAGTGAGGTGCTGTGGCTGTGGGGCTGCGGCTTTGCCGAGGGATGTGCCCCCGATGAGTACACCCACGAGGTACTGACGGTGCGGACAGAAAAAACAGGGGAGGCATAACTCTGATGTACAGCATGGACAATGATATTGACCACATTCTTGTATCGGAAGATGCGCTGAAGGCCAAGGTCAACGAGCTAGGCACACAGATCAGCCGCGATTACGCGGGCAAAGACCTGCTTCTGGTCTCGATCCTGAAGGGTTCCGTCGTCTTTATGGCGGACCTGATGCGCGCGGTTCAGATTCCCTGCGCCATCGACTTTATGGTCGTTTCCAGCTACGGCGGTGCCAACACGTCCTCCACGGGCCTTGTCAAGATCATCAAGGACCTGGATGCCGACCTGACCGGCAGGGACGTGCTGATCGTTGAGGATATTCTGGACACCGGCATCACGCTGTCCAAGCTGGTTCCGGTGCTGAAAATGCGCAACCCCGGCAGCGTGAAGATCTGCACCATCCTCAGCAAGCCCAGCCGCCGCATGGCCGACATCGAGCCGGACTACTGCGGCTTTGAAGTGCCGGATGAGTTCGTGGTCGGCTATGGTCTGGACTACGACGAAAAGTACCGCAACCTGCCCTATGTGGGTGTTCTTAAGCCGGAAGTATATTCCGGCGAATGATAAAATGCCCGGTGTGCACACCGGATAGGAGTTGATTTCTTGAAGCAAAAACAACCGAAATTCAGCGGCATCCTCGTGGTAGCCGTCCTGATGGTGTTGGTCCTGTTCATCGTCAGCCTTTCGCCGCTGCTGGCAGCGTCCGGCAGCAAGGACACGACCTATTCCGAGATTTACTATTACTTTGAAAATCAGCAGGTGACATCGTTCCGTCTGGACCTTGGCACCGGCAGCCTGGAGTTGTGGCTCAAGGAGGGTAAGGCTGCTCTGCCGGAGTCCAACGCCGCAGCCAGCCTGCCCACCGGCGGTCTGCTGACCGGCGTGTACAGCTCGGGCGATAACGCCCTGCCCGCCAACGGCGGCACCGTCTATATGACCTATAAGCTGCCCTACGGCGGCGACTTCAACACCGGCAAGATCTCCGATTTTGTTGACGAGTACAACGCGGCCAACCCGGATGCGCCGATGGTGTTTGACTACGTCGCCGCCAAGACGAGCATTCCCTGGCTGGAGATCATCTTCTACGTCGCAATGCTCGGCAGCATCGGTATGTTGTTCATGTCGATGTACCGCGGCGGCGCGGGCGGCGGCATCATGAATGTAGGCCGCGCCAAGGTCAAAGATCAGCAGGAGAACCAGCGCAAGGCAACCTTTGCCGATGTGGCCGGTGCCGATGAGGAAAAGGCCGAGCTGCAGGAGGTCGTTGAGTTCCTGAAGGCCCCGAGCAAGTTCAACTCCCTCGGCGCACGCATTCCGCACGGCGTACTGCTTGTCGGCCCTCCGGGTACCGGCAAAACGCTGCTGGCCCGTGCCTGTGCCGGTGAGGCCGGTGTGCCGTTCTACGCGATTTCCGGTTCCGATTTCGTCGAGATGTACGTCGGTGTCGGTGCCTCCCGTGTGCGCGACCTGTTTGAAAAAGCCAAAAAGACGATGCCTTCCATCATCTTCATCGATGAGATCGACGCGGTTGGCCGTCAGCGCGGCGCAGGTCTCGGCGGCGGTCACGATGAGCGCGAGCAGACCCTGAACCAGCTGCTGGTCGAGATGGACGGCTTCGACGCCAACGACGGCGTCATCGTCATGGCTGCCACGAACCGCGCGGACATTCTGGACAAGGCGCTGCTGCGCCCGGGCCGCTTTGACCGTCAGGTCTACGTCGGTCTGCCCGACGTCAAGGGCCGCGAGGAGATTCTGCGCGTCCATACAAAGAATAAGCCTCTCGGCCCCGATGTGAGCCTGAAAACGATTGCCCGCTCCACGGCTGGCTTCTCCGGCGCTGATCTGGAGAACCTCGTGAACGAGGCTGCGCTGCTGGCCGCCCGTCAGGGCAAGAAGGCCATCACCGAAAAGGAAATCGAGGAAGCCTCCGTCAAGGTCATGATGGGCCCTGAGAAGAAGAGCCACGTCGTCACCGACGAGGAGCGCCGCCTGACTGCCTACCATGAGACAGGCCACGCTATCACGGGCTATTTCAGCAAGCACCACGATCCTGTGCACCAGATCAGCATTATCTCCCGCGGCGGTGCGGGCGGCTACACAATGTATCTGCCCGAGAAGGATCCCAGCTACGTCACCAAGACCGCGATGTTTGAGAACATTGTCACCCTGCTGGGTGGCCGTGTAGCCGAGCAGCTTGTGCTGGAGGACATCTCCACCGGTGCGTCCAGCGACCTGCAACGCGCCACCGATACGGCCCGCGCCATGGTCACCCGCTACGGCTTCTCCGAGCGGATGGGGCCTGTCGTCTACGGCAGCGACCCCGGCGAGACCTTCCTGGGACGTGACTTCGGCCAGGGCAAGGGCTACTCGGAGGCTATCGCATCCGAGATCGACAACGAGATCCGCGACATTGTGGATGAGGCCTATGAGACCGCCCGCCGCACCCTGACCGAGCACATGAACGAGCTGCACAAGGTAGCAGGCGTTCTTATGGAGCGCGAAAAGATCAGCGGTGAGGAATTCAAAACATTGATGGAAGGCGGGACCCTGCCGCCTTATGATCTGGGCAGGGGCGAGACCGCCCAGCCTGTAGCACCTGCGCCGGATTCTGCCGCACCTGTGCAGCCTGCCGAACAGCCCGAAACCCAGCACCCTGCCGAGCCGGCCAACCCCCAGCCCGACACGCAAGAGTAAAGAGTAGGTGTAACTATGGATCAGAATTTTTCCCTGATGGCGCAGTCCCGCGCCAACTACTATACCGCCGGAAGTCCGGTGCAGTTCGTGCGTGTCGAACTGCTGAAGGGTGACACGACCGGTGAGGTCGCCGTCTGCCTGACCTTCAAGAATGTCGGCACCGAGCCGTTGACCGGCCTGGTCGTCCACTTCAAATGTAAGGATGCCGCCGGTCAGGTCCTGTGCGAGGATGACTTCTACTATGAGCAACTCAACGCCCAGCCCGGTGCCGTGTTCGGCAGCGATGACGCTGTCTATGTCAGCGACACGCCGGTTTCCAGCGTGGAGGTCGAGCAGGATCGCGCGTTCCTCAATGGCCGCGGCGTCGACCTGCGCAATTACAAGCGTGTTCGCTTGAACATGCCCCGCGTACTGCCCGGCTCCATCGCCAAGACGCTGCAGCAGCGCACCGGCAATGTCCAACTGACCTGCGTGCCCCAGGACACCGAGTACGGCTGGTTCTGCGCCTGCGGTGCGTTCCATCCCAATGAGGAAAACACCACCGTCTGCTCCGAGTGCGGCGGTGACCGCGCCGGTATCAAGGCAACGCTGACCGCTATCCTGGAGGAGGCCCGCCAGGCCGCCGAACGCCAGCAGCAGGAGGTCAACGCCGTCGCCAGCAGTGTGGCCCCGGCGCCCGCTCCCGCACCGCAGCCGCAGGCACAGCCTGCCCCGGCTGCCAGCGACCCGCGCGCCATGGCCAACGCCGTGCAGGCAGCCATCACCGGTCAGCAGGACATCCCGCCGCAGAGCGCCTATGAGCCCGAGCAGGCAACCGCCGCGTTTGAGCCCCAAGGCAGCAGCTACGCCGATGACGACGAGGATGCCGAGGCCGAGCGCGTCCGCCGCTACGCTCCCAAGGGCCGCCTGTTCGACGATGATGAGGACGACGATGAGGGCACCCAGATGTACGATACCGATGACCTCGACTACGATGACGAGGACAACGGTCACGACAAGAAGTCCAAAAAACGCGGCCGCTACGCCGATGACGACGAAACCAGTGAGGACGACGTCATGGCCGAGCGCATCATCCGCTTGGCCCCGCCCATCACGGCCATTGCCTGCGCCTTGATCGTGGCACTGTCTCTGGTCTATCACTTCGTTCTGGCGTAAAAAAATTACCGGGCCGTTTCCCGAATGTGGGGAGCGGCCCGGTATTTTTGATTTTTCGGCAATATCCCGCGGGCAGATATGGAATGCGCCCATACGGATAACAACATCGTCGCTTGCAGGGGCGGATGCTTCCAGCCGCCAGCCGCGGCAGAGCTTACTTTTCTGCCGCCAGTCGTTCGTACGTCTTTACGATTTCCGGGTCATTCAGCTTGATGACCCTGCCGGAAAGATACTGCAGCGTGTTTTCCTCGGGGATTCGGCCAAACGTCAGTCGCTGGGCGCAGAGAGCCTGTGTTTTCAGCCCGGTGCGCTCGTTCATCTTGTGGTTGCCGTACTTGATGTCGCCCAGTACCGGATGACCCAGATACGCCAGATGCGCACGGATCTGGTGGGTGCGGCCCGTGATCAGCCCAATGCGGCAGAGCGCAAAGGGCCCTGCCTGCCGGATGACCGTCACCTCGGTGATGATCTGCTTGTAACCCTCGCTCTCACGGGCGTGGATGCGCACCTTGTTATTTTTCTCGCTGTGCTGCAGCCATGCGACGAACCGCCCCTGCGGCGGTGCACCCACCGTGATGGTCAGATACTCCTTTTTCATCATGTCGTCGCGGATGATGGCGTTCAGGTCGCGCAGCGCGGCGTAGCTCTTGGCGGCCAGCACCAGACCTTCGGTGCCGCGGTCCAGCCGGTTACACAGCGCCGGGGCAAATCGCTTTTCTGCGTGGGGATCATACTCGCCCTTGGCCTCCAGATAGGCCGCAAAGGCATCTACCAGATTGGCGTCGCCGGTGCGGTCACTGTGGCAGAGCAGGTGCGCGGGCTTGTAGAGCACCGCAAAATTTTCGTCCTCATACACCACGGTCACAGGCGGCTGCCTGCGCGGCGGCTTGGCAGTCTTGGCATCGGGCTTGCCCACGGGGAAGAACTCGTCGTTGATGTACAGTTCGATCAAATCGCCTGCGCTCAGGCGGGTATCCGGCTCGGCGCGCTTGCCGTTGACCTTGATGCGCTTGTTGCGGAACGCCTTGTACATCATGCTGCGGGGCATGTCCTTGGTCACACCCTCCACAAAGCGGCTCAGGCGCACGCCGTTTTCATTGGGTCCTGCGGTAAAACTTTTCATCGTGTCCTCTTTAAAAATTCATCAGTAAAAACGGTTGGCAAAAGTCTTTTTACAGTATATAATAAAACCAGCAGAACGTAAAGATGGGATGTGAAAAAATGGCAGACGAAAATCTCCACGCGAAGCACCGCGCCCGCATGCAGGAGCGCGTCGAGCGAGACGGACTGGACAGCCTGGCCGAACACGAGGCACTGGAATATCTGCTGTTTCTCTCCATCCCGCGGGCAGACACAAACGCGCTGGCGCACAGACTCATTCAGCACTTCGGCGATTTCTGCAAGGTGCTGGAGGCCGAGCCCGAGGAGTTGATGCGGGTCGAGGGCGTCGGCCCCAAAAGTGCGCGGCTGATTTCTACCGTCATGGCGTGCAGCCGCTATTATGAGCTGAAAAAGCGCAAGACCCGCCTGTCGCTGAACTCGGCAGAGACGGCCATCGCCTACGTAAAACCGCTGTTCCGCGGTGTGCAGAATGAGCAGCTCTACCTGATTTTATTGGACGACGCCTGCCGCCCTGTGCAGGACCTGCGCATTGCCGAGGGCGTTCCCAACCGCGTGGCCGTGGACACCCGCAAGCTGCTGCGCGCCGTGGCCCGCACCAACTCGAACTGCGGCATTCTGGCACACAACCATCCCACCGGGCTGGCCATTCCGTCCGAGGCGGACCGCCTGACGACCTACCATATTATGGAGGTCACCGGTCAGCTCGGCTTTACGATCATGGATCATATCATCATAGCGGGGGAGGATGGCTGTTCGATGCTGAACCGCGGCAGTCTGCCGGAATACCGCGTAAACAGCGGCGTGCTGCAGGCTGCCAGCCGCTGAACGCCGCCCATGCGCCTTGCCGTGTCCCGGCAGGGCGCATTTTTCTGCGGTTTGGGTACAAAATATCGGCAAACCTATTTACATTAAAAATTTGTCGTGCTATAATCATTGTACAACTATTCGTTGTACACGAAAGGAACGACTATGGACGAAGTCTTTCACTTAAAGGCACCGTTTCAGCCCACCGGCGACCAGCCGCAGGCGATAGAAGCGCTGATGCAGGGCATCCATGAGGGTGACGACGCCCAGACGCTGCTGGGCGTCACCGGTTCCGGCAAGACGTTTACGATGGCGAACATCATCGCCCGGTGCAATCGCCCGACGCTGATTTTGGAGCCGAATAAGACGCTGGCCAGTCAGATCTGTACCGAGATGCGCGGCTTTTTCCCCGATGATGCGGTAGAATATTTCGTCTCCTACTACGACTACTACCAGCCCGAGGCGTATATCCCGTCCACAGACACCTATATTGAGAAGGACAGTGCCATCAACGACGAGATTGACCGTCTGCGCCACTCGGCCACGGCGGCGCTGTCAGAACGGCGTAACGTCATCATTGTGGCGTCGGTGTCCTGCATCTACTCGCTGGGCGACCCCATCGACTACCGCAGCATGGTCATCAGCCTGCGCCCCGGTATGCAGATGGAGCGCGACGAGCTTTGCAGCCGCCTGGTCAAGCTGCAATATGAGCGCAACGACATGAACTTCATCCGCAACAAGTTCCGCGTAAAAGGGGACACGGTGGACATCCACCTGGCCTACAACGACGAATTTGCGATTCGGGTCGAGTTCTTCGGCGACGAGATTGACCGCATTGTGGAGTTTGACCCACTGACAGGCGAGCACAAGAACGTGGTGCGTCATGTTGCCATCTTCCCGGCCAGTCACTATATCGTCGGCCCCGAAAAGATGCAGGAGGGCCTGAAAAAGATTCAGGCCGAGATGGAGGAGCAGGTCAAAAAATTCACCGAGGAGGGCAAGCTCTTGGAGGCCCAGCGCATCCAGCAGCGCACCAACTACGACATGGAGATGCTGCAGGAGGTCGGCATGTGCAAGGGCATCGAGAACTACTCCGCTGTCCTGTCAGGCCGTGCGCCCGGCTCCACGCCCACAACGCTGCTGGATTATTTCCCGGATGATTTCCTGCTGATGGTCGACGAGAGCCACGTCATGCTGCCGCAGGTGCGCGGCATGTTCGGCGGCGACTACAGCCGCAAGAAAACGCTGGTCGAATACGGCTTCCGTCTGCCGTCGGCGTTTGACAACCGCCCGTTGAAATTTGAAGAATTTGAAGCCAAAATCCATCAGAAGATTTTTGTTTCTGCAACCCCCGGTGAATATGAACGCCAGCATTCCAGCCGCGTGGCGGAGCAGGTCATCCGCCCCACCGGCCTGCTGGACCCGCTTATCATGGTGCGCCCGGTGGAGGGCCAGATCGAGGACCTGCTGGGCGAGATCCGCACCCGCATCGACCGTGGCGAGCGCGCACTCGTCACAACGCTGACCGTCAAGATGGCCGAGGATCTGACGGATTATCTGGAGGAACACGGCGTCAAGACGAAGTATATGCACCACGAGGTCGACACGTTTGAGCGCATGGAGATCATCAAGGACCTGCGCGTCGGCGCAATTGATGTTATTGTTGGCATCAACCTGCTGCGCGAGGGTCTGGACCTGCCGGAGGTGTCGCTGATTGCGATTCTGGATGCCGATAAGGAAGGCTTCCTGCGCAGCGAGACAAGCCTGATTCAGACGATCGGCCGCGCGGCCCGCAACGCCAACGGCGTTGTGCTCATGTACGCAGATGAGGTCACGCCCAGCATGGAGCGCGCCATCATGGAGACCGAGCGTCGCCGCACCATTCAGGACGCCTACAATAAAGAACACGGCATCACGCCCAAAACCATCGTCAAGGCCATCGGCGACGGGCTTGAAATCAGCATGAGCGAGGAAAACAAGCGGATGCGCCAGCACCGCATGAGCCGCGCCGAGCGCCAGCAGACAATTGAACGCCTGACCAAGGAAATGAAGGAGGCCGCGCGGCTGCTGCAATTTGAGCTGGCCGCGCAGCTGCGCGACGAAATTCAGCGGCTGGAACGCGGAGAAGATCCCACCGCCGCCGACACCAGTGAACGCAAGGCCGCTGCCAAAACACGCAGGGGCAGGAGGAAATATAAAAATTGAGTACAACACCCGAAAAAAAGCCTGCAAAGCGCAGCTCCAAAATCAAAATCGACCCGAACAACCGCATTGTCATCAAGGGTGCGCGTGAGCATAACCTGAAAAACGTCGATTTGGAGCTGCCCAGAGATAAGCTGATCGTCATGACCGGCCTGTCCGGCTCCGGCAAGTCGAGCCTGGCGTTTGACACGATCTACGCCGACGGCCAGCGCCGCTATATGGAAAGCCTTTCCAGCTATGCCCGCCAGTTCCTGGGCCAGATGGAAAAGCCCGATGTCGACGAAATCACCGGCCTGTCCCCGGCCATCTCCATCGACCAGAAAACAACAAGCCACAACCCGCGTTCCACGGTGGGAACGGTAACGGAGATTTACGACTATCTGCGTCTGATGTACGCCCGCATCGGCGTGCCCCACTGCCCGATCTGCGGGCGGGAGATTACCCAGCAGACCGTGGACGAGATGGTCGACGAAGTCATGAAGCTGCCGGAGCGCACCCGCTTTCAGGTGCTGGCCCCCGTTGTGCGTGCCCGCAAGGGCACCCAGGCCAAGGAGCTGGATGCCGCCCGCCGAGCCGGTTTTGCCCGCGTGCGCGTCGACGGCAATATGTACGATCTGAGCGAGGAGATCAACCTCGAAAAGAACATCAAGCACACCGTTGAGATCGTCGTGGATCGCCTGGTCATCAACGACACAGTCCGCGGGCGTCTGGCCGATTCCATAGAAACCGCGCTGGCGCAGGCAAACGGGCTTGTCGTCATCGACGTCATTGGCGGTGAACCGATGATGTTCAGCCAGAGTTACGCCTGCCCCGAGCACGGCATCTCCGTCGAGGAACTGACCCCGCGGATGTTCAGCTTCAACAATCCCTTCGGTGCCTGCGAGAAGTGTACGGGTCTCGGCACCTTCATGAAGGTCGACCCGGCACGCGTCATCCCCGACAAGCGCAAGTCCATCCGGGAAAGTGCCATCAAGGCCAGCGGCTGGTATTACGCCGAGGGCTCCATCTCCGAAATGACTTATAAGGCGCTGGGCAAGCGCTACGGCTTTACACTCGATACCCCCGTTAAGGACTTCAGCAAGGAGGCCCTGCACGCCCTGCTGTACGGCACGGGTGACGAGCGTATTGAGATGCAGCGCGAGAGCATGTTTGGCTCCGGCACCTACTTTAACCAGTTCGAAGGCATCATCCCGAATCTGGAGCGCCGCTTCCGCGAGACGAGCAGCGAGTGGGTCAAGGAGGAAATCGCCCTTGTCATGTCCAGCGAGGAATGCCCCGCCTGCCATGGCCGCCGCTTAAAGCCGACAAGCCTGGCCGTGACGGTAGGCGGCATCAACATTGCCGATTTCTGTGACAAGAGCGTCAACGAGGAGCTGGACTTTATCAACACGGCCAAGGTCAGCACCCGGGACGAGATGATCGGTGCGCCTATTTTTAAAGAAGTAAAAGAACGTCTGGGCTTTTTAAAGAGCGTCGGCCTTGGCTATCTGACGCTCTCCCGCGGTGCGGCTTCACTGTCCGGCGGCGAGAGCCAGCGCATCCGTCTGGCGACCCAGATCGGCAGTGCGCTGACCGGCGTGCTCTACGTGCTCGACGAGCCGAGCATCGGCCTGCACCAGCGTGACAACGACAAGCTGATTGCAACGATGAAGCGGCTGCGTGATCTTGGCAACACGCTGATTGTCGTCGAGCACGATGAGGACACGATGCGGCAGGCCGACTATATTGTCGATGTCGGCCCCGGTGCGGGCGTCCACGGCGGCGAGATCGTCGCCGCAGGCAGCGTCGCGGACATCTGCAAGGTCAAGCGCAGCATCACCGGCGCGTATCTGTCTGGCCGCAAATTCGTAGAGGTCCCCGAGACACGCCGCGAGGGAAACGGCAAGGCGCTGCGCGTCGTCAAGGCCCATGAGAACAATCTGCAGGACATTACCGTAGACTTCCCGCTCGGCAAGCTGATCTGCGTTACCGGCGTGTCCGGCTCCGGCAAGTCGACGCTTGTCAACGAAATTCTGTACAAAACGCTGGCTGCCGCCCTGAACGGTGCACGCAGCCGCCCCGGCCAGTGTGAGGTGGTCGAGGGCATGGAGTGGGTCGATAAGGTCATCGGCATCGACCAGTCGCCGATTGGCCGCACGCCGCGCTCCAACCCGGCCACCTACACAGGCGTGTTTGGCGACATCCGCACGCTGTTTTCCAACACGCAGGATGCCAAAATGCGCGGCTACGGCCCCGGGCGGTTCAGCTTCAATGTCAAGGGCGGACGCTGCGAGGCCTGCGAAGGCGGCGGCATCCTGACGATTGAAATGCACTTTCTGCCGGATATTTACGTGCCCTGTGACGTCTGCAAGGGCAAGCGCTACAACCGTGAAACGCTCGAGGTCAAGTACAAGGACAAGACCATCTCCGACGTGCTGGACATGACGGTAGAGGAGGCCTGCGTATTTTTCGCCAACATTCCGAAGATCGCGCGCAAGCTGCAAACGCTGCAGGAGGTCGGCCTTGGCTACATCCAGCTGGGTCAGGCAGCCACGACGCTTTCGGGCGGTGAGGCGCAGCGCGTCAAGCTGGCCAATGAGTTGGCCCGCCGCGATACCGGGCAGACCGTCTATATCCTTGACGAGCCTACCACCGGCTTGCATGTGGCCGATGTCCACCGCCTGGTCAAGGTGCTGGATAAGCTCGTTGATGCGGGCAATACGGTCATCGTCATTGAGCACAATCTCGACGTCATCAAACGCGCCGACTATATCATCGACCTCGGCCCCGAGGGCGGCAGCGGCGGCGGCACCATCGTCGCCACCGGCACCCCGGAGGAGGTCGCGCAGAACCCGCACTCCTTCACGGGGCAGTATCTCCGGCCCGTGCTGGAGCGCGCCGCGGAGCTGCAATCACAGAAATAACACAAACGGCTCTCCTCCGGGAGGGCCGTTTGCTGTTGCAGCGTACCTTTCTGCCAGACATTGGGGTTTGCATCACAGGGCGTTTTGTGGTATAATACCCTCATATAGGCTTTAAGGAGGGCGGTACTGTGACCGTTTTGCGTTATACCGTGCCGCCGGAAAACGAGGGCTGCAAGCTGGGGCTGTTCCTGCGCATGCAGGGTGTTACGGCAGGACTGATCAAGTCTGTCAAATATGACGGTGACGGCTTTTACGCTGACGATCAGCCCATCCGCACGAATGAGCCTGTACACGCCGGGCAGTGCATCCGCTTTGCGCTCCCTCCCGAGCAGGAGACGAGTGTGACCCCGCAGCCCGTGCCGTTTTCCATCGCCTATGAGGACGATTTTGCTGCGGTACTCAACAAGCCCGCGGGCATTGCCGTGCACCCCACGCTGAACTACCCTGACGGCACACTGGCCAACGGCTGGCTGTACCACCTGCGGCAGCGGGGGAAAAGCGGCATCTTCCGCCCGGTAAACCGCATTGACAAAAACACAAGCGGCCTGGTGCTGTGCGCGAAAAACGCCTTTGCCGCACCGCTGCTGGCCGGGTCTGCCCACAAGTGCTACCTTGCGATTGTGCAGGGTACAATGCCGCTGGGGCCGGGCCGGGTCGAAGCGCCCATCGCGCGGCGCGGTGACTCCATCATTGGCCGTTGCGTGTGCGCGGACGGCAAGTACAGCCTGACCGAGTACGCGGTGCTGGCCGCGGGGCCGGGCCACAGTCTGCTGGCCTGCTGGCCGCGCACCGGGCGCACCCATCAGATTCGCGTACACATGTCCTATATCGGCCATCCGCTGGCGGGGGATACGCTGTACGGCGGGTCGGACATCCTTCTGCGCCGTCACGCACTGCACTGCGGCATCCTTGCGTTTGCGCATCCGCTGACAGGGGAGCCCCTCCGTGTGGAGTGTCCGCTGCCCGAGGATATGGCCGCCCTGGCCCGGCAGGAAAAGCTGCTGACGGGCTGGCAGCTGCACGGTCTGCCCTGCGGTGCAGACTCCACGTAAATTTGCTTCACACGGAAAGGAGCTTCCGTATTTTGAATCCCATCCAAACTGATCCCAATCCGAAAAACGATAGCATCACCGAACCCCCGGAGATGACCTCTGTAACGCGCTTTTCTCACTCATCGCAGGAAAAAAAGCGCAGCGATAACCGCCGCAAGGCAGCCCGTTACATGCAGGACCTGCACCGCCGCAACACTGTCGGCGATATGCTGTACATGGTCGGCTTCTGGGTCGAGTATGTTTTTGTCTGCGTAGGCCGCAGAGTGGGGGCTGTTGTGCGCGGCATCGGTGATACCGTGCTGAATCTGCTGCTCATTGTCCTGCGCCCGATTCTGATCGGTATTATCACGCTGATTGAGGACCTGACCAGCCCGTTCGTGCGGATGGCCTCGGGCATCCGTCATATCCGCGACATCCCTGATACCCTCGTGGAGAGCGAGGATGGCGATGTGCGCCGTGCCAAGAAAAAATACCTTGCCAGCGGCATCCGAAAATACTCCATCGTTGTCTGGAACGCCATCACTTACATACTCCCGGCAGTTGCCGCAGCGGGGCTTGTGGTCCTGGTGCGCAGCGGGCTGGGGCTGCGCTTTGTGCTGAATGTGCAGGTGAACGGCGAGAACGTCGGTTACGTGGAGAGCGAGCAGGTGTTTGAGAATGCCCGTGAGGACGTGCAGTCCCGTATCAACACGGCCAAGCGTATGCTGCAGGCCTCCGGCTCTGCGGTGGAGGACACAAGCTGGGATGTCTACCCGACCTACTCGCTTTCCATCGGCAACCAGACGATGACCGAGAGCGAGATCGCCAACGCCATCCTGCGCACGGCCAGTGATGAGATCATCAACGGCACGGCTGTCTACGTCGACGATCAGCTGCTCTACGTCACCACCGAGGGCGACCACCTGCGCAGCTATCTGGAAAACATCAAGGCACCGTTTGAAAATGCGATGGACAGCAGCGTTTACACGGCGTTTGCCCACAACATCCGCCTCGTGGACGGTGTTTATCTGCAGGAGTCTGTCAGCTCCTACGCGGACGTCATCAACGCCCTGACCGAGGGCGGCGGCATCCACACCTATACAGCCGTCGACGGCGACACCGTCGAGAGCGTCGTCAACGCTACCGGCGTTTCGTTTGACTCTCTGGCACAGATGAACCCCGAACTGCTGACGCTCGACCAGGAGATTCCTGCGGGCACGGTCATCACCACCGGTGCGTCCTCGGCAGAGCTCATCAAGGTCAAGGTCGTCCGCCGCGACACAGAAACTGTCGCCATCCCGTTCGACACCCAGAACACCGAGTCCGACCAGTATGATTTCGGCAAGGTCGTGACCCTGCAGGAGGGTGCAGACGGCTCCGAGGAGATCACCTACGAGACAACGATGATCGACGGCGCGGTCACGGACCGTCAGGCCGTGGCCTACAATGTGCTGCAGGCCCCGACCCCGGAAATCACCGTCACCGGTACGAAGCTGAAGAACGGCATGATTGCCAAGGTCGGCTCCGGCTCCTTCATCTGGCCTGTGCCGAATTATAAGTACGTCAGCCGCTGGATGGGCAACGGCCACCGCGGCGCGGACATCTGTGCTGCCTACGGCACGCCGATTTTGGCCTCCGACTCCGGCACGATCATTGCTGCAGGCTGGCATTATTCCTACGGCAACTATGTGGAGATCGACCACGGCAACGGCTACAAGACGCTGTACGGTCACATGTCCAGCATCGCTGTTTCTCAGGGGCAGGCCGTCACGCAGGGGCAGGTCATCGGCTATGTCGGCTCCACGGGCAACTCCACCGGCAACCACTGCCACTTTGAGATGTCCTATAACGGTGCGCTGTTCAGCGCCTATACGCTGTTCTCGGGTATGTGATTTCCGGCGAAATTACGGTGCATGGTCAACATATCTTGTGCTGTTTCACAAAAATTTTGCAATTGCAGGGGACAGGCCTTTTCAATTAGCGCAAAATGTTGTATAATCTTAGAAAGTGTGTACTATAGGTCGGCCCTGTACAGAGGGTATACGAGCCGATTACCGCACAAAGGAGAGCTACACTTGGAAAAATACGTTATTCGCGGAGGTAAGCCGCTTGTTGGCGATGTCAACATTGGCGGCGCAAAGAACGCCGCGGTTGCCATACTCCCGGCCACGATCCTGGCCGGCGGGAAGTGCCTGATTGAAAACCTGCCCTGTATCAGTGATGTCATGGCATCGCTGCAGATTTTGAGCGAGCTGGGTGCGAGCATCCGCATGGTCAGCCGCAGCACCTATGAAATTGACACGTCGCATTTGGACAGTACCGAGGTATCCAATGAACTGTCACGCCAGATGCGCGCAAGCTACTACTTTCTCGGCGCATTGCTGGGCCGCTTTGGCTCCGGTCAGGTCGCCATGCCGGGCGGCTGCAATCTGGGCCCGCGCCCGATTGACCAACACCTGAAAGCCTTCACCGCCTTTGGTGCAGAGGATTCCGTGGAGTACGGCCAGATCCATGTCAGGTCGGAGCATCTGGTCGGCGGGCACGTCTTTTTTGACACGGTCTCCGTCGGTGCCACGATGAACGCCATGCTGGCCGCTGTCCTGGCCGAAGGCACGACGATTCTTGAAAACGTGGCCCGTGAGCCGCACATTGTCGATTTGGCCAATTTCCTGAATATGATGGGTGCAGACGTACACGGTGCCGGTACCGACGTCATCAAGATTCACGGCGTCAAGGAGATGCACGGTTGCAACTACTCCATCATTCCCGACCAGATTGAGGCCGGCAGCTATATGGTGGCCGCCGCTATCACGAAGGGGGACATCACGCTGCACAACGTTATCCCGAAGCACATGGAGCCCATCACCGCCAAGCTGCGCGCGGCCGGCTGTGAGGTGGAGGAATTCGACGACGCGCTGCGTATCACGCGCACCGGCGAGCTGAAGCCGCTCAAGCTCAAGACTATGCCGCACCCCGGCTTCCCCACGGATATGCAGCCGCTGATGACTGCGCTGCTGACGCTGGCGAAGGGAACCTCCATCGTGACGGAGGGCATCTGGGAGAACCGCTTCCGCTATGTGGATGAGCTGATCCACATGGGCGCAAACATCCAGGTCGACGGCCAGGTCGCTGTCATTGAAGGCGTGAAGGAGCTGCATCCCGCGCCGCTGCGCGCTACCGACCTGCGCGCCGGTGCCGCCATGGTCATGGCTGCTCTGGCCGCCAACGGCGTGAGCGAGGTCGACGAGACCATCCACATTGAGCGCGGCTACGAGAACATCGTAGAAAAGCTGCAGGCTTTGGGCGCGGACATCCGCCGCGTCGAGATTCCGGCCAATGCAGTGAGCCGGGCAATCTAAAAGGACCCTTGGGCCGCTGACCGGGCGGCCCAATTTTTATGGAAAGCGTTAGGACAAACGAATGGCATATTTTACCACCCTGTATTCCGGTTCTTCCGGCAACTGCGCGCTGATTCGCAGTGATGACAAGTATCTGCTGATCGACATGGGCAAGAGCTGCCGCACGACTCTGACCGCGCTGAAATCCCTGGGTCTGGCGGTCAGCGACTGCGTCGGCATCCTCGTCACGCACGAGCACTCCGACCACGTCTCGGGACTGGATACCTTTTTGAAAAAGCACCCCGTCCCGCTGTACGGATGTGCCGATACGCTGGATACGCTGGCCTCCCGCGGCACGATTCCGCCCGCGGTGGAGGCAATCCCTGTGGACGGTCAGACGCTGGAAATCGGCAGCTTCACGGTGACGAGCTTTCCCACCAGCCATGATGTGCCCTGCTGCGGCTACCGCATCCGCACACCGGAAGGCCGCGTCATGGCGTTCGCCACCGACCTCGGCTACCTGACGCCCGTCGTACAGGACAACCTGATGGGCTGCGATCTCGTCGCGCTGGAGGCCAACTATGACGCATTCAGCCTGCACGGCGGGCCGTACCCGTATTATTTGAAGGTGCGCATTGCCAGTGACCGCGGCCATCTGGACAACAAGGCCTGCGCGGCGGAGATTCTGGACTTGATCCAGGACGGCTGCAAAAAGTTTGCGCTCTGCCATTTGAGCCAGACAAACAACTCGCCGGAGCTGGTCATGACCACTGTTTATAATGTGCTGCTGGCCGCGGGCATCCAACCCGGACGGGACGTGCTGATCCAGACCCAGTCCCGCAGTGAGGTCAGCCCGTATATTGAATTTTGAGCGGGGGAGCCTATGCAGAATATTGATTTGATTGCCATTGGCAAGATGAACGCCGCCTACTTTGCGCAGGGCGTGGCCGAATACCAGAAGCGCCTCGGCGGCTTCTGCAGTTTCCGTATTATCGAATTGCCCGAGGTGCAGATTGCCGACAAGAACGCCAGCGACAGGCAGATTGCCAAAGCACTGCAAAAGGAGGGGGAGGCTATCCTGGCCAGCGTGCGCAGGGGTGCGTATCTCGTTGCGCTCTGTGTCGAGGGTAAGCAGGTATCCAGTGAGGATCTGGCGGCTATGATTGCAGACCGCGCCATGAGCGGCGCAGGGGATATGGCGTTTGTCATCGGATCCTCCCACGGGCTGGACGACAGCGTCAAGCGCGCCGCACAGGCCCGCATCAGCCTGGGACGCATCACGCTGCCGCACCAGCTGGCGCGTCTTGTTTTGACCGAACAGCTCTACCGCGCCTGCACGATCAACGCGGGAATGAAGTACCACAAGTAAGAAATTCTTTGCCGAATCGGCAGGGGCGGATCCCATATCCGCCCGCGGACGTTTTCGCCGCTGCAAGCGGAAAGTTTGCTCCCTGTAGAGGCCGATGCTCGCATCGGCCCGCAAATCACCGCAAAAAAATGCCCCGCATGGAGTTTTCATCTCCATGCGGGGCTGTTCAGTTACATATCAATAGTGCAGCAGATCCAGAGAATCCTGATACGGGGTCTCGGTGGCGACCTTCATGGTGGCCTCGTTCTTGTACTTGTTCAGCATAGCAACGCTCTTGGCAGGGTCAGCCAGCGTACCGGCACCGGCAATGCAGCCGCCCGGGCAGGCCATGCCTTCCAGCAGGTAGCCGTTGTACTTGCCGGCCTTGGCCATCATCATCATCTTCTTGCAGTCGGCCAGACCCTGGGCGCTCATGACCTTGACCTCGCGGTCCGGGTCCATCTTCTTGATGGCGTTGACAACCGCCTGTGCGACACCGCCGGAGGCAGCAAAGCCGCGGGCGTCGGCACTGGCGCTGTTGAAGGCATCCTCCGGGTTGTCCGGCAGGTCGGCAAAGTTGACAGCCTTGGCCTCAAACAGACCCATCAGCTCCTCGAAGGTCAGGACGAAGTCGACCTCACTGCGGACGGAACGGCGGCTGGCCTCCAGCTTCTTTGCGGCGCAGGGGCCGATAAAGCAGATACGGGCGTTGGGCTTTTCCTTCTTGATGAGGCGGGCGGTCAGGACCATGGGGGTCATGGCCATGCTGATGCACTCGGCCTGCTGGGGGAACAGCTTCTTAGCCATCACGCTCCACGCGGGGCAGCAGGACGTACCCATGAACGGGATCTTGGCGGGAACCTCTTCCATGAAGTCTTTCGCCTCGTCGATGGTGCACAGGTCGGCACCGATGGCGACCTCGTCCACATCGGCAAAGCCCAGCCGACGCATGGCCTCCTTCAGCTTGGAGGGGGTCATGCCGGGGAACTGGTTGATGAAGGCGGGGGCCACGATGGCAACGACCTCATCACCGCGCTTGATGGACTGGATCAGCTGGAAGATCTGGCCCTTGTCAACGATAGCGCCGAACGGGCAGTTGACCAGGCACATGCCGCAGGAAACGCACTTATCGTAATCGATCTCGGCACGGCCATGCTCGTCTGAGTGGATGGCACCCATGCCGCAGGCCGCAGCGCAGGGGCGCTCGGTCTTGACGATGGCGCTGTAAGGGCAGCTGTTGACGCAGCGGCCGCACTTGACGCAGAGGCTCTGGTCAATGTGGCTCTTGCCGTTGCGGAAGCTGATGGCGTGCTTCGGGCAGACCTCCTGGCAGGGGTGCGCCAGGCAGCCCTGGCACATGGCCGTGACCTTGATGACCTTCTCCGGGCAGGCGTTGCAGGCAAACTTGATGACATTGATCAGCGGCGGCTCGTAGTACTTGTCCGCAATAACGCTGTGCTCCAAACCCTCGCTGGCGGGCACGCTCTCATCCAGCGGACGCAGGGACATGCCCATGGCCAGACGGACGCGCTCGGAGATGATGGCTCTCTCCAGGAAGATGCTGCTGCGCAGAGATTTTTCCTCACCGGGAATGATCTTGAAGGGCAGCTCACGCATCAGCTTTTCGTAGTCGGAAAGCTCGTTGACCTCATAGGCCATGCGGGCAACCTCAGTGAACACCTTGCGACGGATATCCGTTACGGGGGTGTAAATGCCTCTCATTGTAATTGCTCCTTTGTTTTGCTCTGTTTGCTCCAAAAGTGACGTATCAGCGGGTACACCCGCTCCTGTTAAAATTTTACCAAAAATCCACACTTTTTGCAAGAGGGCAGGCAACAAAAAACAGGAAAATCTCTGTAAAATCCAGAGATTTCCCTGCAAAATGGATGCAATATCTCTTGCGGCGCGGCGGCATCCCCGGCTTGCAGGGGCGGATGCCTGCATCCGCCCGCGGGTCGATGCAAGCATTGCCCCCTACATCGAGCATGGATAACGGCGCTGCAACAATCAATATAAATCAAACGATCTCCGCCCTGCACCGTTTCCCGTCCCAGGCACCCAGCGTGACCTCCACAATGTCGCCGGTCTTGTGCCCGGGTGCGCTGACCAGCACAGGCAGGTACTGCTTCGTGTAGCCGGTGAACAGTGTGGCGGACAGCGGCGTTTCCAACAGCACGCTGGCTTTGCGGCCCTGCATAGTGGCTGCTTCGGCAGCGCGTACCTCCTCCACAGCGGCGGTCATGCGGCGGCTACGGGCCTCCTTCTCATGCTCGGGCAGCTGGTCGGCAAAGTCGTAGGCTGCCGTGCCTTCGCGGCGGGAGTAGGGGAACACATGCACCTTCAAAAACCTCATTCCCGTCACAAAGGCCATGCTGGCTTCAAAGTCATCCTCCGTCTCGCCGGGGAAGCCTACGATGACATCGGTGGTAAAGCTGACGTTGTCCGCACCGAATGCCGCGCGCAGCTTGGCTGCAATATCGGCGTACTGGGCCGTCGTGTAGGGGCGGCGCATGGCGCGCAGCGTCTTGTCGCAGCCGCTCTGCAGGCTTAAATGGAACTGCGGGCAGAGCTTCTTTACGGCGGCCATGCGGCGGATGTCGTCATCGTGCAGCATGTCGGGGTCAAGGCTGCCCAGCCGGATGCGCTCAATGCTGGGCACCTCGGCGGCTTTTTCGATCAGTTCCACCAGGCTCGTACCGCTGTCGGTGCCGTAGCTCGGCAGGCTGATGGCCGTCAGCACGACCTCCTTATACCCGGCGTCGGCCAGGCGGCGCAGTTCCTCCAGCACGCTCGCCTCATCGCGGCTGCGCACCGGACCGCGGGCGCGCGGAATAACGCAGTAGGCGCAGCGGCGGTTGCAGCCGTCCTCGACCTTGACAAAGGCGCGGGTGTGCTCGGCAAACTTATCCATGGGCAGTTCTTCAAAGCGCTCGCCCTTCTCGTGGGGGCGGATGTCGACGACGCGCTCCTCCTCACCGTTCAGCACCTTCTGCACGTCGGTCAGAATCGCGTGACGGTTGCCGGAGCCGGTCACTACGTCCGCCTCGGCGATCTCGGCGGCCTCGTCCGGGAACGCCTGCGGGTAGCACCCTGTCAGCACGGTCACAGCGCCGGGGTTCTCGCGCTTGGCACGGCGCAGCCATTTGCGGCTCTTCTGGTCGCCGAAGTTCGTCACGGTGCAGCTGTTGACGATGTAGACATCTGCACCTTCTTCATTGGAGACAACGGTGTAGCCGTTTTCCTCAAACAGCTGGGCCAGCGCGCCCGTTTCATTCTGGTTTACCTTGCAGCCCAAGGTGTAAAAAGTTACCCGCATGGTGTACGATTCCTTTGCTTTTATAAATAGTAGACATATATGATCTATTATAATAGAATCCGGCCAAAAGCGCAATACTAATTCCGCACAGAGCAGCATATCGTAGTACCAAAGCGATTTCCGCCGGAGGTGTGCTGCCATGAAAAAACGTGCCGTGACCCTGCTGCTCTGCCTGGTGCTGGTGGTGCTTTCGCTGCTGCGCGGGTTTGCCGCGTCCGCTGCAGGCATCATCCCGGCGACCAACGCCGACTTTGACGTGCCCTGCGCGGCGGCCATCCTGATCGACGAGGACTCCGGCACGGTGCTCTATGAGAAAAACGCCGATGCCCGGCGCCCGATTGCCTCCATCACCAAGGTCATGACACTGCTGCTGGCGTTTGAGGCCCTCGAGACGGGCAAGATACACCTTGACGATTTTGTCCCGGTCAGTGAGCACGCCTACCACATGGGCGGCAGTCAGATCTGGCTCGAGCCCGGCGAGCAGATGACGCTGGACGACATGCTCAAGGCCATCTGTATTTCCAGCGCCAACGACGCCGCGGTGGCCGTGGCTGAGTATGTCGGCGGCAGCGAAACCGCTTTTGCGGAGATGATGAACGTCCGCGCGTATGAGCTCGGCATGACGAACACCCACTTTGTCAACGCCTGCGGGCTGGACGAGGCAGGGCACCTTTCCACCGCGCGGGATGTCGCCTTGATGAGCCGCGAAATGCTTCTGCACCACACCGAGGTGCGGGACTACTGCTCGATCTGGATGGACACACTGCGCGGCGGCGCAACCCAGCTTGTCAACACCAACAAGCTGCTCAAAAGCTACCGCGGCATCACGGGGCTGAAAACCGGCACCACCGGCAAGGCGGGCGTCTGTATCTCCGCCAGCGCCGAGCGCGACGGCCTGCGGCTGATTGCTGTTGTGCTGGGCTCTGCGTCGGGCAAGGAACGTTTCCAGGCAGCCAGTACGCTGCTGGATTACGGCTTTGCCCACTATGAGAGCGCAGCCGCCGCGCTGCCCGGCGACGCGCCGCAGACGCTGCCCGTGGAGCACGGCACGGCGGCGACAGTCCCGCTGAACTACGAAAGCCCCGGACACTGCCTGATGCCCAAGGGCGAGGGCAGCACCCTGGAAGCCGTCGTCGAGCTGCCCGCGTCGCTGTCTGCGCCCGTCGCGGCGGGGGAACAGGTGGGCCGCATTAAGATACTGCATCAGGGCACGGAAATGTGCAGCTATCCCATCACAGCAGCACAGAACGTTGATGCGTTAAGTTTCCGCTATTGCCTCCGTCTTCTTGCCCAAAGTCTGCTGCTCCGGAATTGAATTTGTGCAAATTTCATGAAAAAGTCGAAAAAAGACCCCTACTTTTGCTTGACAATACCGACGTAAAACGGTATCATGGGGATATAAAAATCATAAAGGAGGAGCTAAAGATGGCTGTTTCTTTTAACGGCAAGCATCTTGCAAAATTCATCCGTCCTGAAGAATATGAGGCAATCTATCCGCAGGTCGAGTTGGCCCACAATCAGCTGGAATCCAAAACGGGTGCCGGCAATGATTTTCTGGGCTGGCTGGACCTGCCTGTTACTTATGACAAGGAAGAGTTTGCCCGCATCAAGGAGGCTGCACAGAAGATCCGCTCGGATTCCGATGTGCTGCTCGTCGCCGGTATCGGCGGTTCTTATCTGGGCGCACGCGCTGTGGTCGAGGCCGTCAAGGGCCTGTACCACAATGAGGCTGACGACGGCCTGAAGATTTATTTCTGCGGCAACACCATCAGCCCCACGGCCCTGAACGACATCATCAAGCTGACGAAGGGCAAGCGCTTCTCGATCAACGTCATCTCTAAGTCCGGCACCACCACCGAGACCGCGCTCGCGTTCCGCGTGCTGCGCAAGCTGCTGGAGGATTCTGTCGGCGCCGAGGAGGCCAACAAGCGCATCTACGCCACGACGGACCGCGCCAAAGGCACGCTGAAGCGGCTGGCAACCGAGCAGGGCTGGCCGACCTTCGTCGTTCCCGACGACGTCGGCGGACGCTACTCCGTCCTGACTGCTGTCGGCCTGCTGCCCATTGCCTGCGCCGGTATCGACATCGACGAGCTCATGCAGGGCGCTGCCGATGGCCGCGAGAAGTTCGGCAAGCTGTCCCCGGACAACGACGCCTACCGCTACGCCATGACCCGCAACATCCTGTACCGCAAGGGCAAGAGCGTTGAGACGCTGGCCTGCTTCGAGCCTGACTTCACGATGATGAACGAGTGGTACAAGCAGCTGTTCGGCGAGAGCGAGGGCAAGGACCAGAAGGGCCTGATGCCGACCTCCTGCATCTTCTCCACCGACCTGCACTCCATGGGCCAGTTCCTGCAGGACGGCGCACGCATCATGTTCGAAACCTACGTCGACGTCAAGCACACCCGCAACGACTTCTATATTGAGGAGCTTGAGGGCAACTTTGACGGCCTGAACTTCCTGGCCAACCAGAATATGAGCGTTGTCAACCGCAAGGCGATGGAGGGCACGATTCTCGCCCACACCGACGGCGGCGTGCCGCTGGGCCTGATCGAGGTCGACAGCCTGTCCGCCCACGATGTCGGTGAGCTGATCTACTTCTTCTGGCGTGCCTGCGCCGTCTCCGGCTACCTGCTGAGTGTCAATCCGTTCGACCAGCCCGGTGTTGAGAGCTACAAGAAGAATATGTTCGCGCTGCTGGGCAAGCCCGGCTATGAGGACCGCAAGGCTGAGCTGGAGGCCGCGCTGAAAGATTAAAGGAACTACGCGCACTGCGCGCCGACGAATATAAGGAGGTAACCCCCTATGCTGAAACTGATTGTTGGAACCAAAGGCTCCGGTAAGACCAAGACCATGATCGATATGATCGACAAGGCCGTCAAGACCACCTCCGGCAACATTGTTGTCATTGAAAAGTGCATGAAGCTCACCACCGAGATCAACCACTCCGCCCGTCTGGTAGACGTTGACGAGTACGGCGTTGCCGGTGCTGATATGCTGTACGGCTTTGTGGCAGGCGTGCTGGCAGGCAACTATGATATTACCGAGCTGTTCCTCGACGGCATCCTGCGCATCACCGACCACGATATGGCCGCTGCCGCCAAGGTCCTGAACGCCATCGACAAGATCACCTCCAACATCGAGGTCGTCGTCACGGTTTCTGCCAATGCGGCTGACCTGCCGGAGGACCTGAAGAAGTTCGTCATCTGAACCTTCTGAACCGCAAAAATTGAGATTTCGGGGCGGGAAAGTGCTTCCCGCCCCGATTTTCTGCGGAAAATCCAAAAAAATCTCAACTTTTTGTGTTTTACAGGTTGACAAGACCCTTTCGCTTGTGTATACTATTTAAGCAACCTTTTGAGGTGTACTATGCAATTTGATATTCGTTCTTTCCTGGAGAGTGGCCGCAAGCCGTTTGAGGCGCATTTTGAGGCTGATTTCTCCAAGGCGGATTTCGGGGGTTACAGCGTAAACAACCCGGCAGCATGTGACTTTACGGCGACGCTGACCGAAGACGGCGCAGCGATGCTATTGAGTGTAAAGGCTCATATTGATGCCGAGTGTGCGCGTTGCCTGGAACCGCTGACCCGGGATTACGATTTCACACGCGAATACTTCGTGCGGGATCGTGATTTGGAGGATCCGGATTTTGAACTGCCGTGCAATGAGAACGGTTGTCTCGACCTCGAGGAGCTCGCCTATCAGGAGCTGATTTTTGAGGTGCCCGCAGTGCTGCTGTGCAGTGCTGATTGTCAAGGTCTATGCCCCATCTGCGGCAAGAAGAAGGCGGCAGGGTGTTCCTGCCAACCGGCAGACAATGCTGCCCCTGCAGATGCAAGGCTTAGCATATTAAAACAACTATTAAGTTGAATTTCACCAAGGAGGTGTCCGATTATGGCTATCGTACCCAAGAGAAAGCATTCTCAAGCCCGCCGCGATAAACGTCGCTCTAATGTCTGGAAACTGGAGGCGCCTACGCTGGTGAAGTGCCCGCAGTGTGGCGAACTGAAGGTTCCCCATAAGGTTTGCGGCAAGTGTGGCTACTACAAAGGCCAGGAAGTCATCAAGAAAGAGGCGTAAGTCTCTTGCGTGGGGAGGGCGATGCCTTCCCCATTTTTTATTGAACAACCATCGCAAAGGAGTGTGACACCATGGCCCTGTATGTGACAGCGGTAGATGAAAATTCCCCCGCGGAGCGCTTCGGCCTTACCGTAGGCTGTGCGCTGCTGGCCATCGACGGTCATCCCCTGAACGATGCACTGGACTACCAGTTTTATACAACGCCCATGTCGTTCTCCCTGGAAGTGTGTGAGAACGAGCAGCACCGCACCGTGCAGATCACCAAGGCGGAGTATGAGCCGCTGGGCTGCAACTTCAAGACCTATCTGGGCGACGAAAAGCACAGCTGCGCCAATCACTGTATGTTCTGCTTTATTGACCAGCTGCCGCCCGGTATGCGGGAGCCGCTCTATTTTAAGGATGACGACGAGCGGCTCTCCTTCCTGTTCGGCAACTATATCACGCTGACGAACCTGACCGATCACGAAATTGACCGTATCATCCAGATGCATATCAGCCCGATCTTCGTCTCGGTCCACACGACAAACCCCGCACTGCGGGTACGGATGCTGGCCAACAAGCGCGGCGGCGAGGTGCTCGACTATCTGCCCAGGCTGGCGGCGGGCGGCATCGAGTTGAACTGTCAGCTCGTGCTCTGCCGCGGCGTCAACGACGGCGACGAGCTGCGCCGCACCCTGACCGACCTGTTGGCCCTGCGCCCGCAGGTCGGCAGCATCGCCGCCGTGCCAGCCGGTGTGACCGATTACCGCAAGGGTCTGTACAAGCTGACACCCTACGATAAGGAAACCGCCGCCGCCACGCTGGATATTCTGGAAGAATTTGCACAGAAATGCCGCGCCGAGTATGGCCGCAGCGTCATCTACCCCAGCGATGAGTGGTATCTGACCGCCGAGCGCCCGCTGCCTCCGGCAGAGTTCTACGATGCGTTCGCGCAGTTGGAGGACGGCGTCGGTATGTGGCGGCTCTACCACGACACCTTTTTGGAAGAACTGGAAAATCACACGGGTCTGGTGCTGCCCCACAGTATGGATGTAGTTACCGGCACGCTGGCCGGGCCGCTGATTCGGGAATGCGCCGATGCGCTGATGCAGAAGTATCCGCAGGTAAAGATCACCGTGCACGAAATCAAAAATGAGTATTTCGGCGGCAACGTCAGCGTGGCGGGCCTTGTCACGGGCACCGACATCATCAAGCAGTGCAGCGGCAGGCTGCACAGTGACCTGCTGGCCGTGCCCGAGGTCATGATCCGCGACGAGAAGGGCCAGTTCCTTGACGACATCACGCTGGAGGAGCTTGGCAGGGCGCTGGGCTGCCGCGCCGTCAGTATCCCAACCGACGGCGGCGGATGCTGCAAGGCAATGCTGAGCACCCACAAGCGCAAAACGATAAAATTCAAACGATAAGAGAGTAGAGAGGGAGGAAGGCAGACATGGCAAAACCGATTGTAGCCATCGTGGGCCGCCCCAACGTGGGCAAGTCCACCATTTTTAATAAACTGACCGGTCAGCGCCTCGCCATTGTCGAGGACACCCCCGGCGTCACCCGTGACCGCATCTTCTGCGACTGCGAGTGGTCCGGCCACAAGTTCCTGCTGGTGGACACCGGCGGCATCGAGCCGCGCATTGACGACGGCCTGCTGGCCCACATGCGCGAACAGGCACAGCTGGCCATTGATTCCGCAGACTGCATCGTCATGGTGACCGAGCTGTCCGCGGGCGTCACACCGCAGGATCAGGACGTTGCCGGAATGCTTATGCGCAGCGGCAAGCCCGTTGTGCTGGCTGTCAACAAGTGCGATAAGGTCGGTGAACCCCCGATGGAGCTGTACGACTTCTACAGCCTCGGCCTCGGCGAGCTGATTCCGGTTTCCGGCGTGCACGGCCACGGCACCGGCGACCTGCTGGACGCGGTCTGCGCCCACCTCAACTTTGAGGAGGACGAGGAAGACACGGATGACCGCATCACGGTTGCCGTCATTGGCCGCCCCAACGTCGGCAAATCCAGCCTCATCAACCATATTCTGGGCGAGAACCGTCTGATCGTCGCCAACGAAGCCGGTACGACCCGCGATGCCATCGACACGATGGTGGAGAACAAGTACGGCAAGTTCATTTTTACCGATACCGCCGGCCTGCGCAAGCGCGGCAAGGTCGAGAGCGGCGTTGAGCGCTACAGCGTCCTGCGCAGTCTGGCCGCTGTCGAGCGCAGCCGTGTCTGCGTCATCATGATCGACGCGACGGTAGGCTTCACCGAACAGGACTCCAAGGTCGCCGGCTACGCGCATGAGCAGGGCAAGGCCTGCATTATCGCCGTCAACAAGTGGGACGCCGTCGAGAAGGACAGCTACACGATGGACGCCATGCGCAAAAAGCTGGAGGAGGACTTCAGCTTCATGTCCTATGCCCCCATCGTCTTTATCAGCGCCAAGACCGGTCAGCGCGTCGACAAACTGTTTGAGACCATCCACTTTGTGGATGTCCAGAATGGTACCCGCGTGCCCACCGGCGCACTGAACGAGATGCTGGCCCGTGCCACCGCCAAGGTCCAGCCGCCGTCTGACAAGGGCAAGCGCCTGAAGGTATTCTATATCACCCAGATCTCGACCCGCCCGCCGACGTTCGTCTGCTTCGTCAACCAGAAAGCACTGTTCCATTTCTCGTATCAGCGCTATCTGGAAAACCAGATTCGTGAAACGTTCGGCCTGACAGGCACCCCCATCAAGATGATTACCCGCGAGCACGGCGACGGCGCGGTCAAAGCAGGGAAGGTGTAACCCATGGTGAAAAATATCCTTCTGGCCTGCGTGCTGACCGCAGCAGGCGGTTACCTGCTGGGCAGCATCCTGTTCGGCGTGCTGATTTCTAAAGTCATGTACAACGATGATGTGCGCAACCATGGCAGCGGCAACGCCGGCATGACCAACGTTCTGCGCACCTACGGCAAGCTGCCCGCTGTGTTCACGACCATTGGTGACGTGGGCAAGAGCGTGGCTGCCGTCAACCTCGGCCGCTTCATCTTTGGCGCACTGCTCTCCGGCACAGGTGCGGCCTGGCAGAACCCGCTGGATTCTGTCTGCGGTGCATACCTGGCTGCTATTTTCTGCATGATCGGCCACAGCCGCCCGATTTTCTTCGGCTTCAAAGGCGGCAAGGGCGTGTTGGTCGGCGCGGGCGCGGCCCTCGCCACCGAGCCGCTCGTCTGCGCCGTGCTGCTGGGCATCTTCCTGATTGAGGTCGCTGTCACCCGCATTGTCTCTCTGGGCAGCATCATCATTGCTGCACTGTACCCGGTGGGCACCCTCATCAATCTGATTGCCCGCGGCGCGAACGCCGCTACCATCGTGTTCAGCACGGTTTGCTGCGTCATCATGGCCGCTATGGTCATCTGGCTGCACCGCTCCAACATCGAGCGCCTGAAAAACGGCACAGAGTACCGTTTTGGGCAAAAGAAATAAACTGTCCTAATGGCACCGCATGATTTTGGTCATGCGGTGTTTTTTGTACATGGTGTGCAATAATGAAAATCTGTTATACTGAAGACGTGATGTGACATGACAAAAACCATAGAAGCCACCTGGCTGCTTTTGCAGCAGCACCAGGGCGAGACCTTCCACACCGCCAAGGGTCTGCCGTTCACCTATACGATCCGCGGCGGCGAACTTTTCGTGAACCGCCGCCGGAAGTCGATCACTGTCTCCACGGTTCGACGTGCGCTGGAAAAAATTACACTGCTCGAGGCCGCAGGGGAGGTCATCACCGGTCCTAAGAAAATCGGCTGCTACGGGGCCAGCTACCTTTACCCGGTGCTGTTGGCGCTGGACGTTCTGGAAAGATCAGCCCTGGCGGGGCAGGAAGAATTTACCGATGCCGAAATTGTGAACGAGATATGAAATCTGTACAAAATGCACCCCATACGTGAAAAATAACTGTTGAAATACTCTGCAAACTGTTGTATACTGGTAGCATTAAGGCAGATAATGGAGGTCAGGCACCGATGAAGGGTCTTTACGATGTGGCACGCCATCTTGTATGGCTGACGCAGTTTGGCCTGTCGGTGGTCGTACCGCCGACGCTCTGCATTGCCGGTTCGGTCTGGCTGCGGCATCGGTTCACATTGGGCGGCTGGGTCGTAGCTGTCGGCGTTGTGGTCGGGGTGCTGGCCGCGGTAAGCTGCCTGCGCTGCTCGCTGCAGGCGCTGGACCGGCAGGGCCGCCCCGCCAAAAAAGACGGCGAAAAAACATCTCCTATATCCTTTGACCGACATTAGAAAGGGGAGTCCACCCTTGCAAAAGCATCGTGATGTATTGCAGCAGGCAAGCCGCCTGGCTGTGGCCGTGGCGCTCTGCATTGCCGCTATGCTGGCGGCCTATGCGCTGACCGGGCACTTTACCAACGCTGTGCTTCTCGGCGCTCTGATTGGCTTTGTGATGGCGATGGGGAATTTCCTCTCGCTGAGCATCACAGTCTCCAACGCCATGAATCGTGCCGCCAACGGCGGCAGCCCGCAGAAGGCGCAGCTGGAGATTCAAACGTCGAGCGTCGTCCGCCCGGTCATTCTGGTCATCATTTATATCCTGCTGTTTCGTGCAGAGCTGTGTGACCCGCTGGCGGCCATCCTGCCGCTGCTCTTTGCGCAGTTCTGCATCAAGCTCATCGACTTTTTCCGCCCGGATTCCCAGGCGGCACAAAAGACAAAGGACGGTGATTCCACCCCATGAATGGTCCGAAAATCTACTTTACCATCCCGTTGTTCGGCGGCATCGGCATCACACAGACGACGGTCTCGTCGTTTGTTGTCATGCTGCTGCTTTGCATAGCAGCGGTCGTGCTGGGCAGTAACCTGCAAAAGCGGCCAAGCCGCCGTCAGGTGCTCGTCGAAAAAGGCGTGACGATGCTCTATGACATGGTCGAAAGCACGATGGGCAAGCACAACAGTTATTGGACACCCTACATCGGCGCGCTGTTCCTCAGTTCCATCTGCGGTTCTTTTATCGGCATGACCGGCATTTTCCGCTCGTCTACCGCTGATTTGTCCACGACATTTACCTGGGCACTGATGACCAGCTTTCTATGCTGGGGCTGCTCCATCAAGCGCAACAGTGTCGGCGGCTGGCTGAAGGGCTTCACCGAGCCAATCGTCGTCATGACCCCAATGAACCTTGTTTCCGAGATCGCACAGCCGATTTCGATGGCGTTCCGTCACTTCGGCAACATTGCAGGCGGCAGCGTTTTGACCAGTCTGGTCTATTCGGCGCTGGCTACCGTCTCTGCGGCGGTGCTGGGGCTGGTCGGCAAGAGCGTCATTGTGGGAGTTCTCGTTCTGACAGTCGGCGCGGCGCTGTTGTACAGCGGCGTCAAGACGAAAAAGCTGGCGCGCAAGATCTTCGGCATCGTTTTCGCCGCGACCGGCGCACTCTCCCTTTTGAGGCTGACAGGCGTACCGTATCTGGAGGTCGGTGTCCCCGGAATCCTGAGCCTGTATTTCGATATTTTCTCCGGCGGCGTACAAGCCCTTGTTTTCAGCCTGTTGACAATGGTGTACGTGGGCAATGCCTGCCCGCCCCCGGAGGAAGCCTGAATCCGTATTTATTATTTAGGAGGATATTTCTATGGAAGCTGCAATCGTAAAAGCTGCCTGCGCAATCGGCGCTGGTATCGCAATGGGCTTTGGCGCCATCGGCCCGGCTGTCGGTGAAGGTAACGCCGTCGGCAAGGCACTGGAGGGCATGGCCCGCCAGCCGGAGATGGCCAACGACCTGCGTACCAACATGATCCTGGGCTGTGCCATCACCGAGTCCACCGGTATTTACTCGCTGGTCATCGCGCTGCTGCTGCTCTTTGTGTTCTGATTAAACTGCTGAATTGGAGGAATAGCTCATGACGGGCTTTGAAAGTTTTGTAGGCGTCAACCCGTGGACTGCGCTGTTTACCTTCTGCAATATGCTCATCACCTTTGCAGTGCTGAAAAAGTTCCTTTTCAAGCCTGTGAAGAAGATGATCGATGACCGCCAGCAGGAGATCGATACGATGTATGCCGACGCGGATGCCGCCAAACAGAAGGCTGCGGATCTCGAGAAGGAGTACGCCGACCACCTGCAGAGCATCAAGGATGAACGCGACGCCATGCTGCGCGAGGCAACCGCCCGCGCCCAGAAGCGCGAGGAGGAGATCGTCGGCGAGGCCAGGGCCGAGGCGGCGTCCATCCGCGCTGCGGCGGAGGCAGACATTGCCCAGGAACGCAAGAAAGCTGTCAACGACCTGAAAAACGAGATCGGCGGCATGGCTGTCGAAATTGCCGGTAAGGTCGTGGAGCGCGAGATCAACGAGTCTGACCATCAGGCCCTGATCGATGAGTTTATCAGGAATGTGGGGGATGCCTCATGACCGAGCTTGCAAAGCGCTACGGCGGCAGCCTGTATGAGCTGGCGGCAGAGGAAAATCTGACCGACGAGCTTTTGCAGCAGCTGCGCACCGCGGTAAACAGCATCGAAGCCGAGCCGCAGTACCTGCGTCTGCTCTCGACGCCCAGCGTTCCCAAAAAGGAGCGCTGCGCCCTGCTGGACAAGGCGTTCGAGGGAGCCCACCCCTACCTCGTCAACTTCCTCAAGCTGCTGTGCGAGGAGGATCTGCTGGGTGAGCTGCCGGGCTGTCTGCGCGCGTATCAGGACCGCTACAATGTTGACCACAATATCCTTGAGGTCACGGCAGTATCGGCCATTGCGCTGACCGCGCCCAGCCGCGAAAAGCTACTGGCAAAATTGCAGAAAATGACAGGCAAAAACATCGTCCTGACCGAGACTGTGGACCCCGCCGTTTTAGGCGGTCTGCGGCTTGACATGGACGGCACACGCCTGGACGGCACCGTGCAGCGCCATCTGGAGCGCCTGCGTACAGAAATCGACGGTGCAGTCCTTTAAGTAAAATCGCACCCATTCTATAGATTGTGTGGTGAACCAAACAGTGCAACTGAAACCCGAACAGATTTCCCGCATCATCCGTTCCCAAATCAAGTACTACGAGAATGCCATTGAGCAGACCGAGACCGGAACGGTAACGATGGTGGGCGACGGTATTGCGCGCGCCGCGGGGCTTGACAACTGTATGGCCGGTGAGCTGGTCCAGTTTGAGAGCGGCACCTACGGCATGGCGCAGAACCTGGAAGAAAACAGTGTCTCCATCGTCCTGCTTGGTGATGATGAAGGCATCAAGGAGGGCAGTACTATCAAGCGCACCGGCAAGGTCGTTTCCGTGCCGGTGGGCGAGGGTATGATTGGCCGCGTGGTCAACGCGCTGGGCCAGCCCATCGACGGCAAGGGTCCCATCGAGGCTGCCGACTACCGCGCCATTGAGTCCCCGGCACCCGGCATCCTGGACCGTCAGCCCGTCAAGCAGCCTTTGCAGACCGGCATTAAGGCCATCGACTCGATGATCCCGATTGGCCGCGGCCAGCGTGAGCTTATCATCGGTGACCGCCAGACCGGCAAGACCGTCATTGCCACCGATACCATCATCAACCAGAAGGGTAAGGACGTTCTGTGCATCTATGTTGCCATCGGTCAGAAGCGCTCTACCGTGGCAACGCTGGTCGAGAATCTCGAGAAAAACGGCGCTATGGCGTACACAACCGTCGTCTGTGCCACCGCGTCCGAGCTGTCGCCTTTGCAGTATATCGCCCCCTACGCAGGCTGCGCCATGGGTGAATACTTCATGAACAAGGGCAAGCACGTCCTGATCATCTACGATGACCTGTCCAAGCACGCTGTCGCGTACCGTGCGCTCTCGCTGCTGATTCGCCGTCCCCCGGGACGCGAGGCTTACCCCGGCGACGTTTTCTACCTGCACAGCCGCCTGCTGGAACGCGCAGCCAAGCTGAGTGACGCCAAGGGCGGCGGCTCGCTGACCGCACTGCCCATCATCGAGACGCAGGCGGGCGACGTTTCCGCCTATATCCCGACGAACGTCATTTCCATTACCGACGGTCAGATCTTCCTTGAGACAGAGCTGTTCCACGCGGGCATCCGCCCCGCCGTCAACCCCGGCATCTCGGTTTCCCGTGTCGGCGGCAACGCCCAGATCAAGGCCATGAAAAAGGTCGCCGGTACGCTGAAACTGATTTACTCTCAGTATCGTGAGCTGCAGGGCTTCGCCCAGTTCGGCTCTGATCTGGACGCCGACACCAAGGCCCGTCTGGCCCAAGGTGAGCGCATCGTCGAGGTGCTCAAGCAGGACCGCAACAGCCCCGTCGCCGTCGAAAAGCAGGTTGCCATCCTGTACGCGACCATTCACAGCTACCTGAAGGATGTGGCCGTTGCTGATATTGCAGAGTATGAGCGTCGCCTGTATGAGTACCTGGACGAGAACGTCACCGCCGCGGGCGTGATGGAGACCATCCGCACGACGGGCGATCTGAAGCCCGAAACCGAGGAGCAGCTCAAGCAGGTGCTGGCTGACTTCACAACCCAATTCCTCAAAGAAAAATAAACTGCAAAGGAGGTGCCGCCGATGGCCGGTTCCATGAAGGAAATCAAGCTGCGTATCCGAAGCGTCGAAAGCACCATGCAGATCACCAAGGCCATGGAGCTTGTGGCATCCAGCAAGCTGCGCCGTGCCAAGGAGCGCGTCGAGGGCAGCCGCCCATATTTTGAGACGCTCTACAGCACGCTGTATGACATTGTCAGCGCGGACTCGGGGTTCGACAGCCCGTATCTCGTCAGGCGGGATACGAACCGCCGCCTGTATATCGTTATCGCGGGTGACCGCGGTCTGGCGGGCGGCTACAACTCCAATATCCTCAAGGCCATCGAGGCGGACGCCGAGGGCGCGGACTATTGCGTACTGCCCATCGGCAAAAAGGCCGTCGAGCACTTTGAGCGCCGCAAGGCAGCCATCCTGACCACCGCCTTCGCGGAGGCAGGGGATTTGTCTGTCAGCGATTGCTTTGAGATTTCCCGCCTCGTCTGCCAGAAATTCCTGGCAGGGGAGTTTGACGAGATCCGCCTTGGTTTTACGCAATTTGTCTCTATGCTGACCCAGACGGCCACCGTGCTGCCGGTCCTGCCCTTTGACGCTCAGCGCCCCGAGCCGGGCCACGAGCGCGAAAGCCTGATGATGTATGAGCCGGACGGAGGGACCGTCTTTGACGCCATTATCCCCGAGTATCTCGCGGGCGTCGTCTACGGTGCCCTGTGCGAGAGCGTTGCCAGTGAGCAGGGCGCGCGCCGTATGGCGATGGACGCCGCCACCAAGAACGCAGGCGAGATGATCGACCATCTGAACCTGTACTACAACCGTGCGCGTCAGGCCGCTATCACCCAGGAAATCACCGAGATTGTGGCCGGTGCCGATGCGGAGTCTTAAGGCAACACCGCATAATTCCCGCCTTACGGCTTAAGCACCGCTCCGGCGGC
>OLQK01000200.1_pt1 | contig 76160 bp, 68 predicted proteins | sample 1672501 | NCBI WGS metagenome assembly OLQK01 (sample SAMEA3136693, study PRJEB25190) | human gut metagenome | biome: human gut; feature: human-associated habitat; material: faeces | place: Austria | collected 2013
CAATGACTAAAAAATTTCCCTTATTTCCCTTGTGATTATCTCATAAGGGCAAAAACAAGGGAAACTACATATCATTTTACTAATGGACAGGCGGGAAAGCCTGTAAAATGGGAAAGTTAGAGGGATAATTATATAAATTCCAGTTTATGACACATTTGTAAAAGGAGCGAAGGACGGATTTTTGACTGTTATCAAAATTATGCCGACTATGGTAGGGCTTATGGTAGCAGTCGGAGTACTAAGAGCATCCGGATTTCTGGAATTTCTGGCACAAATGATTGGAAAAGTTACACAATATATCGGATTTCCGGGCGAATTAGTTCCACTCACGATAATAAAGATGTTCTCCTCGTCCGCAGCGACAGGATTACTCCTTGATGTCTACAAAGAGTTCGGGACAGATTCCTATCTGGGACTAGTGGCATCCATCATCATGTCCTGCACAGAGACAATATTTTACACTATGAGCGTTTACTTTATGACCGCAAAAGTAACAAAAACAAGATACACACTGCCAGGGGCATTACTGGCAACACTCGCCGGATTGGCGGCCAGCGTAGTACTAGGGGGCGTAGTAAAATAGAAAAGTTACGGTAGAAAACGCAGAATAACTACGTCCCCAAAAGGTTGCTCTTAGGGGCAAAATTCGGTATACTGATAGGAGCAAATCCCGTGTGTTTGTGGGTGAAGGAGGAACGAATGAATCTGATCAGTCGGATTCCGAAGGATTTTTACAAGGTATTCGGAAGTAAATATATGGAATTCTATATGCAGTTTCTTGTGGCGGTTTACGAGGAGAGCAGCCAGTCGTATTCGCTTTTGGGGTTGACTGAGGGCGAGTGTCAGGCGATTATGAATGAGCAGCTTGCCCGTATGACGTTAGACTGGAGTGAGGAGCGTTTCGATGAGGAAGGGGAGCTTTTGACGCGGTCGAACATGGCGATGATAAGTTTACGGCATTTTGAAGACTGGGGATGGCTTAGACGTGACTATGACGAAACGCTAAACAGCTATGTAGTATCTTTCCCGGAGTATAGTCAGTTGTATGTGGAGTTGTTCCGTAATCTTTATAGTGATGAGGACAGCAAGGAGCGCGAGAGTGTGCTGGCAGTGTACAGTCACCTTTATACATATAGTTCGGATCGGGAGAAGAATAATGATATCCTGAAAAGTGCACTGCATACGTCAAGATCCCTGCTTCAGATGCTGGCGAATATGCAGGAAGGAATGCGCGGATATTTTGATGAATTATCGAGCCAGCGAAGTTTTTTAGGAATCCAGGAAGTTCTTGTAAAGGAAATCAACAATAGTGACAGCCAGAAATATGCGATTTTGACGACAACCGACAGCTTTTATCGTTACAAGGAAGCGGTCAAAGAGCTGATAGAGAAGAATCTTGGGGAAAATGAGACAAGGCGCGAAGGTTTTGTGGAAAAGCTCCGGGATATTCAAGTTCAGCTGGCGCGAGAGGAGCAGGAGAAGTCTGAAGAACGAAATGTGCAGAATAAGCTGAGCATTCAGCGTTACCGTCTGGAGCGGGCAGTGAAGCTCTGTGACGAAGCGAATGAAATGTTGTACCGCATTTCCAGAGAGTTTGATGCCATTGAGAGAAGATACAATATGCTGATTGAGCAGAAGACTGTATTTGCAAGCCGGGCTGCTGCGAGAATCCGGTACATTTTGATGGAAGGCGCGGTCGAGGAAGATCAGACAATTGCCTTTGTAAATCTTCTGACTCAGAGTGAAAAACGTGATGAAATTTTGGACAAGCTGTCGCAGAAAATGAAGCTGACCGAACCATACCGTGTGATGAACGAAAAGAGTCTGTATCAGAGACGTGACCGGAAAAAAGAAGCATTTGTACCGCAGGCGGTGGCAGAGGTAACAGAACAGGCAGATTCGGAAGAAATGAATGAGTATGTTCTGAAGCCGCTTTACACGCAGAAGGAAATCCGAGAGTTCCGGAAACAAAACGAGCAGGATGGAAACTTTATTGTGACGAAAGACACAGTAAAATCCATGGAAGATCTGGAAAAGCTGTTTCTTGTTTGGCAGGATGCTACGGAAGTTGCGGAAGGAACAGAAGAGATTGAGGTCGGAGAAGAACTTGAGAACGAGAATGGTCTGAGATTCTCTAAGCTTGTGATTAAAAAATCTCAGTAATCATCAGGTGTAAATATCATAGATGGGGGCTTGTGCCCCAACATCATAATAAGAAAGACAAGGATAAGGGAAAACATATGGTAAATTATATGGAAGAATTGTCTGTGACAGAGGCGGAGAATCTGAAGAAAACCATTTCCGCGCTGTTTCGGCAGACATGCATTTTACAAGTAAAATACGATCCGGTCACATTAACGCCGAGGGATAACCTTCACTATGAAATCTGTGTGAGACACCGGAAATTTATAGAAGACTATCTGTCCGTACTTGGGTGCGAACTGGTACACGACCCACAGGAACACATTTTCAGGCTGACCGGGGAAGGCGTGGCTGTGGAACGTTTGAATGTGACGGCTACGAAGATCATTCTTCTTATTAAAATAATCTATCGGGATAAGATTCTCGGTGAAGGTCTGAATGCGACTGTGACGAATCTGGCGGAGATCCGTGAGTATGGAAAGAACACGAATCTGATCAATGAGAAGCTGACTATGGCAGAGTGGAAAGATGCGCTGTATGTTATGAGCAAGCATCAGATTATCGAGGTGCCGGGCGCAATCCAGAACGTAGAAGATCAGACAAAGATTTACATTTACAGCACAATTAATCTGTATTGCAGTGGTGTAGATATTCAGGCATTGATGAAAGAATATGTTGATGAGGAAGGCGGTGCAGAAGTTGAAGCAGGCGAAGAAGATATTTACAAGAATGCTGATGAATAACTGGGGCGGTGTCAGCCACAAGATCATGGAGTTCCATGAGTATGTGAATCTGTTCAGTGGTAAGAGTGGCTCTGGAAAATCAACAGTTATGGATGCCATTCAAGTCGTTCTGTACGGAAGTATTTCCGCTACATTTTTAAATAAGGCGGCGGACGATGCGAAGAACCGCCGAAGTGTGCTCAGTTACCTGCGAGGTGCGCAGAAAGACGGCTCTTACAATCGTGATGGACAGGACTTCTGCTCTCAGATCGTACTGGAGATATTTGACACCGGAACGAAGGTGAGCACTTGTATCGGTGTTGCATTCGAAGTTGGAAAAAATGATACTGATATCCGAAAGTATACATTTTTCAGCCATTCCGGGAAAATTCCGGAGGACGAGTATCTGACGGAGAAAGGTGTGCCATATACAATTGCAGGACTCAGAAAGCTTGTAGAAAAGCGGGTGGAATCTTCGGACAATCGTGGACGAGGTGATGTGAATCGCCTTTATCCGTCAAAAGAGGCATATCTGAAAACGGTTTATGATGTGATCTTTGGATATGTGGAGCCGGGGCGCATGATGACCATGGAAAAGAGTGCGATTGCCCTTCGCATGACAAATGGAACGGGTCAGTTTATCCGTGATTATATGTTCCCGAAGAGTAAGGAGGACACGGTTTCGACCATCAGTGACCAGCTTGGTGCGTACCGTGAGATCAAAGAGCGTGTGGAAGACCTGGAGAATCGGATCCATCTTCTGGATGAGATCAGCCGGCAGAATCTGGCACTTCAGACGACGCGTGCGGATAAGCTCCATGTGGAACAGGTGTTAAAATATATTGATATTGAAAGCTTCAAGACGAAGATTGAGGCGAGAAGTCAGGATCTTATGGATATCAATGAGAAGATTCGTGCCAGAGAAAAACAGCAGAATGAGAATAATGAGAAAAAGACACAGCTTACGAACGCACTTGTTGAGGTAGAAGCGGAACTAAAATCCAGTGATTATGGTCAGAAGGAGAAGGAGCTGAAGAGTCTTAAGGAGACCATTAAGCTTCTGGCCCGCAACAGTGAGCAGTGGCGCGAGGTTGTAAAAGGACTTGCCCGCTGGGAGGAAGATGAAGAAATCAGTGCCTATGTGAGCAATCCGGCACTTCAGAGGATTGATGAGATCAAGTCGGGAAATGTTTCAAAGGAAGCAATTGAGAAGCTAAAGAAACAACTAAGTGACGCGCTGGAGAGCATTAATGAAGAAGTTGATGAAATCGGTACAAGAATCAGTCAGAACCGCAAGGATTTGAAAGAGAAAAAGGAAATGGTGGAGGATCTGAAAAACGACCGCAAACCGTACCGAAAAGAGTTAAAACAGGCAAGGCAGGAGTTACAGAACCGTCTGAGCACACAATATGGAAGAACCATTCACGTCAACATTTTCGCAGACCTTTTTGATATTACAGATGAGAAGTGGAAAAATGCGATTGAAGGTCGTATGGGGCGTGTGAAACACAGTCTTGTGACCGCACCGGAGTACGCCCTTGATGCAGCGAAAGTATTTCGTAAGCTTCAATATCTTGGTGGGATTGATGAAGTAGATCTGTTAGATACGGCCGCAATTGTGAAGTCCGAGCCAAAAGTTCATGACAATTCGATCTATGAGGCTGTTCATGCAGAAGAACCATACGTGGACCAGTGCCTGCGCCGTTATCTCGGAAGAATTGCCAAATGCGAGACAGAGGAAGAACTCCGTGCCTCCGGAAATGGTGTGACAGCCGACTGCTATTCCTATAATAATTACATTTTCCGTCATCTGAAGAAAAATGATTACGAAAAATATGCCTGCATTGGAACGAAGGTTTCTAAGGCAAAGCTTCGTGAAATGGAAGATGAGGTTCTGAAGCTGAGTGAAGAAGTATTGCAAGATCAGCAGATGCAGCAAAGCCTGAAAGCAGCCCAGGGATTTGAGCGGCTGAACCAAAGCACAGATCAGATTCTGCATCTGGCCGGGGCAGGCGAAGAACTGCAGGCATTTTACGAGAAACAGGATCAGCTGGAGAAGGAACTGCGAGAGCTTCGCGAAGGAAGCAGAACTGCGGAACTCAATCAGCAGAAGACAGAATTAGAAGTAAAAATCCAGGAAATTGAGAAGATATCTGAACAGCTTCAGAAAGAAATACTGGGCTATGCCAAGACACAGGGACAGGCAGAGCAGGAGATCGTGAATTTCCAGAATCGTATGGATTTCCTGATGCAGGGATTTGTACTGAATGAAGAACTGCAGACTGAAGTCCAGGAAGCATTAAAGATACAATCTGAGCAGACATACCGACGTAAGAAAAGTAAAGAATCTGAAGAGCTGATGAAGCAGGAAGAGGAAGTACGTGATCTTCTGACCCGTGCGAGAAATCAGTTCAATCAGGCATATCCATCCTATGGTCTGACGGGCGTAGAACACGAAAATGTTTCTTATGACAGGATTTTGAATCAATGCAGACAGGACTTTGAGCCGAAGTATAAAGATGAATTTCAGAAACAGTATGATCTGATCTATCATACGCTTCGTGAAAATGTAATCGCGACGATCCACGGTGAAATCAAAGCGGCATACCGTCACAGGAAAGAAATCAACCGTATGCTGGCAAAGATTAAATTCTCTGACAGTATTTACCAGATTGATATTCTTCCGGCAGAAAATGAAAATGGACAGTTTTATGAGATGCTGATGGCACCGGAATTGGACAGCAAAGTGCTGGACGATGATGGTTTCGACGGACAGATCACGCTTGGCGAAGACACATTTTATCAGAAGTATGAGCAACAGATCCTGCGCCTGACAGAGAAATTCATGCCTCCGAAAGACGAAGATGCCAAGTCCTTAAGCCAGCACCGTCAGCAGATGGAGCAGTACGTGGATTACCGGAATTATCTGACCTTCAGTATGTACGAACGAGTGGAAGATGAAGATGGAAATGTGAAAAAAAATGCGGTCGATGACATGGCAGGGCGTGATTCCGGAGGAGAAGGACAGAACCCGAAATATGTGGCACTTCTGGCTGGATTTGCAATGCTTTATATGCAGCAGACAAACCGCGATTCCAAGATAAGACTGGTACTTTTGGATGAAGCATTTTCCAAAATGGACAAAGAACGAAGCGAAGTCTGCCTGCACTACGCAAGAGAACTGGAATTACAGTTGATTGTGTGCGTACCGGACGAGCGGCTGCAGTCCTTGATCCGAAATGTGGACAGTGTGTACGGATTTAGAAGATATCAGAATCAGGTAAGTATGATGCATATCGATAAAGGAGAATATCTGGATATGATAGAGGGGAAGATTTGACTCGCATGAGTCAAATCTTCCCTTGAAACTTTTCCGCTAATACGCATTTTTAATTTGCTTCTGTAGAATTTCAAATGGCGCCGGTCCGGTATCGAGGATGCATTGGTGGAACTGATTCTGGGTAAAATCATCTCCCCAGGTTTTTATTGCCAGTTTCTTTAATTCCAGAAATTCCACGTATCCGATGTAATATTTGAGATAATTGCCGGGATCTGCGACAATCAGATCAAAAATGTCCTCGATTGTCTTTTCATTCGTGATTCCATAGGTTCGGAAAAAGGCAACTGTTTCAGCAAGAGTCCAGCCGTCATAGTGGATGCCCATATCGGCGAGGGCGTAAAGTCCGAGAATGACGGAGGCATTATGTTGGAGAAGTGTTGCCATATCATGAGAAAGCGGGGAATAGTAATAACTCAGCATTTCACAATATGTAGCCCAACCTTCGGTATATCCGCCAAATGACAGAAGATCTCGAATCGGAGGGTGTTTGGTGGCGGAGTAGTAGACTGTCTGATATAAATGCCCCGGATAACCTTCGTGTGCCAGAGTTGTAAAGAGAGTCAGGTCATCAGAAATGTGTCCGGGATTAATATAGATGACGTTTTCGCCACTGTTATCAATTGGCGGAATCATGTAAAAAGCAGGACTTAAATATTCTTCCATAGCTTCCTGAACATATTTTATTTCGAAAGAAACTTTTGGAGGTTCTGGGAATGAGCCGGATATTTTATCTTGCAGCGTATTTAAAATGTTGACCGGATCATCAGAAGAAAATTCGGTACCGTGACCTTTGAATAAATCAGAAGCTGCTCCCGGCGTGGTACCTTGTACAGAGCCAGAATGAGCTTCAGAGTTCTTATGGGAACTGGAATTGTTTAATAATTTCTGCATCGTTAGCAGGTCACTTTGAATTTGTCTTTGTGCAAGTTTCTGAAGCTGTGGAATGGTTCTGGCAGAACCGGTCTGTTCTTTTACTGAGAGTTCATAATATTTTTTTCCATCAGGAAGATAACAGAGTCCCCGTTTGTTGTTTCCGGTATCACGAAGATTTTGGAGTCCGTCACTAAGAAAAGTGAACGCCGGAAGAACGTAATTTAAAACGGCGTCACGATTTTGTTTCTTATAATCTTCAGAAGTTACAGCAGGCAAATTCAAAGCGTCAATTTTAGAATCAAATGTGGCATAAAGATAGTTATTTTTCATGGTGGCAAATGTCTGACATTCCGTGATAATGTCGTCGGCGACGTAGGAAGCCATGAAAAGTCCGGCGTTGCTTTTTGCTTTCTCAAATGTGAGAATAGATTGGAAATAATCGGGAATGGTAGTCAGAAGTTTTAGGTAAGTGTCAATATCGTCAGTATTATAAAAACGATATTCTGACAGAAGAATAGGAAGCTGTGCCTGAGTACCAGTAAGTGGTGTGAGAGGTTCTTCATATAAAAGATACGGCCCCATTTCCAAAGAAGAGGTATAAGAGTGTTCAAGAATGTCGTAAGTCAGCTTATTATAATCAGACAGCTTGTTCCGTTTGAACTGATGAAGGCTTGCAAGAGCATTTTCCGCAGAAGCACATATAAGAGCCGAGTCTGTTCCGGCGTATCCACAAGAGACAGGTGGATTTTGAATTCCATAAGATTCCGGATCTTTTACTGTGTAATGAAGCGTGATCGTATTCGCAGACACCTCCTGCCTAAATAGTTCCTCCACGTATCGGTCGAAGCGGGAATTCATATCCAAAGCTGAATTTCCACCAACAATCGCACTTAGAAGCAGCGCAAAAATCAGCAGACCGGACATAAAACCAACCAATAGAAAGTGCCGTTTTTTATAAAGAGACATACAAAGAATCCTTTCAGTGCCTTTCTATAATATTTATGAACAGAGTTCGGAGAAAATGTGTTATCATGGAATACATGACATAGAAAAAATGCCGAGGCATTCTTGAAAAAAAGTGATTTTTGTAAAATGTGCAGTAAATTTACAGGAGATTACATTTGAAAGGAGTCAGAAAATGCAGCTAACACATTTTGATGAAAATGGAAAAGCAATCATGGTCGATGTTACGGAGAAAAATGACACAGTCCGGGAGGCTACGGCAAAAGGACGTATCCTGGTGAGCAAGGAAGTCTACGATGCGATTGAAGCCGGAACAGTCGGAAAGGGGGACGTGCTCGGAGTGGCAACAACTGCCGGAATTATGGGTGCAAAGAGAACTTCCGAACTGATTCCGATGTGCCATATTCTTCCAATCACAAAATGCCGTGTGAATTTCGAGATGAAACCAGAGGAATGTGCAATTGACTGTTATTGTACAGTAAAAGTGACCGGGAAGACCGGTGTGGAGATGGAAGCCCTCACAGGTGTCAGTGTGGCACTTCTTACTGTATACGATATGTGTAAAGCCATCGATAAATCTATGGAAATCGGAGAGATTTATCTTTGCCATAAAAGTGGCGGAAAAAGTGGTGAGATCAGAAACAAAAAGATTGACGGTCAGAAAGCAAGGCCTTGCCAGAACTAGGGAAGTTAGGGGAGAGCTAAATTCGTTGACAAATAAGAGGTTATTGCTATAATAATTTTATTACATATTAGAAATGGTGGGACAGATGAAGATAGGCGCAGTAATATTGGTGGCCGGAGTCGGGATACCAGATGAGGAGATGGAAAAGTTTCTTGAGATGAAGAGACCGACCATTTTCGAACAGATGATTGTAAGCTATCAACGTGCGGGTGTGGCAGACATTGCTCTGGTCACACGGGATGGAATGGCAGATAAGATAGAGCAGACATTGCATCGTCGCGGGGTTACATTTTTGGATATAGAGTCAGATTCCTTTGAATTAGCAGTTCTGAAGGGACTTTCTTATCTATCGGATACATGTGAACGTATTTTTGTCGGAGATATTCGTTTTCCTTTTTTTCAACCGGATATATTGGTAATGATGCAGAAGCGTCAGGCAGAATTGCTTGGTGCAGTATATGGAGGTATGTTTGGCGACTTGATCTGTACCAGTCAGGCATGCGCAAGAAATATCTGCAAAAAACTGGAACAACAGATTGAAGAGAGCGCAGAGATGGCAGAAGGAACCGTCAGAAGTACCGGTGTGGCGGCTTTCTGGAAGCAGTTCGGTTATCGAATCGCGCATATAGAGATTGAGAATGAAGGAATTCTTGTGAAGGTGACATCTGCACGGGAATATGAAGAAAGACGGCAGATATTTGCAGAGAAGCAGATACGAGGTCATGTGAAAGTAAGTCTTGCAGTGAATCGTTCTTTTTTTGGACCTGGTGCTGTAACACTTCTGACTCAGATCGATCGTCTGGGTTCTGTGCGGGAGGCCTGCGCAAAGACCGGTATGTCTTACAGTAAAGGCTGGAAGCTCATCCATACAGCGGAGGAAGAGACAGGCTGGAAGATCGTGGAGCGCATGAGCGGTGGAAAGAATGGTGGCGAAGCCTATATAACTGAGCGTGGGCATATGCTTCTTAAAAAATATGAACTTTACAGGGAACGCGTTGAAGCGGCAGCCCAGGACATTTATAAAGATGTTTTTCAAGACGGTGAATTATTTTAATTAAATTCTGGAATTAAATTAAAAGCACTTCTACAGGGGACGAGCAGATAATAACAAAAAGGGAAAGAAGACTGGCGCATGAGAATTTTAATAAGAGGGGCAGGAGATCTGGCTACAGGAATTGCATATCGCCTATATAAATGCGGATTTGAAATTATTATGACAGAGACGAAAGTTCCATTGACTGTACGACGGACAATTGCATTTTCTAGAGCAGTGTATGAAGGAAATGCAGAAGTAGAACATGTTACTGCGAAACTGACAGACGGACCGGAACAGATAGATGATAGAATAAAAAAGGGGTATATACCGCTTCTTGTGGATCCAGGACTTAAGTATCTGAAAGAGTATAAGGCAGATGTAGTTGTAGATGCAATACTGGCAAAAAAAAATCTGGGAACAACGATAGACGCTGCTGAATTTGTAATTGGGGTCGGACCTGGATTTACCGCTGGAAAAGACTGCCACGTAGTAGTGGAGACTATGAGAGGACATAATCTTGGTAAAGTGATCCATGAAGGCTGTGCAATTCCGAATACAGGAATCCCGGCAGAAATAGGAGGATATTCTATTGAAAGGATCATCCGTGCATCGGCAGACGGACTTTATGAGCCTGTGGTTAAAATCGGTGATCATGTGGAAAAAGATCAGATTGTTGCTTATAGCGGTGGAAAATCTGTCCGAGCGTTGATGAGTGGTATTGTCCGGGGAATGCTGCAGCCAGGGGTAAATGTTACAATTGGCATGAAGTGTGGAGATATTGATGCCAGATGTAAGGAAGAATATTGCTATACAATTTCGGATAAAGCCAGAGCAATCGGTGGCGGGGTGCTGGAAGCAATCATGGAGCATTTCAATGGAGAAAAACATATCCTATAAGAAATGATGCGAGGGACAGGATAAAAGAATTTGTGAATTTTGAATGACTGAAGAATATGACGAATTGGTTGACAAAAAAACCTGTTTTGTTATAATATATTATATAAATTTGAGCGAAATTATAGGGGATTTTGTTTACCTTAGATAAAAGGTGAAAAATCCCTATTTTAATATCAAAAAAATTGATATTAAAATAACTGAGAAATGTTATAAAAATATTTTTTTAAACTGCGAATAGTTTTGAAAAAATATTCGAAGGGAATGGACAAAATGAAATTAATGCGAACGGAAGATGCAGTGGGGCAGGTATTGTGCCATGACATCACACAAATTATCAAAGGCGTTACGAAGGATGCCGTATTTCGAAAAGGCCATATTATTACAGAGGAAGACATACCTGTACTTTTAAGTGTGGGAAAAGATCACATTTACATTTGGGAGAATAATGAGAATATGCTTCATGAAAATGATGCGGCTAAGATCTTGTATGATATGTGTGCAAATGAGCACATGACCCCATCGGAAATCAAAGAAGGAAAAATTGAACTGATCGCGGAGTGTGACGGTCTTTTAAAGGTTGATACAGAGCGATTGAATGCAGTAAATGCGCTTGGTGAAATGATGATTGCCTGTCGTCATGGAAACTTTCCGGTAAAAAAGGGCGATAAGATTGCCGGGACAAGGATTATTCCTCTTGTTATTGAAAAGGAAAAAATGGAGCGTGCAAAAAAAGCAGCTGGTGAAGAACCGATTTTTGAGCTGATTCCATTTAAAAAGATGAAAGCTGCAATTGTAAATACTGGAAACGAAGTATTTTACGGAAGGATCAAAGATACATTTACACCGGTTATTATCGAAAAATTGAATGAATATGGAGCAGAGGTCGTCGGGCATGTAGTAAGTGATGATAACCATGAACATATTACAGCGGCTATTCAGAAATTTTTGGATGAAGGGGTGGATATGGTACTTTGTACAGGCGGAATGAGTGTGGATCCAGATGACCGTACTCCGCTTGCGATTAAGAATACAGGTGCTGAAATTGTGACTTACGGAGCACCTGTACTTCCGGGAGCCATGTTCTTGCTGTCCTACTATGGAGAGAAAAAAAGACCAGTCATTGGTCTTCCGGGATGCGTTATGTATGCGAAACGGACTATTTTTGATTTGGTTCTGCCACGGATCGTGGCTGGAGAGATTCTGAAAAAAGCAGATATGGATACACTGGGAGAAGGCGGCTTATGCTTGAATTGTCCGGTCTGTACTTTCCCGAATTGCGGATTTGGAAAGTAGGTGAGTGCAGATGTGGGAATTCTTACAAAAATTAAAACAACTGCAGCCGGAGAGTAAAAATATCGTTTTGACAGGACTGACAGGAGAGGCACTTGGGGAAAAAGCGCTTGTATCAAATGGAAAGCTGGTATGGGCATCTGTTGCAGGGGGATTTTTAGAACAGCATGACCAGCAGATAGAGCAGGTAGAAGTAAATGGTATAGCGCTTGTTGATGGCGAAAAAATATTTGGTGAAGTTGTAGGTGGACAGAAGAAAATCGTGATCTGTGGTGGGGGACATGTTTCCATGCCGATTATTCAGCTTGGCAGACAGATTGGATGTTATGTAACAGTACTGGAAGACAGACCGAAATTTGCAGATAACGCCAGAAGAGCAGGAGCAGACAAAGTTATTTGTGATACATTTGAAGCGGGACTGGAACAGATTCCCGGTGATTCAGATACGTTTTTTGTAATCGTTACCCGCGGACATGTGTATGATCGGATCTGTCTGGAAAGTATTGTAAGAAAACCACATGCGTACATTGGAATGATGGGAAGCAGCAGAAGAGTGGCACAGGTAAAACATAGTGTCCTTGAAAATGGAGCCGATCCACAGGTAATCAGTCAGTTACATTCTCCGATCGGTCTGGATATAAAGGCGGAGACACCGGAAGAAATCGCAATATCCATTATAGCAGAAATTATACAGGTCAAGAATCAGGATAAACGAGGAGCCGGTTATTCGAATGAAATCCGGGATGCAATCGTGAAATGTGAGGATCAGAAAAAGATATTGGCGACGATAGTTGAACGAAAAGGAAGTGCGCCAAGAAGTATTGGAACGAAGATGTTGATAATGGAAGACGGACGATGTGTAGACACTATTGGGGGCGGCTGTATTGAAGCCACGATTGTCAGCAAAGCGTTATTAATACTGCGAGGATGCGCAAAAGCGCCACAAATCTTGCATGTGGATATGACTGGTGAAGATGCCGAGGAAGAAGGCATGGTGTGTGGTGGTAAAGTAAAGGTATTGTTGGAGGAAGTTTAAAGATTTATGAAGGATCAGTATGGAAGAATAATAGATTATATGAGAATTTCCATTACGGATCGGTGTAATCTCCGGTGTCGGTATTGTATGCCGGAAGGAGTAGAATTAGTTCCGATGAAGAACATTCTTTCTTACGAAGAAATTGAGATGGTCTGTCAGGCGGCTGCAAAGGCCGGAATCCGTAAATTCAAAATTACAGGAGGAGAACCGCTGGTAAGACTGGGGAGTCCGGAATTGATTGGAAAGATTAAGAAGATTCCGAGAGTAGAGCAGGTAACAATGACTACGAATGGTGTCCTGCTGTCAAAATATTTGCCAGAACTATTGAAAAATGGGCTGGATGCGGTGAATATTAGTCTGGATACACTGGACCGGGAACGTTATCAGGTAATTACCGGACGGGACGAACTTTTCAGGGTGCTGGAAAGTGTGGATCAGGCAGTAGATGCCGGAATCCCGGTGAAAATCAACAGTGTACTTCAAAAAGGCATGAATGAGGATGAATTTCTGGCACTTGCAAGATTGACGCTGGAGAAAAAGCTGGATGTACGTTTTATTGAGATGATGCCGATTGGGCTTGGAAAAAAGTTTGAGACGATTTACAATGAAGACATTTTGGAAGAGTTAAAGAAACAATATCCTGATATTCAGGAAGATCGGCAGATTCATGGAAATGGGCCGGCAGTTTATGTGAAGCTTCCGGGAGGGCAGGGAAGTGTAGGATTTATCAGTGCACTTCATGGAAAATTCTGTCAGTATTGTAACCGGATACGCATGACGGCGCAAGGGTGTTTAAAACCTTGTCTGTGCTATGGAAAAGGCGTGGAGCTGAAGGATATTTTTGACAGGCATGAAAAGTCGCAGAGATGCGGAACAACAATGGCAGATCAAGAAACATTGGAATATTTGTATCAGGCAATCGCGGAGGCAATTCAGTTAAAGCCAAAAAGCCACCGTTTTGAAAATTTAAGTGAAATTACAGAAGATAAGAAAATGAGTCAAATTGGGGGATAGAGCTGTGGGAAAGATATTAGCAATTTGTATTAGTGAGAAAAAAGGAACCCAGAAAAAACCGATCGAGTCTGCAAGACTGGTGGAAGAATGGGGAATTGAAGGAGATGCCCATGTGGGTAAATGGCACCGTCAGGTGAGTATGCTTTCATTTGAAAAGATTGAAGCATTTCGAGAGAAAGGTGCGGACGTAGACTTTGGGGCATTCGGAGAGAATCTTGTTGTGGAAGGGTTTGATCTGAGTAAAGTCCCGGTAGGAACGAAATTTCAGATTGGAGAAGCAATTTTGGAATTGACGCAGATTGGAAAAGAATGCCATAGCCACTGTGCAATCTACAAGGTTATGGGTGATTGTATCATGCCAAGAGAAGGTGTGTTCACAAGGGTTCTGAAAGGTGGCGAGATTAAGGCTGGTGATGAGATCACAATGCTTCCATTAGAAAAAGATCGTCCGTTTACGGCGGCGGTTATTACTTTGAGTGATAAAGGTGCTGCAGGAGAGCGGGAGGATAAGAGTGGTCCATTGATTCAGGAGATGCTTATGAAGGAAGGATATGACGTGATAGAGACATTACTGCTTCCGGACGGAGAGCAGCCTTTGAAGCATCAGCTTATGAGACTGGCAGACCAGAGACAGGTCAATGTGATCTTTACGACAGGTGGGACCGGATTTGCAGAAAGAGATGTGACACCAGAGGCAACACAGGCAGTCTGTGACCGCATGGCGATGGGAATTGCAGATGCGATCCGTCAGTATTCACTTTCTATTACCGGAAGAGCAATGCTAAGCCGGGCTGTATCTGGAATTCGAAAAAAGACGTTGATCGTCAATCTTCCGGGAAGCCCGAAGGCTGTAAAAGAGAGTCTGGAGTATGTATTGCCATATCTGGGACATGGACTTGGAATTTTGCGTGGCACAGATGGTGAATGTGGAAATAGCTGATAATTCATGATATCAGAGAGGATAATAATAGCGGTTGCATGTGAGAGCAGACATGAAAATGTGTAAATACGCATAAACGACCGCTATATTATTTATAATACCGATTACTTTTGTAAAACGAATCGAATTTTCGAAAACAGTCATTATGCTAATCAAAAAGAAGGGAGAAACGAGATGAAAAAAAGAGTATTAGCAACATTACTTGCAATGTCTATGGTATTAGGACTTGCAGCATGCGGAAGTAAATCCGACAGCAAAGATGACAAAAAAGAGGAGACAAAAACAGAGGCGAAGGCTGATGCTGCAGAAGATGTAGAGCTTCAGGTATTTATTGCAGCCAGCTTGAGCAAAGTTATGGATGAAGTCGCAACAGAGTATCAGAAAGATCATCCAAATGTGAAGATTACATTTAATGCAGATAGTTCAGGAACACTGCTTACACAGATCGAGGAAGGATATGCGTGTGATGTATTCTTTTCAGCAGCTCAGAAACAGATGGATCAGCTGGAGAAGACAGACGGACTTGTAGTTGACGGAACACGTAAGAATGTTGTAAACAACCAGGTCGTAGTTGTAACACGTAAAGACAGTGGAACAAAGGTTACCGGACTTGAGACTTTAAAAGATGCTTCCAGTATCGCTCTTGCAGGTGGAAGCGTACCGGTTGGTAAATATACAAGACAGGCACTTGTAAACCTTGGAATTCTTGACAAAGTTGATGATGTATCCACAACTCCTACAGAGACAATCTCCGAGAAACTTGGCGGAGTTGAGATCAGCGAGCAGGATAACGTAAGTAAAGTATTGGCAGCAGTTGTAGAGGGATCTTGTGAAGTTGGTACAACATACTATTCTGATACATATGGATATGAGGATGAGCTTAATATCCTTCAGACAGTAAGCTATGATCTTACAGGAAATGTAATCTACCCGATCGCTCAGGTTAAAAATGACGAAGCAAGTGATGCAGAAGTCTCAGAAGCAAAAGATTTCATCGATTTTGTAACATCTGATAAAGCAAAAACAATTTTTCAGAAATACTACTTCGATACAGATGTAGAGTAAGAAATATCTTTCCTAAGCCAGCAAAAAAAAGTCCCGTTCCTGTCTCAAAACAGGTCAGGGACATTTACACATGTTCGACTTGAATAGATGTGTACAGGAGGCATTCTTGAAGTCGGAGGAGGAATATAGATGGATGCAATGGAATCGATTATTAAAAATCTGGACTGGAGCCCGCTTTTTATATCATTAAAAACAGGAATCGTGGCGACTTTTATATCATTCTTTTTAGGAATTTATGCGGCGAGAAAAGTGGTAAAGACAACACCGGGCAAGAAGGCGGTCATTGATGGAATACTGACACTGCCGATGGTACTGCCACCGACTGTCGCAGGTTTCTTCCTGCTTTTGATCTTTAGTAAAAGAAGACCATTTGGAATTTTTTTGTATGAGACATTTGATATTAAGGTCGTGCAGTCATGGCTTGGTTGTATTATTGCAGCAACCGTTATCGCATTTCCGCTAATGTATCGTAATGCAAGAGCTGCTTTTGAACAGTTAGATGTCAATTTGATTTATGCAGGGCGCACACTTGGTATGTCTGACATCCGGATTTTCTGGAAAGTTGTGATTCCAAGTGCAGGACCTGGAATTGCATCCGGAACCATTCTTACATTTGCAAGAGCCCTTGGAGAGTACGGAGCAACATCTATGCTGGCTGGAAATATTCCCGGAAAGACGGGAACGATTTCTCAGAAAATTGCTATGGTCATTCAGGATGGAGATTATGCAACAGCGGGAGTATGGGTAGCGATCGTTATGCTCATCGCATTTCTTGTAATCTTTTCCATGAATTTTATATCCGGCACAAAGATGAAGAATATCAAACGCTGGTAGCTCCGGTTAAACAACATACTGCATCTTCTGTATGTTGTTTGAGTTGCCAGGCATACGACAAAAAGAAATTGTGGATGGAGAATGCATGGATTGTACGGGAAATTGTGGAAAGATGCGGGAAGGATAAAAAATGGGAATTAAAGTAGATATTAAGAGAAAACTGGGAGAATTCAGTCTTGATATACATTTTCAGACAGAATCGAAACGAATCGGGATTCTGGGAGCATCTGGTTGTGGAAAAAGCATGACGCTTAAGAGTATCGCGGGGATTGAGACACCGGATTTTGGAATGATACAGATTGATGATAAGGTGCTGTTTGATTCGGCCAATAAAGTGGATTTAAAACCACAGAAAAGAAATGTCGGCTACCTCTTTCAGAATTATGCGTTGTTTCCAACTATGACAGTTGCAAAAAATATTGCGGCAGGTCTGAAAGGCAGCAAGGAAGAAAAGCAAAAAAAAGTACAGGAAATGATTGAAAAATTTGAGCTGACAGGACTTGCTGACCGGTTGCCGGGACAGCTTTCCGGTGGGCAGCAGCAAAGAGTTGCACTGGCGAGGATCATGGCGTATGAGCCGGATGTCATTCTGTTGGATGAGCCATTTTCCGCATTGGACGTATTTTTAAAAGACCGGCTTCAGCAGGAACTGATCGAGATGCTGAAGGATTATGAAGGAACTGTTATTATGGTATCGCACAGCAGAGACGAAATTTATCGTTTCAGCGAGGAACTGTTGATCATGGATCAGGGGAAACCGGTCATTTATGGAGAAACGAAAGAAATATTTGCGAAACCTGTATATAAAGAGGCTGCAAAACTGACCGGCTGTAAGAACTTTTCCAGAATAAAACGTGTAGATGTACATACGGCAGAGATCCTTGACTGGGGAATTACATTACATACGAATCAGGAGATTGATGAACAGGCAACCTGGTTTGGGTATCGGGCTCATGATTTTGTGCCGGTGTGGGGAAAGCGAAAGGAGAACTGTCTGAAGATAAATGTTGAAAGTGAGGCAGCACTTCCTTTCGAAAGGAATTATTACCTTTACCCGGAGGGGGAAGAAAATCAGAATAAACAGACGATCTGCTGGTTTCTTCAGAGAGAAAAGCTGGAAAAAATCGGAGAGAAAGGAATGCCGGATTATCTGGAACTTACGGAAGATGGCATGATGTTCCTGAGAGGATAAAAGAGAGGTTTAAGTAGTTGCGGGTTTTATAGGGGTATGTTAGACTGAGCATAGAATAGATTTGAAAAAAATTCAAAACAAGGAGGAAAAAGGTATGAAGAGAATGAAAAGAGTATTGGCGTTGGGGATGGCGGTACTGATGTGTATGGGGCTGACTGCATGTGGCAAAGATTTTGATGCAGCAGGATACACAAAATCGGTATTAGATGCAAATTATCATGCGCAGTATGATAAATATGCCGAATACCGTGGAATTTCTGAGAGTGATGCGAAAAAAGAAGTGACAGAAGGTATGAGAACTCAGATCGAGAGCGCATTTTCAGGAATGGACGTTAGTGATGAGATGATGGATAAATACATAGAGGTAGCTGATAAGGCCTATGATCTGGCAGATTTCACAGTAAAAGATGCCAAGAAACAGGATGATGACAGCTATGTAGTAACTGTAGTGATCAAGCCATCAGATGTATTCAGTAATTCTTCCAATTATGTAAATGATATTGCAACAGAGTATGCAGATCAGGGAAAAGATCCGACACAGACAGATGTGCTTATGGATATTTTAGTTGAGAGTCTGAACCGTGCGATTGAAGCAAACTCTTACGGTGATGAGACGACATTGGAAGTTCATGTAACAGCGGACAAGGATGGGGCATACGGAATCGAAGAATCGGAGATGGAGACACTGGAAGCAACTATGTTCCCAGGCGAATAAATTAGACAAAACAAAGTATTTAATAGCCGGGGTATTAATGGCAGGGTATTAATGGCAGGGTATTAATAGCTGGTCATAGGAAAGCTATATAAAAGGCTTGACATGCCAGTCCTTACTGTGCTACGATTTTTACGTTGAAATTCTTTTATATCTATATAAAAGAGATGTAAATATTCATAAGATAGCCAGAATGATTTATGGAAATTGCTGAATATTGAAAATGAAACAGAAAATGCGTGGAAAAAGAGAGTACGGTTGGAAAGATTCTACAGAGAAGCCCCGGTTAAGCTGAGAAGGGCGGATTGGAACAAGCGGAAGATGGCTTTGGAGCAGTGAGTGTGAAGAGTGGCAGACAGGTCAGGAATTTAGCACTTAATGGGATTCGCCCATTACAGCGAAAGAGTGTAGATGGCACTCGATGAGGTTCTGATCCGTGAGGATAGAGCGAAAAGAAGTGGTAACGCGGAATATCCCGCCTTCTCAGTATGAGAAGGCGGTTTTTTTGTATAGGTAGGAAATTGCATTTCCTACCTATACAAAAAGCCACCGGCAGGATGTGACAAAAATTATCATTAAATAATGAAAAATTAAGATTATAGAAGGAGAGAAGAATATGTGTGAGAAATGCAACAAAGGAAAGTATTATATTACTACAGCGATTGCTTATGCATCAGGCAAACCGCATATTGGTAATACTTATGAGGTCGTTCTTGCAGATGCAATTGCAAGATACAAAAGAAGTCAGGGATACGATGTATTTTTCCAGACAGGAACTGACGAACATGGTCAGAAAATTGAACTGAAAGCGGACGAGGCAGGTATTACACCAAAACAGTTCGTTGACAATGCAGCGGAAGAGATTAAGAAGATCTGGGATTTAATGAATACTTCCTATGATAAATTTATCCGTACGACTGATGAGGATCATGAAGCACAGGTCAAGAAAATTTTCAAAAGACTGTACGATCAGGGAGACATTTATAAGAGTTCATACGAGGGAATGTACTGTACTCCTTGTGAGTCCTTTTGGACAGAGTCTCAGTTAGTAGACGGAAAATGTCCGGATTGTGGACGCGAATGTAAACCAGCGAAGGAAGAAGCATATTTCTTCAGAATGAGCAAATACGCTGACCGTCTGATCGATTATATCAACACGCATCCGGAATTTATTCAGCCTGTATCTCGTAAAAATGAGATGATGAACAATTTCCTTCTTCCAGGTCTTCAGGATCTGTGCGTGTCCAGAACATCCTTCACATGGGGAATTCCGGTTGACTTTGATCCAAAGCATGTTGTGTATGTATGGCTGGATGCCTTGACAAACTACATCACAGGAATCGGATACGATTGTGATGGAAATAGCACAGAGCAGTTCAAGAAAAACTGGCCTGCAGATTTACATTTGATCGGAAAGGATATTATCCGTTTCCACACTATTTACTGGCCAATCTTCCTGATGGCACTGGATCTTCCACTTCCAAAACAAGTATTTGGACATCCATGGCTTCTGCAGGGCGATGGTAAGATGAGTAAATCCAAGGGAAATGTATTGTATGCTGATGAATTGGTAGATTTCTTCGGAGTTGACGCAGTACGTTACTTCGTACTTCATGAGATGCCATTTGAGAATGACGGAGTTATTTCCTGGGAGCTTATGGTAGAGCGTATGAATTCCGATCTGGCAAATACACTTGGAAATCTGGTCAACAGAACCATTTCTATGACAAATAAATACTTTGGCGGAACGGTGACGAATAAAGGTGTTGCTGAGACAGAAGAAGACAAAGCAGTTGATGCGGATCTGAAAGCAATCACAGAGGATACGCCAAAAAGAGTGGAAGCTAAGATGGACGAGCTGCGTGTGGCAGATGCGATCACAGAGATTTTCGTACTCTTCAAACGCTGCAACAAATACATCGACGAGACAATGCCGTGGGCACTTGCAAAAGAAGAGGCTAAAAAAGACCGTCTGGAGACAGTGCTCTATAATCTGATCGAGAGCATCAAAACAGGCGCAAGACTTCTGGAGTCCTTCATGCCAGAAACATCTGAGAAGATTCTTGCACAACTTGGTGACGGAAAAGTGACAGAAAAGCCGGAAATTCTTTTCGCAAGATTAGACGTAGAAGAAGTAATGAAGAAAGTAGAAGAACTTCACCCACAGATGACAGCAGAAGAGAATCAGGCAGATGGTGAAGAAGAAACAGTAATCGATATTGATGCAAAACCAGAAATTACATTTGACGACTTCGGAAAAATGCAGTTCCAGGTAGGTGAGATTATCTCATGCGAGGCAGTCCCAAAATCTAAGAAATTACTGTGCTCACAGGTAAAAATCGGAAGTCAGGTAAAACAGATTGTATCCGGAATCCGCAAACACTATACACCAGAAGAAATGGTCGGCAAGAAAGTTATGGTACTTGTGAACCTGAAGCCGGCAAAACTTGCAGGAGTACTTTCAGAAGGAATGCTTCTGTGCGCAGAAGATGCAGAAGGAAATCTGGCCCTGATGACACCGGAAAAAGCAATGCCGGCAGGAGCAGAGATTTGTTAATATACAGAGCTTAAAAATTTTGTGTATGGTGAAGCACAATTCAAAAAGGGACAGGTTAACAATCGCTGTAAGAAGCGGAAAAAGGCAGTTTAAATAATTACACAATTTAATTGGGGACGGGGTTTTTTTGAAAAAACCCCGTCCCCAAAGGAGGAAATATGAGTAAGATTAGAATTGGTATTGTAGGTTATGGTAATATTGGCCGTGGCGTTGAGCAGGCAATTAAGAGAAATGAGGACATGGAGTTGACGGCAGTTTTTACAAGAAGAGATCCTGCGTCTGTCAAAGTTGCGACTGAGGGTGTGAAAGTAGTGCACATGGATGATATGTTATCTATGAAGGGTGACGTGGATGTAATGGTTCTGTGCGGTGGTTCTGCAACGGATCTTCCGGTCATGGGTCCAGAGATTGCAGCGGATTTTAACACAATTGACAGTTTTGATACACATGCCAAGATCCCAGAGTATTTTGCAAATGTGGACAAAGCTGCAAAAGAGGGAAATAATATCAGTATTATTTCTGTTGGCTGGGATCCGGGAATGTTCTCTTTGAACCGTCTCTATGCGGAGTCTATTCTTGTACAGGGAAGCACATATACATTCTGGGGCAAGGGTGTAAGCCAGGGACATTCTGATGCTATCCGCCGTATCCCGGGTGTGAAGAATGCGATCCAGTATACAGTTCCTGTTGACGAGGCTGTTGATCAGGTGAGAAGTGGAAGTGAGCCAAAGCTGACTACAAGAGACAAACATACGCGTGAGTGCTATGTCGTAGCGCAAGAGGGTGCCAACAAAGCTGAGATTGAAAATGCAATCAAGACTATGCCGAATTATTTTGATGAATACAACACGACCGTTCATTTTATTTCTGAGGAAGAGCTGAAGAGAGACCACAGCAAGATGCCTCATGGTGGATTCGTGATCCGCACAGGTGAAACTGGAGAAGAGGGCAACAAGCATGTGATTGAGTATTCTCTGAAACTGGATTCTAATCCAGAGTTCACAGCGAGCGTTCTGATTGCTTATGCAAGAGCAGCTTACCGCCTGAATCAGAAGGGCGAGAACGGAGCAAGAAGTGTATTTGATATTGCGCCTGCATTGTTATCTATGAAGACACCAGAGCAGCTCAGAAAAGAGATTCTGTAATATGATTATCGATACACATGGACATTACGATGACGAACAGTTCGATGTGGACCGGGAAATGTTGCTGACGAACTTAAAGGAGCGTGGGCTGAAAGCAATTGTGACGGTCGGTGCTTCTATGCAGACAAGTGAAAATGCACTTGCGCTGGCACATCAGTATCCGGCAGTTTATGCGGCTGTCGGTGTCCATCCGGACGAGGTCGGCGAGTTGAACGATGATGCGCTGGCGCGTCTGGAGGAAATGTGTCACGATCCGAAGGTGGTTGCTGTCGGTGAGATTGGTCTTGATTACCACTGGGATGTGGAGCCGAGAGAGGTTCAACAGAAGTGGTTCATCAGACAGCTTGATCTGGCGAGAAAGGTCGGGCTTCCGGTAAATATCCACAGTCGTGATGCGTCGGAAGATACATTTCTTATTATAAAGGAGCACGCATCGGATCTGACCGGAATTATCCACTGTTTTTCCGGTTCAAAAGAGCTGGCGGCTGAGTATGTGAAACTGGGATATTATATCGGAGTCGGTGGTGTCGTCACTTTTAAAAATGGAAAGAAACTAAAAAGTGTCGTGGAAGCAATACCACTGACATCGATTGTACTGGAAACGGATTGCCCGTACCTGGCACCGGAGCCGAACCGAGGCAAGCGAAATGAATCTGCATATATCCAGTATGTGGCAGAGGAGATCGCCCGGCTGAAAGGAATTTCTGTGGAGGAGGTTCTTACACAGACTGAGATAAATGCGAAGCAGGTATATCAGCTGCTGGCAGTATCATAAATTAAAAATATGTGAAGTGATATGTCGGAAATTTCATACAATCTTAATAACATTTTTTATCGACATAGTGTATAATATCTTTAATGGCAACAGTGCCGGTACGAGGAGGACAATCCTTCCAGTACCGGCACTTGAGCCAAATGAACATAAATTGCTGTTTGTTCATCTGGCTTATGGTTTGATGGAATGAAGGAGTAATAGAAAGAAGTATGAGTAAACCAACACTTGGAAATCCACAAAATACAATTGAAATATTGCAAAAGTATCATTTTAATTTTCAGAAGAAATTCGGACAGAATTTCCTGATTGACACGCATGTGCTTGAGAAGATCATCAGTGCGGCCGGAATTACAAAAGATGACATGGTTCTGGAGATTGGACCGGGAATCGGTACCATGACCCAATATCTGGCTGAGGCGGCAGGAAAGGTAGCTGCCGTGGAGATTGATAAGAATCTGATTCCGATTTTGGAAGATACCCTCAGCGAGTATGACAATGTCATGGTGATCAATGAAGATGTTCTGAAAGTAGATATCCGTGGTCTTGTGGAGAAGGAGAACGGCGGACGTCCGGTGAAGGTGGTTGCGAATCTTCCATATTACATTACGACTCCGATCATTATGGGGCTGTTCGAAGAAAATGTTCCGGTTGAAAGTATTACGGTCATGGTGCAGAAGGAAGTTGCGGACCGTATGCAGACAGGACCGGGAAACAAGGATTACGGAGCATTGTCACTGGCTGTCCAGTACTATGCAGATCCGTATATAGTGGCAAATGTACCTCCGAACTGCTTTATGCCAAGACCGAAGGTTGGTTCCGCAGTCATTCGTCTTACAAGACATGCGGCTCCTCCGGTGAAAGTGGACAATGAGAAGTGGATGTTTGATATTATCCGAGCATCCTTCAACCAGAGAAGAAAGACACTGGCAAATGGATTGTCTAATTCTGACAAGATTGATTTGCCGAAAGATGTGATTACAGAAGCAATCGCAAAGCTTGGCAAAGGAGAAAGTGTTCGCGGTGAATCATTATCGCTGGAAGAATTTGCTGCGCTTAGCAATGACTTGTGGGAAAAGAAAGGGAGATGATTTATGGTAGGAAAGACAGTGAATAAAAGCGTAGCCCGTGCATTATTTGAGATTACTCCGGAGATTCAGCATTTTGCAGGATTGTGTGAGAAGAATAATGCCATTGATAAAGAGCTGTATACTAAGTACGAAGTAAAAAGAGGGCTCCGTGACCTGAACGGAAAAGGTGTGCTTGCAGGACTGACCAATATTTCCGATGTATGTGCCAAGAAGATTGTGAATGGCGAAGAGGTTCCATGTGCCGGCAATCTTTATTACAGGGGTTATAATATCAAAGATCTGGTTGGCGGTTTCCTGAAAGAAGATCATTTTGGATTCGAAGAGATTGCTTATCTGCTTTTATTTGGTGAACTTCCGAATAGTTCTGAACTTGAGATGTTTCATGAAACTCTGGTGGAGAGAAGAACGCTTCCGCCGAATTTTGTGCGTGACGTTATCATGAAGGCTCCGAGCGGCGACATGATGAACAGTCTGTCCAGAGAAATCCTGAATCTCTATTCCTACGATGATAAAGCAGACGATACGACCATCTCGAACGTACTGAGACAGTGTCTGAACCTGATTAGCCAGTTCCCGATGCTAATGGTCTATAGTTATCATGCATATAACTTCCGCATGGGAGAAGACCTGTATATTTATGCACCACAGCCGAATCTGTCCACAGCTGAGAACATTCTGATGATGCTCCGCGAGGATAAGAAATATACGAAGCTTGAGGCAAGGATCCTGGATATGGCACTGGTGCTCCACATGGATCACGGCGGTGGTAACAACTCAACATTTACCACTCATGTAGTTACATCTTCAGGAACAGATACGTACTCTACCATGTCCGCAGCGATGGCATCTCTTAAGGGACCAAAGCATGGCGGTGCCAATATCAAAGTAACGCAGATGTTCGCCGATATGAAGGAAAAAGTTTCTGACTGGACGGACGAAGACGAAGTACATCAGTATCTGGAAGACCTTCTGGATAAGAAAGCATTTGACCAGAAAGGGCTGATCTATGGAATGGGACATGCGATTTATTCTGTATCCGACCCGCGTGCGGAGATTTTCAAGCAATTCGTAGAGCAGCTTGCGAAAGAAAAAGGACGGGAAGAAGAGTACGCATTGTATGCCATGGTAGAGCGCATGGCTCCACAGGTCATCGGTGAAAAGCGTAAAATTTACAAAGGTGTAAATGCAAATGTGGACTTTTACAGTGGTCTTGTGTATAGTATGCTGGATCTTCCGGCATCTCTTTACACTCCGATTTTTGCGGCGGCCCGTATTGTAGGCTGGAGCGCCCACAGACTGGAAGAGCTCAAGAATGTAGATAAGATTATCCGCCCGGCTTATAAGCCGTTGTCTCCATACCGTGAGTATGTGAAGATGGAAGATCGTTAGCCTCCGATAAAAAATAAAACCCTGCAGCGGCCTGAAGCTTGCGGGGTTTTACTTTGTTTTTGATAATAAAATTCCGTTTCTTTTACTTAGGATCATACAGCCTGAAGAACTGGTTTGCTACGGCTTAGATAGGCGACAAGGATGTCGAAAAATTCACCGGCCGTTGGACGGACATGTAATGGCCGGAACGAGTAGGACTGAAGCTGATCATAACCATTTTCCCAACAGACTCTTATAACAGTGCGGATATCACGTTCAACACTTCCGACTGTCGTCTTATACTTTTTGGCAATCTCCGGATAAAGCTGTTTACTGATAGCAAGCAGATATTCCTCGTCTGCCAGACATAATTCAATCCCATAACTTAGATAGCGATATCCCCTATATGTAGCACCTACTCCAAGGGTACGGATTACATAGTCAATGTCGTGAGTGTACATAGAAAACTCCCCCTTTATAAACTAGAAATTATGAAGTCTAAGTAAGTTTTATCTTTTGATATTTTATCAAAATTTGTTGAAAATAAAGGGTCTTAGATTTCGTTTACATTATTTTAGACATTTTTCGACGTTATTCTTGAAAATATTCATCATTTCTTAAGAAATCCATTCCTATGTCTTAAATTTTATTTGCTAATCTTGTATAGTAGATATGAGAGGTGAAATGAGATGGCAAAAATATTAGTATGTGATGATGATAAAGAGATTGTAGAGGCGATCGAGATATATCTGACCCAGGATGGACATCAGGTTCTGGAAGCTTACGATGGAATCGAGGCAGTGGAGATCTTGAAAAAAGAAAGTGTAGATCTTCTGATCATGGATATCATGATGCCGAGAATGGATGGAATCAGGGCAACTTTAAAAATTCGCGAGAAGCACAATATTCCGATCATTATTCTGTCTGCGAAATCCGAGGATGCGGACAAGATATTGGGACTTAATATCGGAGCTGATGATTATATAACGAAACCATTTAATCCGCTGGAGCTGGTTGCCCGTGTGAAATCACATTTGCGCAGATATATGCAGCTTGGAAGCACGGCGATAAAGGAGAGCGAGGCAATCTATACAGTCGGCGGACTGGCGATCAACGATGATCTGAAAGAAGTGACAGTAGATGGCGAGCCGGTGAAGCTTACCCCGATTGAGTACAACATTTTGCTGCTGCTTGTAAAGCATCAGGGCAAAGTATTTTCTATTGACCAGATATATGAAAATATCTGGAATGAAAATGCGGTGGGTGTTGATAATACAGTGGCAGTGCATATTCGTCATATCCGTGAGAAGATTGAGATCAACCCGAAAGAACCAAGATATCTGAAAGTCGTGTGGGGCGTAGGGTATAAGATCGAGAAGCAGTAAAAGCAGGTCGGGGTAAGACCAGCAAGAAAAAGCTAACAGAAGGGAGACGTTATGGAAAAGATATGGCATAAGAAAAAAAAGACCAGAATTTTGTTGATCATAATTGCAAATGTTATGGTTATTTCGATGATGTTCGGCGTTATGGGCATCATGTCTTACGCAGAACTTTTCGATGACCTTATAACAGGAAAACTTACGCAGAGCTATGAAGATTCCTATGACTTTGATACAGAGCTTATGAACAGTGCGTATCAAGTGATGTCCGGCATTGACAGTGAGCAGATGTTTGAGACAGATGGAAAGATTGACGAGGATAAGCTGGTCGATATTCAGGTATATAACAATAGTGAGACGATCAGTGGTCAGAATGAAAGCGGTCTTTCATATCGATTGGGAGATTTGTTGAATTGGTATCAGGAATTGATCTACAGTGAGAGTACCAGTTATGTCGGAGATACAAACACGGATTCAGCAGAATTAGAAGGCAACGACGCAGAAGATCTGAAGGCTCCGATCGTTTGTAAATTATCAGATGGAAGTTATCATTACTATAGTCAGGATGATTTTAATGAAAAGGTGTTAAATGGTGAATTAAAATTTGTAATGACAGATGGAATAGGTGCGGAGACATCGGAGCAGATCTTAGATGAGCTGGAAAATGTGGATATATCAGATAGAAATGAAATGACGGAAGAGGAAAAGAATTTTCGGGGAATCGAAGATGCAGAGGGAACTATGCTCTATGTAGATTGCTGGAAATATGATGGAGTGTTATTCCGTGAGGAGGCAGCTCCACTGGAAGCAGAAAATCTCTTGCAGATAGTTAACGAGAATTCCAACTGGAATGGCAGGCTCAATGAAGCTTATAATATGCTGGAAAGCTGTATTTATCAGATTGGAGAGCGCTATGCAAATTATGAGAGCCTGACAGAGCAGTATAAAGAAGGAGATAGTAATTTTTTCTATTATTATTTAGATTTAAAGAGTGGAAAAGTCGTCACAAATCGGGAGGAGCTGGGGCAGGAAAATAATATTAATGATGTTGCTAAAAGTGTTCGTAAGATGGGGAAATATGTCATAGTAAAATCAAAACTGTCAGAGTTTGAGACGAATATTCAAGAAGCAGATGCAGAACTATGGCAGTCACAGACCGTTTATCTGAGTAATGCAGATAAAGGAGAGTTTGTGTTTATGACAGGTGTGGATACGAAGTATCCTGTGAAAGATAGTTATTATAAAAATGCACATTTTTATGAAAAGTATAGTCCGTTTGTCCGAGGAGTCAGTGCAGGAATGATTTTGGCGTTTTTAATATTTTTTGCCAGTGTAGTATGGCTTGTTGTAATCGCAGGTCGAACGGAAAGAGATGGAGAACTGCATTTATATAAATTTGACAGATGTAAGACAGAAATCGGAGCTGCAACAGTTATATTTGCATGGTTCGTACCGTCACTATTGACCGTGCTTTTCATGGGATCTGCAGGAATTATCTCCCAGAAAACATTTGCAGTAGGAAATGGTATTCTTTCTTACGAAACATTTTTTGGAATGATTGGATTCGGAGGACTTGCAGTCTATACATGTAATATGTTTCTCGTTGGTATTTTGAGTCTGGCCAGAAGAATAAAAGCAGGAATTGCATGGAAGAACAGTTTTCTGTACAGTGTCGTAGAGTTTGTGAAATTATTGATTCGAAATGCCAGACACATAGCAAAAATAATTGTTTTATATCTTGCGTATGCAGCAGTACATTGGGTGGCATATCTGGCATCAGGCTGGCCAAGTGCATTTTGGTCATTCGTGATTTTCATTGTGCAGACAGCAGGATTTGTAATCCTTGTCAACTGGGCAGTCGGACGACAGAAAATTAAAGAAGGTATTGAGAAAATCAGTGAAGGTGAGCTGGATTACAAGATTGATCTCGAAGATATACATGGAGAACAACGCAAGATTGCAGAACAAGTCAATTCTATCGGAAGCGGACTTGATGCGGCAGTCGAGAAGAATATGAAAAGTGAGCGGTTAAAGACAGATCTGATTACAAATGTATCTCACGATATCAAGACACCGCTGACCTCCATTATTAATTATGTAAATCTCTTGAAACAAGAAAAATTTGATGATCCGAAGATTCAAAGATATATTGAAGTTCTGGAAGAAAAATCTCAGAGACTGAAGACTTTGACAGAAGATGTCGTAGAGGCATCAAAAGTCAGCTCAGGTAATATTTCTCTCGAGTTTATGAATATCAATATGATAGAACTCATCCAGCAGACGAGCGGAGAATTTGAAGAAAAATTCCAGGCCAGAAATCTGACACAAATTATGAACCTCCCGGAAGAAGATGCGATTGTTCGGGTAGACGGAAGAAGAATGTGGCGCGTGCTTGCAAATATTTATAATAATGCTGCAAAATATGCTATGGAAGGAACACGCATCTATGCAGATCTGCAGACACTGGACGGAAAAGTAATCTTCAGTCTGAAAAACATATCTGAGCAGCCACTTAACATTTCCTCGGCAGAAGAACTGACGGAACGATTTATCCGCGGCGACCTGTCACGAAGTACCGAAGGAAGCGGACTTGGATTGTCTATTGCGAAGACATTGACCACAATGATGGGTGGAACATTTGATTTGTATCTGGACGGTGATCTATTCAAAGTCGTGATTATATTTGATAAAATAGATTGATAAATTTTTAGTTAGGGACGTAGAATTTCGCCAAAGTACTACGTCCCTAACTTTAATTTGCCTTGTCCCCAATCAACTTTTACCCTGTCCCAAATTGACTTTTTCCCGTACCGCTAGTACAATATTACTACTATGAATGAATTAAAAAATATATTAGAACAAAATTTAAATGACAATTTTATATCGGCGGTTTTGAGTAATCCGAGAGATGAGAAGCTCTCGGCAAAGGTTAAGGTGCGCCCGGTGCTCATGAAAGATACAAGGGTCTATCAGATGGAGATGTTTCGTGGGAATCAGGCATTTCATGAGAATTTAAGTGCGGATGAGGCGTGCGAAAAGATGCTGGAGGCTATGGAGAATATGAAGCAGATGCAGCTTGTGACGGCGGATGCGGAATTTTCTGTGCTTATCAGCAAGAAGGGAAAGGTTACAATTAAGAAGAAGCAGAAGAAAGCAAAGATGCGCCCGCTGGATCTGAATCATAACCGGAAGAAACAATATATCCTGCAGGAAGGTGTACCGGTTCCGTTTTTACAAGATCTTGGTGTTATGACGGAGGAAGGAAAGATTGTGCATGCAAGGTTCGACAAGTTTCGGCAGATCAACCGGTTCCTGGAATTTATCGAGGATATTTTACCACAGCTTGATTCTGGAAGAGAGCTTACAATTCTGGATTTTGGCTGTGGAAAGTCTTATCTTACATTTGCTATGTATTATTATCTTCATGAGCTGAAATCTTATGACATCCGGATTATCGGTCTGGATCTGAAGACGGATGTAATCCGGAAATGTAACGAGCTGGCGAAGAAGTATCAGTATGATAAGCTGACGTTTCTGGAGGGAAATATTGCAGACTATACGGGTGCGGAGGAAGTAGATATGGTTGTGACACTTCATGCCTGTGATACAGCAACGGATTTTGCGCTGGCAAAAGCAATTGGCTGGAATGCGAAGGTTATTTTATCGGTGCCTTGCTGCCAGCATGAACTGAACCGGCAGATGAAGAACGATGTGCTTTCGCCGATCATGAATTATGGACTTTTGAAAGAACGTATGGCGGCGCTTGTGACAGATGGATTACGTGCGGAGTATCTAAAGAGGGAGGGATACGACGTGCAGGTTCTGGAATTTATTGACATGGAACATACGCCGAAAAATATTCTGCTTCGTGCGGTGAAAACAGGTCGTCGGGCAGACAATGAAGAGAGCATCCGCGCATGCGAGACATTTCTTCGCGTGACACCGACACTGGGGAGACTGCTAGACGAAAAAGGGGAGCTTTAAATGAAATGGAAAAATCGCGTGATCCACGCAGGGGTACTGGTTCTGGTATTTCTTGCTGCGGTGGTCATATTTGGCTATGTGACAAATAAAAAGAACAGTAACATGACGACAGATATGGGGGCAGCAACACGTCCCCAGATTGCGTTTTCTTATAACGGTTATTCGCTCAATGACCTGCCCGGATATAAGAATGAGATGGATTTGACAGGCGTACGTGATTCCATCACACCGGTCAGCAATGGGCAGCTTCAGGTCACCATTAAAGCTTATGAAAATGTGATCGACAGCCTGGACTATACGGTTTATTCGATAGATGGCAAAGAAAAGCTGTTGGAACAAAAGGTGAAGAAGCCAGGAGAGAATGCAACGCTGGAAGTAGGAAATGTCGATGGTGAAAATATTTTGTCTGAGGAGCGTATGCTTCAGATCACGCTGCATATGGACAATCACGACATGTATTATTATACGAGAATCGTGGACGGAGCCAAGTTAAATGCGGCGCCAAGCCTGGATTATGTACAAAGTTTCCATGAAAATGCACTGGCGAAAGCGGAAGGTGTTGGAATTGGAACGGCGATTGAGCCCAGTGATGAAGGAGACAACACGACATTACAGCATGTGACGATCCACTCAGATTACACGCATGTAACATGGGGAGATCTGGCCCCGAAGGTTGATGGAAATGAGCGTTGGACGATTAAAGAGTTGAACAGCACATATATGGCAGTAGAGCTGGAATATCGTGTGAACTGTACTGGTGAGGAAAATGAGCAAGACGAATACCAGGTGCGGGAATATTTCCGTGTGCGTTACATTTCCGGAAGCCAGAAGACATATCTGTTAGATTATGACCGGACGATGGACCAGATATTTGATGCGACGAAGAAGGTGTTGAATGAAAAAGGTGTACTTCTTGGCATCACAGACAAGAATCCGGTCTACATGGTAAATAAAAACGGAACCGTTGTGTCATTTGTGCAGGCGGGAGAACTATGGAATTATAATCGTGACCGAGATGAAGTTTCTCTTGTGTTCAGCTTTGCAGATGCGGAGAATACGGATATCCGGAATATGCTGATGCAGCATGATATTAAGATTTTAAATGTAGACGAAAAGGGAAATACAACATTTGCCGTATGTGGATACATGAACCGGGGCAGCCATGAAGGTGAGACTGGATCAGCAGTCTACTATTATAATATTGAACAGAATTCTGTTGAGGAAAAATTATTCGTATCCAGTGACAAGGCTTATGACCGTGCCCAGGAAGAAGTGGGCGGACTGGTCTACTATAATGTAGAAAATGGATGTCTGTATACGATTGCAGATGACGTACTCTACAAAATGGATATGAATAAAGGTACGAAAAAGGAGCTTGCGACAGGACTGAATGAAGATCAGTATGTTGCAAGCGAAGATGGACATCTGGTAGCTTATGAGAAAGAAGATCCTTCGAAGTCCAAGTCTGTGACAGTTATGAATCTGGAGACTGATCAAGAATATGAAGTGACTTGCAAAGATGGCGAGTGTATCAAACCACTTGGCTTCATGGATGGTGATTTTGTCTACGGTGTTGCAAAAACGGAAGAAGTCGGAACAACACTGTCAGGAGCCCAGGTCATTCCGATGTATAAAGTGGAGATTACAAGTAGTAAAGATAAGGTGATCAAAACTTATGAACAGTCAGGAATCTATATGCTAAGTGCTACATTTGAGGATAATATGATTACCCTTGACCGTGCGGTAAAAGACGGTGATACTTACACCGGAACAGCACAGGATTATATTACAAGCAGCGAAGAGTCGAAAGAAAGCAATATTTATGTGCAGACATATAAAACAGATTTGAAAGAGACACAGGTTCGCCTGACGTATGATGATGGCATTTCTGACAAGGAGCCGAAGCTATTAAAACCGAAACAGGTGGTACTTGAAAATATTCCACAGGTCAGTCTGGACCGCAAAAAAGAAACAGACGCATTTTATGTGTATGGTCATGGAAGGCTTCAGGGAACTTATAATACTGCAGGAAAAGCGATTCAGAAAGCCAATGACTGTGGCGGAGTCGTGGTTGATGCTGATCAGAATTACATCTGGGAGCGTGGAAACCGCGATCTGAAATATTCGATTGACACGGAAGATGCAGATACAGAACAGCTCAGACAGGCACTCGCAGGTGGAAAATCTGCGGTCGATGCAATTGCAGAAGTTTATGGAAGCGTGATGGATTTAAGTGGCTGTACGATAGACGAACTGCTTTACAATGTTAATCAGGGACGGCCGTTAATTGCCGTCTTAGATGCGCAAACAACGCTGATGATTGTTGGTTATAGTGACGGAATAGTCAGCTGTGAAGATATCGGAAGCGGTGCACGCAGCAATCATGCACAAAGTGACTTTGCAAATGTCAGTGTATATCTGGCAGCAAAATAGAAGTGAAATATTTGTTTTGGCATTACGAAGAGCCAGAACCGGCAACTGTCGGTTCTGGCTTTTCTCGATTACAGATTCATTTTGCTCTCGTGCAATAATCAGAATGACAGATAAAAAAGTTTAAATATAGCCAGAGTGCAGAGGCAAATGCCGCAGCGCACACAGCGGTGGAAAAGGCTGAGAAAGAAGCCCAAGAAGCGCGTCAGGCGGTGAAAACGCAGCAACAGGCAGTAGACCAGGCACAGAACGAGCTGAATCTTGTACAGGCTTCCCAGGAAGAAAAACAAAAAAATTACGATTATGCATTTGCAAAGGTAAAAGCACTTGGCGGAAATACAAGTGCCACGGCGGAATCTGCAGCCACACACCAGACGCAGGCAGAAGCGGCACTTGCACAGGCGAGGGCAGAGAAAATTGCAGCGGAGAATGAAGTGAATCAGAAACAGACACTTTTAAATCAGGCACAGGTGGAATCAGATGCGGCAGACGAAAATGTCAAGGCAAAAGAGAATGCACTGGAAAAAGCAGAAAATGCACTGAAACAATTGGAAGCTGAAACCAACAGCAGTATTGTAAAGAAACGTGCGGATGTTGATGAAAAGCAGAATGCACTGGATATTGCAGAAAAAGAATTAGAGGAGAAAAATGTGTCCATATCTGATGCCGTGGAACAGAAAAACAAAGCAGAACAGGCACTGGAAGAACAGGAGGCAGAATTGTCTGTGCTACAGAGAGAGCTGGCAGCACAGACAGAAGATGCTGCAGCAGCGCAGATAGAAGTGGATAAAAAGCAGGCAGCATATGACGAAATAAAGGCAATGATTATGCAGCTTCTTCATGCACAGGCAGATTATAATCAGAAACAGCAGGAAGAGGTGACGGCAAAAACGGAGTATAAAAATGCCCAAAATATAGTGAATACACTGGAAGCAGCTCTGGCAGATGCGAAAGACACTCAGGCAGAAGCCCAGTCAAAGGAAGAAAGGGCAAAGGCATTGTCTTATGATGCTGCATTTCTAAATCAGATTACAGATCCGGATTTCACGTATTTAAATGATGAGATTTCGAAAGTAAAAGATGCCCAAAGCAGAGAAGCCCTGTTGCAGAAAGCTTATGACGCGGCAAAGCAGAAAGCGGCGGAAAGTGAAGAAGCATATGGACAGGCAAAACTGGAAAATGTGAGAACACTTGCAGAACTGGCAGTTGCCCAGACAACCTATGATAAGTATCTGGCGGAACAGAAAGCGCAGGAAGCAGCTGTCCAGGCAAAAGCTGATGAAGAATCGAGAAAAGAGACAGAAAAAATACGACAGGTATTCGAGCAGAAAGATGCCGCAGATAAGTACGATAACAGCAAAATCTCTCAGAAAGCTATGTCGGTTAAGACCGGAGACAAAGCAAATGCAGGAGGAATGCTGGCAGTTGCAGGTGTTGCCGGAATGATAGCGGCTCTGGCGCAGAAAATAAAAAGAAGAGAGCAGGATTAAACCGTTACGCTCTCTTCTTGGAGGAGTTCGGAACATTACTTTAGATAAGTTCCGGACTCTGATAAAAAATTATCTTTGAAATATATGTTTCGATAAAATTGTCAGTGATTGATATTTTACTGTGCAAATAATGTCTTTGCGTATTTTTTAAGTGCAAAGTAAAGAACCATTCCGAGTACTGCACAGGAAATAATCTCTCCGATACCAACTGTGCACATCATAAATGGAATTGGAAGTGCAACTCCGTATCCGTAACGCAGAACGAACGGAACGATCAGGATATTTGCAATAATCGGTGGAACCGGGGCAAGGTAAGGACTCTTCTCGCGAAGCTTCCATGTAAAGAATGCTCCAATTAATGTTGCGATACTTCCAAAGATAATGTCAGGGAGTATTGCGCCTCCGAGGATATTACCTATCAGGCAGCCGATAAATAATCCTGGAATTGCTGCTGGTGTGAATACCGGAAGAATGGTCAGGGCCTCTGAAATACGAACCTGTACCTCTCCGAATGAAAATGGTGCGAATACATAAGTGAGCACCACATAGATAGCTGCAATCATAGCAGCCTGTGTCATGAAACTGATGTTTTTGTTCTTCATTTTTAAATCTCCTTTAGTTTTGTTTTACGTGTGGAAGGTCACGAACACACGATTCATTTTGCGCCGGGAATCGGCGAAACCCTTGTAAGACCTTGGTTTTTCGGGTTTGGTAACGGGTGATAGTATAGCATGAAGAGGATGAAAAATCAAGGAAAGTACCAAAAAAGTACAAAATGGGAAAAGAGGGATTTTCAAGGATATAGGGGAAAAACCTTAGAAATAGAGAAAAAATTATTGATAATGCGAAATCTGAAAACATAAAAATATACTAATAGAATCAATCTGGTTGTCTGTTCGTTAATGCTATGTTATGATACAGATAGGGAAACCAAAGCCAGGCGGCTACCCTTCTTTTACGGAGGGATAAAACACCCTCCTAACGAAAGAAAGGAGGGCGATGCGATGGTCACATATTCTGATATGATTCAGTTTTGTATATTCATTGTTGCCCTTGTAGGTCTTTGCTATGAGATTTTCAAGGGCAAACGAAGATAGCCGCCACTACCGCAAATAGTGACGGCTATTGTACAATAGCTTAATATTATAACTAAGGTATCCGCTTGCGGTTTCCCTCTTTGTATCTTAAATATAGCATATCAGGTAGTGGGACGCAAGAGCATCAAGAAAATTACTGATGTTCCAAATGAAAAATTTTCTAATGAAAAAATTTGTAAAAAAAGAAAAAAGTGCTTGCATTTTCAGAAAGGCTATTATATAATAACACTTGTCGTTAAGAGATGCGACAGAAAAATAAGAGATGCGCGATTAGCTCAGTTGGTAGAGCACCTGACTCTTAATCAGGGTGTCCAGGGTTCGAACCCCTGATCGCGCACTATTAAATCACTGTTTTTAGAGGCTTAGAGCTCTGGGGACGGTGATTTTTTTGTGCCTGAAAATAGGGGCTTTAGTGGGGATAACACGGAAATCACCAGGGAAAGCAAGGGTGAAGTGCCTTTGTCGCAGATTCTGTCGCGAGCTCGTCGCGAGAAAATAAACAGTCCAAGTGTAGTAAGAGAAGTTTGCATAGAAGAGTAGTGGAATGTACGGTTGGAAAGTACTTTCCACTGCTCTTTTTGCGTTTTATAAAAGTATATTATTTTTTTGATGTAAGAAAGGTGGTGATTAGGTATGTACATCAAAATCTATAACAAAAGTCAGTTGATTCTTTTAGAGCAGATAAATCCGCTGTTGGGAAAGTATAGACTGCCTTTGGAGTTGTTGAAAGAAGTAGAAAAGATATTGGCATGTGAAAAGATTGGTAAAAAAGGTTTCATAGCAATTCTACTGAATCCAGTAAAAGGAGATATACAGGAAATTCTGAATGTTCTTGATTACTATCCGCAGAGATTACAGCTTTGTAGTGATGTAGAGCAGATAGACATTTCTGATAACGGGTTGTGGATGACGAAGAGAAAGCACTGGTATGAAGACTGCTTTAAAGTGAAAGGAGAGAAGAGTAAGGTGTTTGTCGTGTATTCATTAAAACTAAAAGTGTATTATGATGAATAAAAAAGCTGATAACTAAAAAGTCATCAGCATTTCTTTAATCTTCTGGCGGTATATATTCAATTAAATCAGTCAGGTCACATTCAAGGACATAGCAAAGTCGTAAGAGGATATCTATATCCAAGCGTTGTACCTTGTTGTCACGATAGTTTCTTAACTGAGTTCTCTGCATTTCAGCACGGAAAGATAACTGATTTAGAGAGATGTCTCGTTCTTTTAAAATATCTTCTAAACGAATCTTGATTTTTCCACGTTTTTCTGGGTCTGCTGGTAATAGACGCAGGGGATTTTCTTTTTTCTTATACATTATAATTCCCTCCAGTTCTTATTATATTTTGACTTGTAGATTATTGTAAGAGTGATAAATACATGGTATATTTATATATGGGTATTAATATGCTCATGTATAAAAGAAAAATGTGTAAAAAATTTTGAAGGAAGGTTAAAGAAACACAAAAAAGTAAAAATAAATAAACACAAGGAGGAACATAAAATGGGTTGGAAGGATTTAATGAAGAATGTAACAGATAAGGCAACTTCTGTTGCAGAAACGGCACAGGCAAAGTTTGAAGAACAGAAACAACTTTCCGCAATTAAAAAAGAAGAACAGAATAAGAAAATGGAGGAAATGAACGAAAGAGTAACAGAATACGAACAGGAATTATTGCAGAACATTCTGAGTGGATTCAGTGGTGCACCATGTATTGAGGTTGAAGATAATATACTGGATTTCACAAAAGACTATTTTGAAAAACTGTTACTTCCTGCAAATAGTGTGTCTGCATCAAAGATAACTATGTATCCATATTCTGATAAAATTCAGAAAAAGGCTCAGAAAGCTTTAAGAGAGTATGACGATACAGAAACTCCTGTATTCCAGTTTGAAGGAAACAAGGGAGAATTTATATTAATGACTCCTACAAAGTTATATATTGCGGTCGCATTCCCAGAGAATCAGACATTTGTAGCCAACGTTGCAGTAGATTTACAGCAGGTATCTCAGTTTGGTTTTGTGAGTACAGAAGAGGGATATCAGGTTGTATGTAATGGTGTAGAATTGTTCTCAGCAGATAATGTGTCTGAATTTGATAGAATTACAATTGAAGAGTATGTAAGAAGACTGGAAGAAAAAGACTTTGAGATTACAGAAACACAGATTGATGAAGTAATCAAAAAGAAAATCGGTGACAATATAGAGAAGTGTCGAGGTACTTGTGTTAAAGTAGGAGTTGAGAATGCTATGAAGAAAGCATTAAAGTACTTAATATCCGTAATCATTGCGATTATAGTAGCAGGATTCTTTATATATTTGCTGATTCCAGCACTGACAGGATTTATGACACTTGTTGGAATTGTGGTAGTGATTGCAATTGTAATAACGGTTGTTAAGAAGCACTATAAGTAGATAGTTATAATAATATGAGCCCAACGTTCACAGGAGGAAAAAATCTATGAAAGAAATGAATAACTGCTCTTATGCCTATGCAGTAGGAAAACTTGAGGAACGCTGGAGGACGCTGTTGGAGGAAGAAATAGACAATTGTGTACCAATGACCTTTATGGTTTGTACTGCAGTAGCAGGAATGGTATCAGAGTTTAGGGGAGAAGAAAGTGTAAAAGTAATATTATCAGAAAGAGATAGCGATCGTACCGAGGAAAGTTTGGTAGCCAATGCAACGCTATTATTCGCAAGAACAGGGGGATGTATATCATGCAGAAAGTTTAAAATAAATTCGAAAGAAACATCAGATGGTGGTACATATTTGATGGACAGCATTCCTGTAATGCAAGAGCTTCAAACGGAGAGAGGGTATTATACACATCATAAAACTATTATTGTTGTGTATAAAGAATGGATAGACATAGCGACTAGAGAAAGCTATGAATTTCAGGGAATAGAACCTGAACCAAAAATGGAAGGACCACTTCCGACAGTTTGGTTGGAAATAAAACCTGGGGTATCTTGGTTTAAGTACAAGGAAAGTGCCTTAATGGCGGTTCGCGCTTATAGAGATGTGAGCGGTTATAAGAGTAGGGAGGCATATAATCAATTGATAAGATGGGGAGACGAGAGGATGATAGACATTCTGGATTCTGAGATTGAAAGTTTTAAAAGACATGCAGAGGAAAGAGGTTTATATAAGGATGCACCAGAGGAGTTTTATAGGCAAATAGGCTTGATACTTGTAGCTCTGAAGATTGTGCGAAAAGTGTATGGAATACATACAAAAAAGAAAGAATTGGAAAGTTTTATTTTTGAAAATGTTACGGTAGCATGGCATACGAAAGTAGTAGATCAATGTTATGAATATCCCTATGAAGATTCAGAAGAAGGAGACTTGTTTTAATGGATTACACCGTAACAATACAAGAAGAGACTGAAAAGGTTACTCAAGCCGTAGTACATAAGTCCGTAGAAATCACAGACGGGCAGTACGGTCATTACATCTACAAGAAAGATGAAATGATATATATCCCATGCGGTGGAGCGGTCTTTGTAAAAAATTCTATTACCGAAGTGGAAACCTGTAAGCAGTATTTAACACTGTATTTCGACAGTGGAGATGGGAAGAGGAGGACAATTCTCTTCCCAAGAGAAGACTTGGTGGAAAATAAGATAGTGTCATTGACCGCATATGGAGTACAGGTGTCAAAAAAGACTGCAGATTATCTTATAAAGTCCATAGAGAATCAAGAGGTAAACGTTAAGCATTTATTATGCCATGCGAAATTAGGTATGGCTGAGTGGAATGGTGAGAAGATATTTAAAGGCGCGAAAGGCGTTGGTATTGACAGTAAGTACACGGGGAAGCTAAGAGTTTCCCCGAAAGGTACTTATGCAAACTACAAGAAGATGTTAAAGCAAGATGTCATAGGACATACACCAATGGAGTTTTTACTGTCAGCGTCTATCAGCGGATTGTTGGTGGATTATCTGAAAGAAAGTATCAGCGTAGAAAATATTATGGTGCATATGATTGGAGAATCTTCTACAGGAAAAACTACAGGAGCACTTCTGGCAGTGTCCTGTGGGAGCGCACCAGACTTTCTTGGAAATAACTTTGTATTTTCTTTTCAGGATACGCTAAATTCGTTAATGCGTTTGATACCCAACTCTTATCCAACGTTGATAGACGAAGGAAGTCTTCTTACAGACCGAGATATGACACAGACGTTATACAGTCTTAGCAGTGGCACAGAAAAGAGAAGACTTTCAGGAGGCATGGAAGTAAATGAATCTTCACGTTTCCGTACAGCATTATTTCTCACGTCAGAAAAGAGTATTCTGGCACAGTGCAATATGAATACAGGACTGTTGACAAGAAACTTTGAATTTCAGAATGTGACGTGGACAAGCAGTGCAGAATCAGCCGACAGAATAAAGTCTGTTGTTACAGAGAATTACGGTCATGTTATTCCGAGGGTGGCAAAGTGGTTACTGGCACAGGACAGACAGGAGTTGGTAGAGAAGATTGTACAGGAGACAAATGCAGTCATAAAAAGGGCGAGAGAAGCAAAGACCTACAATAATCTGACGGAAAGAACTGCAAAGCAGTCTGCACTGATACTGGTAGCAGTGGACATTGTGAATGAGGTATTGAAGTTAAAGCTGAATAAAGAAGCGATAGGAGACTTTATGGAAGAGCATTCCCTTGTGAATAGTGTGGAACAAGTCTCCATAGGAAAAAGGGCAATGGAATGGCTGTTACAATTTATATCAAAGAATTATACACAGTTTCTTTCCAAGGACAGTCCAAAAGAGATTAGTAACTGCCGTGGTAAGTTGGAAAACATGCAGACAGTTCTGCTAAATACGGATGAAGAATCGGGTATGCGGTTAAAAGTTACTGACAGTGAGTTTATGAAGATTCTAAAAGAAGGACATTTCAGTGAGAAAGCAACTGTACTAAAAGAGTGGAAAGAAATGGGATATCTGAAAGCACAATCGGACAGATACATAAGCAGAATCAAAATTGTAGGTGATATACAGGTAAAGTAATAATCCATTAAGTGCATCTACGATTAAACACATTGACCGCATACTTAAATGTGCTTTAAATGTAGCAGTTGACGAAGGTATTATAAAGGAGAATCCAGTGAGAAAGATGAAAATAGGTAAAGATATACGTTCAGAACGTTTAGAAGTATATACAGTAGAGGAAATTAGAGCGCTTGAAAAAGCAGTTAGAGGAACTGATATGGAGTTACCAGTAGCATTATTGTTTGACTGTGTTATGAGGAGGGGAGAACTGTTAGGACTAAGGTACAGCGACATAGACTTTGATAAGAAAGAAGTAACGATACAACACGCTTGGACAGAGACGGAAACGAATGAACCAGTACTGAAAGATTGTAAAACAGAAAGTTCTTATAGAAAGCTGATTGTAAGTGACCACACAATCAATCTTCTTCGCAGACAAAGAACGATATATATGAGAAACAGAATGAAGTATGGGGAGAAGTTCTGTAATAGTAATCATGTTATCTGTAAAGAGAATGGAGAACCGTACCGTCCAAAGAGTTTTACAAGCAAATGGTCAAAAACATTGAAAAAATATGGATTGAGACATATCAAACTACATGGAACAAGGCATAGTGCAATTTCACTACTGTTATCAGAAGGTGTACCAATTCAGATAGCACAGCAAAGAGCAGGACATCAAGATCCTAAAATTACTCTAGGTGTATACTCTCATGTCTCAAAAGACAAAGAATCATTAGTAGCAGATACACTTGAAGATGTACTGTTTTCAGCAGTGGGAGAATAAATAGTATCTTATGCTTTTGCGTTTGTGAGACTAAGAATTCCGAAATCCCGTGTGCCCCGTCATGAAAAAGGATAAATAGCAAATGACAATTTGCAATATCCTTTTGAGGGGGCACGGGAATTCGTGAATTCGTGCGAACAAGGAAGCAAAGCTTGAAAAAGCTTTGCTGAGAGTTTATTGTTATTTAGTAGAAGTTATGCTTGTTATAAGAAGTCTGTCGCGAAATTCGTCGCGAACTAAAACGCCTTTATGGAGCATAGAAGAAAACAGAAATTTAGCCGAAAACAGATAATACATAGTTATCTCCAATGCGATATATGGCAAAGTGGAAGTGAATTGTAGAGGGAACTGACCAGTCGCAGAAGTGGCGACTTTGTATGTCTCTTAATCAGGGTGTCCAGGGTTCGAACCCCTGATCGCGCACTATTAAATCACTGTTTTTAGAGGCTTAGAGCTCTGGGGACGGTGATTTTTTTGTGCCTGAAAATAGAGGCTTTAGGGGGGATAAAACGGAAATCACCAGGGAAAGCAAGGGTGAAGTGTCTTTGTCGCAGATTCTTAATCCGTTAAGATTTGCCAGAATGCTGGATTCGATGATTTATCATTGATAATCGTTGCATTATTCGCTACAATTATTATATCAGCTGGGAGATGATTCCCACCTCGCAGCAAGAATGCTGAGGCATTCTTGAAATAAAATAATAGGATGATATTATCCGTGATGGGGCAAATGTTTTGCAGATTGGAGACCAGATATGAGTAGAAAAAAGAATAGAAAAAAGAATTTTGTTAAGCAAATAGCAGTTGTAAACAAAACCCCTGTGAAACAGGAGGAACAGATGGTACAGCTGGATTTAGGACCGCGAAGAAGTGTTGCGTTCATCGGTTCGGAATGCTATCCATTTGTTAAGACTGGCGGACTGGGAGATGTTATGTCTGCGCTTCCAAAGACTCTGGCGAAGTTAAATCTGGATGTTAAGGTAATTCTTCCAAGATATAAATGTATTCCTCAGAAGTTTCAGGAAAAGATGGAGTACAGAGGTTCTTTTTATATGGATCTTTGTTCTGACGGGAAACAGTATTATGTAGGAATCATGGAATATCAGAAAGATGGAGTTGTCTATGATTTTATCGACAATGACGAGTTCTTTTCCTGGGGTAATCCGTATACGAACCTCATAGATGATATTCCGAAGTTCTGTTATTTTGCGAAGGCATCGCTTGCCGCACTCAATTATCTGGACTGGACACCTGACATCGTACATTGTCATGACTGGCAGGCAGCTTTAGTACCGCTTTATTTAAGAACCTGTTTTCAGAATACGAATGTTGGACGGGCAAATGCAGTACTTACGATACATAATCTGAGATTCCAGGGAATATATGACAGAAAAATGATTCAATACTGGTCAGGTCTTCCGGATTATGTATTCAATAAAGACTGCATGATTCAGAACTGGCTGGATGCCAATATGTTAAAGGGCGGTATCGCTTACTGTAATAAAATTACGACAGTTAGCAATACTTATGCGGGCGAGATTCAGACGGAAGAGTACGGTGAAGGTCTTGCGGAACATTTGAGATATCATAATAATAAAATCAGAGGAATTGTGAATGGAATTGATACAGATAACTGGAATCCTGCAACAGATAAACTGTTAACAGCTAATTATGATGCCGAGTCAGCAGTAGAAAATAAAAAGATAAACAAGAAAGCACTTCAGGAATCTTTGGGATTAGAAGTGGATGACCATAAGATGGTGATCGGACTTATTTCACGTCTTACCAACCAAAAAGGCCTTGATCTTGTAAATGCTGTAATTCCGGGGATTATGGATGGGAATACACAGGTGGTGGTTCTTGGTACCGGTGATGCCTGGTATGAAAATACATTCCGTTATTATGAATATAAATATAAAGGCAGTTTCTGCGCATACATTGATTACAATGAAAATGTCGCCCACGGTATTTATTCGGGCTGTGATGCGATCCTGGTTCCGTCAAGATTTGAACCATGCGGGCTTACACAGCTGATAGCTATGAGATATGGTGCGATTCCGATTGTCAGAGAAACAGGAGGACTTAAAGATACCGTTTCCCCTTATAATATGTACGACAATACAGGAAATGGTTTTACATTTGACCGGTATGAAAGCGGACTTCTTTACGATGCCATTAACAGGGCAAAGACGCTCTATTTTGAGAGCAGGAAGTATTGGGATGATATGGTGATCCGGGATATGAACAAAGATGTTTCCTGGGAAAAGAGTGCAAAACAATACAAAGATTTGTATGTAGAGCTGACACCGAGAAACTAAAAAAATATATGTAATAAAAATTATAAGGGTGTGTTGTTCTTAAGTGGAACGCACACCCTTGTAAAAGGTGAGAAATAAAAGGACATTTGTCCTAAATAAAAAGAAATATAGAAGAAAAATCAAATAAAGTGAAATGAAGCTGTGGACATTATTCCTATACTTTTGATAGGTGCTTTTTTATAATAAAAGAGTAAAAAATAAATGTCCATTTTTCTTTGTGAGCCAATAAAACTGCAGTGAGGAAGGAAGAAAAGTATGGATCGAAATTTAGAAAAGTTAGTAGACCTTCTGGAGAGAGACCGGGAGATATTTCAACTGTTACGTCAGTGTCCATATGAGATTCTCAGACATTTTGAAGTAAAGGATTATGACGATGACCAGTTTGTTTTAAGCCAGGGTGAGATACATAATAAGTTCTATATTATAGCGTCAGGCTATGTAGATATTTATGTAGAGTCTTCCCACGGAAAGAAATATCTGCTTTGTACCTATGTAAAAGGTGATTACATCGGAGAGCTTGAGATATTTAAGCAGACCGGTTACATCAGCCAGGTTCAGTCAAGAGGAAAAGTTACAATATTAGAACTGGATCGTGCATTTTTTATACAGTGGATCCGTGTGGATAAGAATTTCAATGAATATATGATCCGGACATTGTGTGATAATTCTTACCGCATGTGTCTGAATATGGGACAGAATACGCTGTATACTTTAAAGCAACGGATCTGTCAGTACCTGATCAGTCATGCAGGGGCAGATGGAAAGCTCCAGACCGTAGTATCTTCCGAAATACTGAGCCAGCAGATGGCAGTTACCACAAGAAGCGTCAACCGTATTTTAAAAGAATTAAAAGAGCAGGGCATCATTGAACTTGAAAAAGGGAAAATTGCAATCTGCGATTTTGAAGCATTAAAAGATGCGGAGTTGAAAAAGTAGTGAATAAATATAGAAAGGACTTGAGAAAATGAGTACATTACAGCCACACATCAGATGCAGTGAAGAGGATGCAGCAAAATATGCAATCCTTCCGGGAGATCCGGCAAGAGTAGACCGAATTAAAAAATATCTCACAGATGCAAAGGATATTGCATTTAATCGTGAGATGAAAAGTGTTAGTGGCTATTATAAAGGAGTCAAGGTTATGGCGGTATCTACTGGTATGGGTGGAGCCTCTACAGGGATTACAGTAGAAGAACTTCACAATATCGGAGTAGAAGTTATGATTCGTATCGGAAGCTGTGGAGCATTGCAGGCGGAGATTCAGATGGGAGACCTGCTGCTGATTAACGGTGCCGTTCGTGATGAGGGAGCGTCAAAGGCATATGTGGAGGAAATTTACCCGGCCATTCCAGATACAGAGGTTTTGATGAATTTAATTGAGGCAACGAAAGAGCTTGGATTCCCATATCATATAGGGCGAGGAAGAAGCCATGACAGTTTTTACACAGACAGAGAAGATGAGATTGATCATTACTGGGCAGGAAAAGGAATCCTGGGTGCTGATATGGAGACGGCAGCTTTGTTTACGATCGGAGGTCTTCGAGGCGTGAAGACAGCTTCTATTCTGAACACAGTCAGTTTGTATGAAGGAAATCTCGAAGAAGAGATCAACAATTATGTAGATGCGGAAAATGCAGCGGCAATCGGTGAAGAACATGAAATCCTTGCAGCTCTTGAGACAATCGTTCGACTGGATAAAAAAGAAGCAAAATAGAGGGAGGAAGATAAAAATGAAGAATAAAAATAACAACAGCCCTTGGTCACTGAAAATTAATACAGCATCATTAGTATTGATTCCGGCAGCCGTTGGTATCAATTATATTGGAAAATTATTTGCCGGAATGTTAAAGCTTCCTTTATGGCTGGACTCCATTGGAACGTGTCTCGCAGCATGTCTGGCAGGACCGGTAGTCGGAGCTATATCCGGAGCAATCAACAACATCATTTACGGAGTTACCATGGATCCGATTTCTACGGTATATGCACTTTCCCAGGCCGGAATCGGAATCGTGGTCGGTCTTCTTGCATATTATGGAGCACTGAAGACATGGAAAGGCACGCTTCTTACCGGAATTCTCGGAGGAGTTGCGGCAGTAGCAATCTCTACTCCGCTAAATATCATTTTCTGGGGAGGAACGACTGGAAACCTGTGGGGAGATCTGGCTTACGCAGCAGCAGTTGCAAAGCATTTTCCGTTATGGCAGGCATCGACTATTGATGAAATTATCGTAGACATCCCAGATAAGATTGTAGTTCTTTTTGTAGTAGCCGGACTTTATAAAGGACTTCCGAGAAGTCTGATGTCACTGTACCAGAGCAACCATAAGATTGAAAGTCTGGATTAATGTGCCGGTAAGGCTAAAGTGAATGGAGGTTAATCATGAAAAGTTTGAGTTTATATGAAGATAAACAGTCCTTTTTAAATGGGCTGACTCCGGGGTGCAAAGCCTTTTATATTATTGCAGCGCTCGTAATCCCGGCAATGCTTGGAAACAAGCTGATCAGTGTCGCATTCATTGTGCTGAGCATTTTGTTTCTTACACAGTCAAAAGTGATCCGAAAGACGTTACCGATACTGGCACTTTCTGGATTTGTATTATTAACGGTCATCATTATTCAGGGTCTGTTCCGTGCAGGAAATGAGACAGTTGTTCTGGATCTTGGACCGGTAGCATTTTACAAAGAAGGTCTGATGTTTGCGTTAAATATTGCAATTAATGTGTTAAATATTATTTTTTGTTTCTGTGTGCTTGTGCTGACGACCAAGCCGTCGGATATGATCGAGAGTATGGTGGCGCGTGGATTTTCACCAAGAATCGGATATGTATTCGTATCCCTGTTCCAGCTTATTCCACAGATGACTGACCGTATGTCAACCATCACAGATGCGCAGAAAAGTCGTGGAATGGAGACAGAAGGAAGCTTGAAAGTGCGTATCAAAGCATTTTTGCCACTCATTTCCCCAGTGATTATGAGTTCTTTTATAGATACAAAAGAACGTGCAATAGCTCTGGAAGTCAGAGGATTTAATTCAAAAGCAAAGAAATCATTTTTAAATGAATTCCATGCAAATGGTGCGAGCCGTCCGTTTTTCTGGATTCTAGTGATTTTGACAGTGGTATCTGTTGTGTTCAAGCTAGTGACGATGTTTGCATAAATGTGTGAAACATGCAAAATGAGTAGATAGGAAGGATAGTAAAATGGCTGAGATAAAAATAGAAAATTTAAAATATAGATATCCGGATACAGAAAAGCTTGCACTGGACGGAATTACCTGCGACATTAGGCCGGGAGAATTCATTGGTGTGATCGGACGTAATGGTTCCGGAAAAAGCACATTTTGTCAGGCGCTTCTCGGACTTGTGCCGAACTTTTACCGTGGCGCATATGGTGGAAAGGTATTCGTTGATGATGTTGAAGTGAGAAATGTAGAGGTAGATGAGCTTTGCCAGAAAGTAGGAATGGTCTTCCAGAATCCATTTAACCAGGTGACAGGTTCCAAGCTCAGCGTGTATGAAGAAATTGCATTTGGACTGGAGAATTTCGGTATACCGCGTGATGAAATGAAGAGAAGAATTGATGACAGTCTGGAACTTCTGGATATTGCAAAATACAAAGACCGTGCACCGTTCGACCTTTCCGGCGGACAGATGCAGCGTATGGCAATCGCAAGTATCATTGCTATGCAGCCGGAAGTCATCGTTTTGGACGAGCCGACTTCACAGTTAGATCCACAGGGAAGTGAGGAAGTGTTTAAAGCTGTAGCGAAACTGAGCCAGAAGGGTATTACAGTCATTATGGTTGAGCATAAGATTGAAAAAATTGCAGCTTACAGTGACCGTGTTATGCTTTTGGATGACGGAAAACTGGTGGATATCAATACTCCACAGGAAATATTTTCAAGAGATGACCTTATGGAACATGGGGTATCAGCTCCTGCTTATACGAGAATTTGTAAAGAACTGGGTCTTAAGGTTCCGGGTACAAATTATTATCCGGTGACACTGGAAGAAGCCAGAGAACTGTTGGCGTGTAAATAGTGAAGGTGGAGGACATTATGAATAAAATTGAAATAAAAGATCTGCATTTTTCCTATAATGAAGGAGAGGAAATCTTAAAAGGATTGAATCTGGAGATTGATGAGCGCTCCACTGCAATCATCGGACAGAATGGTGCCGGAAAGACAACATTTGTAAAATTATTAAAAGGACTTTTAAGGCCGACCGGTGGAGAGATTAGATTTAACGGACAAGACATTTCAAAACTTACAGTTGCCGCTCTGGCAAAAGATATTGGGCTGATTTTCCAGAATCCGAATGATCAGATTTTCAAAAATACAGTTTTGGATGAAGTGATGTTTGGCCCACTTCAGATTGGAATGAGCAAAAAGCAGGCGAAAGAAGTTGCATTAAAAGCACTGGATATGGTAGGCTTGAAGGGAGCGGAGAAGATCAATCCTTATGATCTTGGATTATCTGACCGTAAGATGGTATCGATTGCTGCAATCGTTGCTATGGACACGAAAGTTGTTATTTTTGACGAGCCGACTATCGCGCAGGACTATACTGGAAAGAAACGGATCCAGTCTATTATGAAAGAATTACAGAAGGAACATAAGATAGTGATTTCTATTTTGCACGACATGGATTTTGTGGCAGAGACATTTGACCGTGCTATTGTGTTTGCAAAGGGAAATGCACTTCTTGACAAAGATGTGAAATCTGTATTCCGGGAGAAGGAAATTCTGGAGCAGGCTTATCTGGAACAACCATATACGATGCAGTTATGTTACGAGCTTGGATATAGGGATGCATTTTTGAGTCCCGAAGAGTTTGTTGCCTATAAGAAAGCGAACGCATAATACGAAAGGCAGGGGTTATTATGAGAGCATTTTGGATCGTACTGGACAGTGCAGGAATAGGAAATGCACCGGATGCAGAAGCATTTGGTGATGAGGGAAGCAATACATGGAAGACTTGTTATGATTCCGGAAAACTGCATATTCCGAATATGGAAAAATTGGGGATTTATAACATTGACGAGATGAATTATGGGGATAAGTCTTTAAGTCCAATTGGATGTTACGGAAGACTTCATGAAAAATCTATGGGAAAAGATACGACCATCGGGCATTGGGAGATGGCAGGTATGATATCTCCGAAACCATTTCCGGTATATCCAGACGGATTCCCGAAGGATGTGCTGGATGAATTCCGAAAGCAGACAGGACGGGAAGTGCTGTGTAATAAACCATATTCCGGAACAGAAGTTATCAAGGATTATGGGCGTGAGCACATGGAAACAGGTGCGTTGATCGTATATACATCCGCTGACAGTGTGTTCCAGATTGCAGCTCATGAAGATGTTGTGCCGGTAGAAACTCTGTATGAATATTGCAAAATAGCAAGAAAGATTCTGATGGGCGCTCATGCAGTAGCAAGAGTCATTGCAAGACCATTTGTAGGACAATATCCGAACTTCGAAAGAACAGACCGTAGACATGACTTTTCGCTTGTGCCGCCAAAACAGACGGTGCTGGATGATCTGAAAGATGCCGGAAAAGATGTTATCGGTGTTGGCAAGATATATGATATATTTGCCGGGAAAGGAATTACAGAGACAACTGCGAACCATGGAAATAAAAAGAACATGGAGAAAGTATTTGAGTTGCAAAAGAAAGATTTTAATGGACTGTGCTACATTAATCTGGTTGATTTTGATATGATATATGGCCATCGAAGAGATATTTTAGGATATACAACTGCATTAAATGAATTTGACAAGGATCTTGAAATATTTCTTGCTAATATGCGCGGCGATGATGTGTTATTTATCACAGCTGATCATGGCTGTGATCCGGGATATAAAGGAACTGATCATACGCGTGAGTCTGTACCGCTTCTGGGTTACAGTAAATGCTGGAAACAGGGCGTGAATATCGGAACAAGAGATACTTACGCTGATATAGCGGCCACCCTTGCACAGATATTTGAAATCGAGTATCATGGTGATGGTACAGGATTTCTTGAAATGCTAAAATAAAGACTGAAAATGAATAGTAATTAAAGTAATGAATGGGGCAGAAGCGCCTGACGGGCGATTTTGCCCCTGTAACTGTCATAAGCGAAAATAGAAAGGATGATAGAAAACGAAATATGATAAAACATGTATTATTTGACTTGGATGGGACATTACTTCCTATGGATCAGAATGAATTTGTAAAGTATTATATGCCACTTCTGGCAAAACGATTTGTAAAATATGGAATGGAGCCGAAAGCGCTGATCGGGACGATCTGGAAAGGTGTGGAGGCAATGGTACTGAATGATGGAAGCACGACCAACGAGGATGCCTTCTGGAAATGTTTTGAAAAAATATCCGGGCTTTCCAAAGCAGAGGTAGAGCAGGAGACGTTGGATTTTTATGCAAATGAATTTAATGAGGCAATTGCATCTACAAAACCGAATCCGCGCGCAGACCAGGTTGTTAAACTGTTGAAAGAACATGGTGTGAAAGTGTACCTTGCGACCAATCCGATCTTCCCGCGTGTGGGAACTATGAACCGTATCCGCTGGGCAGGAATCGATGCAGAAGACTTTGAAGTTATTACGACCTATGAAACATATCATTACTGCAAGCCGAATCCGAAATATTTTCAGGAAGTTATGGAGGAGTTTGGACTTAATCCAAAAGAATGCCTCATGGTAGGAAATGATGTGCAGGAAGACCTGACGATCCGCTCCCTTGGCGTAAAGACATATTTATTAACAGATACACTGGAAAATAAAAAGAACATTCCATTAGAAGAAGTTGAGACAGAGTACAAAGGGACTATGGAAGAATTATATGAATGGTTTCAGTCATATTTTGTTCACAATTAGTTTTCATTTTAAACATAGTTTCATCACACTTTGTGTCTATACTATTAATTGTTCGAAAGAACAAAACAATTTTCTTTTTCATAACTTTTTCCTCAGGGCTGCAACCTCCCAAACATGCAGTCCTATTTTATTGTTTGAAATTAATTTCATGATATAAAAGCCCAACCGGGTAGACTTCAAGATGCCCGGTTGGGCTTTTATGTACATATTAAGAAATTTTACATATTACACCATTCGATCATGCTCTGTGAAAAATTCCGTTGTAGTCGGGTAGGTATAACTCTTACCAATTTCCTTGAGCAGCACGACATTTAATTTTCCCCCCAGGTTTTTCTTGTCGAGGGCAATGGCTCCGATCAGGTCGTGGAGCATAAGGTCACACTTGTGTGGAAGTCCATAGATATCCAGGACTTTGCGTATATGTTTCGCTTCGCCGGGTTTCGTCAGTTCCATTTCCTCTGCAATCTTTGTAATCTGATACATTCCGATGGCAACTGCCTCACCGTGGCTTTCGCGTGTGTAGTGGTAATGCTGTTCGATTGTGTGAGCCAGAGTGTGACCAAAGTTCAGGAGCATGCGCTCGCCGGTGTCGAACTGATCGTGCTCAACAACGATTCGCTTGATATCTACACAGCGATAGATAACTTCGGTCAGATCTTTCTTCAAATCTTCAAATGAGGTGTGTGCCTCCAGATTTTTGAATAAATCAGCATCCCAGATGCAGCCGTATTTGATGACCTCGCCCATACCGTCGTTGATGTAACGCTCTGGCAGTGTATTTAACACAAGTGGGTCGATGAGCACAAGAGCCGGCTGATAAAAAGCACCGACCAGGTTCTTGCCTTCCGGCAGATCTACGGCGACTTTTCCACCGACGGAAGAATCGACTTGTGCCAGAAGTGAGGTCGGAATCTGGATAAACTTGATCCCGCGAAGGAAGCTTGCGGCTGCAAATCCTGCCAGATCTCCGATGACACCGCCTCCGAGGGCAATGATCAGATCACTTCGTGAAAAACGGGCTTCCAAAAGTGCGGAATAGATTTTCGGAAGACTTTGAAAATTCTTGGTTGGCTCACCGTGTGGGAGAATAAGAGAATGAACCTCATATTTATCTTCCAGTGTTTTTACAATAGTATCTCCGTACAGAGGAAATACGTTGTCGTCTGAGATGATCATGATTTTTTTTCCGGAGTAAACTCTTTCGATATAGCTTCCGGTATCTTTCAAAATATTATTTTCAATATAAATGGAGTAGCTGTGTGCTCCGAGGTCTACATATAATTTCATGCTGATAATCCTCTTCTTTCTTTTACACCTGTGAAAACGTCAAGACCCGCGAACGGGTCTTGAATAGTTAAAATGTTTTTCCGACTACTTTTGCAATCTCAGCAACCTGTTTCAGCAGTGCATCATATTTCGCAGGTTTCAGAGACTGGGAACCGTCGCACAGTGCCATCTCAGGATTGTTGTGAACCTCGATCATCAGACCGTTTGCTCCTGCAGCAACAGCAGCCTTAGCCATTGGTTCAACCAGCCACCATTTTCCACCAGCATGGCTTGGATCAATGATGATCGGAAGATGTGAAAGCTTCTGGATAACCGGGATACTCTGGAGATCCAGTGTATTTCTTGTATAGGATTCAAATGTACGGACACCGCGCTCGCATAAAATGACATTTTCATTACCGGATGCCATAATGTATTCTGCAGACATCAGCCACTCTTCGTAGGTAGCGTTCAGACCACGTTTCAGAAGAATCGGGCGGTCTACCTGTCCTAATTGTTTCAACAGATCGAAGTTCTGCATGTTTCTTGCACCAATCTGTATCAGGTCAACTTTTTCGTTGAATACATCCAGATATTCGGCGGACATCAATTCTGTAACGATTGGCAGTCCTGTTGCAGCTTTTGCTTCACAGAGGATATTCAGACCTTCAAGACCGAGTCCCTGGAATGAATATGGACTTGTACGAGGTTTGAAAGCACCACCGCGGAGCATGTTGGCTCCGGAAGCTTTCGCAGCTTTTGCAATCTCAAGAACCTGGTCTACAGACTCTACAGAACAAGGTCCGGCGATCAGCGCCAGATTATCTCCTCCAACCTTGACTCCGGACACATCGATGATGGAGTTGTCCGGGTGGAAAGCGCGGCTTGCTAATTTGTAAGGCTCCTGCACATGCATAACCTTTGTGACAGCAGGATCAACTTCGAAGAGTTTCGCGTCGATACGTGATGTGTCACCGATACAGCCGATGATCGTCATCTCTGCTCCTTCAATTACGTGAGTGTCCAGACCTCTTGCTTTGACCATATTTTCAACACGTTCAATATCTTCCTTTGGGGAAAGTGGTTTTAATACAATAATCATAATAGTAACTCCTTCTATACCTTTATATATGTAACATCTATAATATTCGCACTGTAAAATTTTAGTTGTTTAAAGTGTGAAACTAATACATATAGTACCCCGTTAGAATAGCATTTGTCAATGGGTTTTATGAAAATATCTCTCATTATGTTCCAGTTTAATTAAGTTGACTTGATACAGGGCATTTGCTAAAATGAAAGAGGAAAAATAAGGGTTTATCTAGCAACAAAAAAGTTTACAAAGACAGAAAATTCTCAAGGGAGAGTAAGGGAAATTTAATAAGGAGGAAATGCGATGTTAGAGTTAACATTTGGGGAACAGGTCAAAATCGTTCTGAACCGTAAAGATATGACGATCAAGCAGCTTGCGGAGATGATTGAAGAACGAACAGGAAAGAAAATGTCCAGACAGAATCTGACGCAGAGACTGGCCAGAGATAATTTTCAGGAACAGGACATGCGTTTAATTGCATCTATATTAGAGTGCCCATTTCATCTGAGTATACTGGAAGAGAATGCGGATAGTGAATATACAACCCGTGAAAATATCAAAATCGATAAGCGAGCTGAAAATAATATTATTATAGATGAAGAACCACAACAGCTGACACTGAATCTGGAGTATGATGAACCAGAGCAGGTACAGGAAGAACAGCCGGTAAAAGCAAGGGAATTTGGCATATCTGGAGCAGAACGTGATATTACAATTGGAGAACTGGTAGATATCCATAAAGATTTAGATCAGATGGAAGAAACATCAGAATACGCAGACCAGACAGAATATGAAGAACCGGCAGAATATGAGGAGCCGGCAGAATATGAAGAACCGGCAGAATATGAAGAAGAGCCGCAGTCTTCGGAAGTTCCTGAGTACAACAAGCAGGAAGATGTGAAGGATATTCTGGAAGAAATGGCTGCGATAGAGGCTGAAGAGAAGAAGGCAAGAGAAGACAGAGAAGAAAGAGAAAGAGAACGAGAAAAGGAACAGGAAAAAGAGCAGGAGAAGCCACGTGGCTGGAGGGCTTATTTCCCGCGCCGTAAGAAAAAGCAAGCAGAGGCGGTTCATGAGGACAAGCAGGAAGCTGCCACAGAACAGTTGGAGGCAGAATCTGCGATGAATCAGGCGCAGCCGGAAGACAAGACAGAAGAGGCTGTATCAGAAGAACCGTATCAGGAGTCAGAAGAATATCAGGAGCCGAAAGAATATCAGGAAGCTGAAGAGCATCAGGAGCCGGAAGAATATCAGGAAGCTGAAGAGTATCAGGAGCCGGAAGAATATCAGGAAGCTGAAGAGTATCAGGAGTCAGAACCGTATCAGGAAGAGGAGCAGGCATACGAAGAATATGTTGAGGAAAATCAACAGGATATGGAAGAAGAGTTTGCTGATACCGCACAGGATTGGGAAGCTCCGGAAGAAGAAAATGTGGGTGATATCAACCCATATACGGGCATGGAATATGAATCCAACAGTGTGAGAATGCATCCAAAGAGAATCGGTTATGTCCAGGTTTATGACAGAAGTGATCATCAGTGGACCGACATGACAGAGTGGGCATTCCTTGGATATCAGGAGCGCAAGAAAGCGCTTCTCGGCAAGGATTACGAGCCTCCGATTTATCTGGATTAAGTAATAGTAGATCATTTGTGAGGAGAAATAAGAAGATGAGATGGAAAGAACTTCTGTCGGCAAAGAGATGTCGGGGCGGACAGACGAGAGGGAGAAATGCTAAAAGTTCAGACTTGCGGAGTGAATTTGAAAAAGATTACCATCGAATTATTGGCAGTGCTTCATTTCGAAGACTTCAAGATAAGACACAGGTATTTCCACTGGATAAAAGTGATTTTATCCGGACAAGACTAACTCATTCTCTGGAGGTTTCTTCTTTTGCAAAATCTCTTGGACAGAACATCGGAGAAAACATTTTAGTTTACAAAAAAGATTCTGAGTTTACACCACAGATGAAAGAAGATATATGTAATATTTTGCAATGCGCAGGGCTGATTCACGATATCGGGAATCCGCCCTTTGGGCATTTTGGAGAAGATGTGATCCGGGAGTGGTTCGAACGGAAGCTGCCACTTATGACATATCATGAAAAGCCGATGGAACAAGTGATGAGCCGGCAGATGGTAGAGGATCTGTATCATTTTGAAGGAAATGCACAGGCGTTCCGGCTTGTGACGAAACTGCATTTTCTGGTGGATGAGCGAGGTATGAACCTGACGTATGCGCTTCTGAGCACCATTGTAAAATATCCGGTGCCGTCCACAGGAATCGACTTGGATTCCGGGGATATTAAGACGCGCAAGATGGGATATTATCTGGCAGATGAGAAAATGTTCCGTGAGATCGAGAGGGAGACTGGAACGAATGGCTGTCGGCATCCGTTGACGTTTATATTAGAGGCGGCAGATGACATTGCATATAAGACTGCGGATATCGAGGATGCATTTGTAAAAGGGTACTTAAGTTATCATACATTGCTGGAGGAACTTAAGGAACTGCAAATGATGTATCATCAGGAAACGAATATATTTCGCCCGGCAGATAAGCTGGAAGAGTTATATTTTCGGGGGAAAGAGATGCATGTGGCAAATCCAGAGGAGTATGCAGTAAAGAACTGGATCATCCGTGTGCAGGGATTTGTGATCAACTGCGCAACTTATGGGTTTACATCGAATTATGATGCAATTATGAAGGGTGAATATAAGTATGATCTGTTTCACGGTACTTACTGTGAGCGGCTGATGCAGCTTCTTGGTGACCTGGCATACAGAGAAGTCTTTACATCGGAACCTATTTATCGAATGGAAGTGACAGAATCTGTCATGTTGAGTGACCTTTTGGATAAGTTTATGACAGCAATCATCAAATATGATGACCCGTCGCGGAAATTAAATTCCATGGATCTTAGGATTGTGTCATTTATTTCTGATAACTATAAGCGGGCGTATCATTGTCAGGCAGAGGGCAAGACGGAGGCGGAAAAACTGTATTTGAGGATTCTGCTTGTGACAGATTATATATGTGGAATGACGGACAGCTATGCAATGCGTCTTTATCAGGAAATGCGAGGAATGTTTTTGAGTGGAACAGAATAGACTGTGGTAAATGATACAAGTCAGGACGGATAGGATTGAAGAGGTTTATTCGATATCTGTATGAATATGAAGGGAATCAGAAAAAAAGAAATGTCGGGTTTGTAAAAGTCGAACAAGATGGGAAAGAAACAACGATTTCTGTACATGGGAAAGGGCTGTGTGGAAAAAGCAATGAAAACATTTCCTGTTATTTTATAAAATTGGATTCTGAGATGGGAAATATACTTTTCGTTCCGGCAGGAGAGATACAGATTGGAATGATTTCCTGCGGGGGATGTTTTTGCTATACAGAAGAACTGATAAGAGCTGGCCATGGAAAGACAGAGCAGAGTGTCGGTCAGACGTGTGAGAAAAAAGACGACATTTGTGGGCTTGGTCTTGGTGATCCCAAGGAAGCATTTTATGTAGCGCTTTGGAATGAGGAAATGTATGGAGACCTTGATATTGCGAGGGCGAAGGTCTTTCAAGAATTCGATAGTGATAAAACCGCCGGGGAATCTAAGAGTATTAAGAGTATAGACGAAAAAGAGGCAGAGGTAGAAACGCAGTTCGGGGACGATGAAGAGACAGAAAATCTGGAAGAAGAACAGCCAGAGAAAAAAGAACAGGAAACAGTAGAAGAATCCTCGGAGAAAAAAGATCTGAGGAAAGACGATAGAGACATAGATTTGCAAAATTTCCGGCGGCAGATCATGAAAATCCAGCGTGGAGAAATCAGTATCCTGCCACGATGCGAGTGGAAACTTGCCAATAATAATTTTCTGCTTCATGGATATTATAATTACCGGCATCTTGTTCTGATCGACGAAGGTAATCAATTAAAGCTAGGAGTTCCTGGCATTTATCATGAACGGGAAGCGAGAGCGGCGGCAACATTTGGATTTCCGGAATTTATTGCAGAAGCAGATGTGAATGTGACGCTTGAACCACAGGAACGAAATGAAAATCAGCAATTCGGCTACTGGTGCCGGCAGGTGCGAAGACCGCCGAGATAGTAAGGAGTAAAAATGACTGCAGATGAAAAATATATGCGGGAGGCAATCAAACAGGCGAAAAAGGCATATGCTATCGGAGAAGTTCCGATTGGCTGTGTAATCGTGTATCAGGACAAAATTATTGCTCGCGGATATAATCGAAGAACAATCGATAAAAATACACTGGCTCATGCGGAGCTTCAGGCAATTCGTAAAGCAAGTAAGAAAATGGAAGACTGGCGGCTGGAAGAATGTACGATGTATGTGACTCTGGAGCCGTGCCAGATGTGCTCCGGCGCAATCGTTCAATCTCGAATGACAAGAGTTGTAGTTGGCTGCATGAACCCAAAGGCAGGATGCGCAGGATCTATATTAAATCTGTTGCAGATGCCGCAGTTCAATCATCAGGTAGAGCTTACAACAGGGGTTCTGGAAGAAGAATGCAGTCAGATGATGAAAACATTTTTTAAAGAACTGAGGGAAAAACGTAAAAAAAATAAGCAATAATCCGTAACTTTGGATTATTGCTTTTATTTGTGCACGAATAATATTTTTTTCGTGCGTTGTGCGTCGAACACGATCCAACGAACGTTACCCTGGCAGTAAACTCAACCCAGGCACCCTTACGGCACCCGAAAGATTCCACTTAGTGCTGCTTCGTTCCCGACCTGACACGGTTCATGGATTTTCGTCGCGTAAGACCCAGATATCAACGCCACATACCAGGGGCGGCTTCACCAGACCAATGCCCTCGGCACAACATCACCCCTGCTATAGCGGATTGCAGGTTCAAGGTACCGCTACCACCCCGGCTGCACAAGTCCATATTATAACGGAAGATGGTGGAAAAGTCAATTGGGGACGGGGTTTTTTCAGTTTTACCCCGGTTCTTTTTCAAAAAAACCCCGTCCCCAATTGAACTTTAACCTGTCCCTTTTTGATTTCAGGTGGTATAATCGTTCGAAAAGGAGCATATATTTATGAAGATTTTACTTGTCGCGATCAATGCGAAATATATACATTCGAACCTTGCTGTGTATTGTCTGAAGGCATATGCCGAAAAGAATATGCCGCAGGATGTGAATGTTCAGATAGAACTGGCGGAATATACGATCAATCAGAACAGAGATGAGATTTTAAAAGATATTTATAGGAGACAGGCAGAGATGATCTGTTTTTCATGCTATATCTGGAATCTGGATTATGTGGAGTCGATGATTCGGGATGTGAAAAAAGTTATGAAAGATGTAATCATCTGGGCAGGGGGACCGGAGGTGTCCTATGACTCCCGGGAGACTTTGGGGAGGCTGCCGGAACTGACTGGTGTGATGAAAGGGGAAGGTGAGAAGACATTTGCAAAATTATGTAAAGTGTATGGGAAGAGTTCCGAAACATCAGAATTATCGCTGGAGCAGATAGACGGGATTACATTCCGATGTCCGGATGGGACGATCTGTGAGCGGCCGTGGCGTGTGCCAATGGATCTGAGTGAGGTCCCATTTGTCTATCACGATATGAAAAAGTTCGAGAACAAGATTATTTATTATGAGACGAGCCGGGGGTGTCCATTTTCATGCAGCTATTGTCTGTCTTCGATTGATAAGCGGCTTCGATTCCGGAGCCTGGATCTGGTGTTTAATGAACTGCAGTTTTTCCTGGATCATAAGGTTCCGCAGGTGAAGTTCGTGGATCGTACATTTAACTGTAAACATGACCATGCTATGGCAATCTGGAAATATATTCAGGAGCATGACAATGGAATCACGAATTTTCACTTTGAAGTTGCGGCGGATCTGCTGAATGATGAGGAAATCAGACTGATCCGGCAGATGCGTCCGGGACTGATACAGCTGGAAATCGGGGTGCAGTCTACGAATACGGATACGATTCGGGAGATTCGAAGAACAATGAGGCTTGAGGAAGTCCGTGAGCATGTGGCAAGGATAAAAGAAAAGGGAAATATCCATCAACATCTGGATCTGATTGCAGGACTTCCGTATGAAGACATAAAAAGCTTTCGAAAGTCATTTGATGATGCCTACGGCATGCGCCCGGACCAGTTACAGCTTGGTTTTCTGAAAGTGTTAAAAGGTTCGTATATGCAGGAGATGCAGCAGGAATATGAGCTGCGATATAAAGATGAGCCGCCGTACGAAGTACTTTCTACAAAATGGCTTCCATATTCAGATGTAATTGAGCTGAAAGGGATTGAAGAAATGGTGGAAATCTACTATAATAGTGGACAATTCACCCATGTAGTGGAAGCGTTGGTGGAAAACTATGCATCTGCATATCAGATGTACCAAGATTTGTGGCAGTATTATGAAGAACATGATTACATGGGGATTCAGCACCGAAGAAGCGCCCGGTATGAGATCGTGCTGGATTTTGTGAAAGAAAAATATCCAGAGCAGGCAGACGTAATGCGGGAACTTCTGACTTATGATTATTATCTCAGGGAAAATGCGAAGAGCCGTCCGGAATTTGCAGGCGAAGATGCAACAGACAAGCGGTTTGTCAGAGCATTTTATGAAGAAGAGGAAAAAGAACGAAAGCATTTGCCGGGATATGAACAGTTTGATAGAAATCAGATGCGCAAGATGACGCACCTGGAATATTTCCCACATATGGGGAAAATGTTACTTTTTGATTACAAGTTTCGAAATCCATTGAATCAGGAAGCGAGAACGTGTATGATAAAGAAAGATTCGTTGGAAAGAAGAGGATAGAGAATGAATTTCAATGATAAAAAGACAAGGAGAATCATTTCAATCGTAGTACTTGTTGTGATTGTCGCGATGGTGGCAACGATGATTATCCCTTATATGATGGCCTAGAATAAACCGGAAAGGATGCAGAAAATAAGATGGCGCGAAGAAGACGCAGGAGAATGACCAGGAAACAGGCGAGAATGAGAAGACGTGGAATCAGGATTGCAGGATTTTGTCTTGCAGGCTGTATTCTGATACTTGGAATTGTCTGTGGCGCGTTTCATCACTATGTATCACAGTTTCCGGAGGATAAGATTGCAGAGAATATCTATGTCGGAACCGTAGATCTGTCCGGGCTTTCAAAAAAAGAGGCACTAGAGAAACTGGCCGGTCAGAAGAAAGCAGATCAGAAGCAGACGGTATCGTTGACTGTGGAAGGTCAGAAGACAGAAGCGACACTTGAGGAATGTGGATTTGATTACGCAGACGTGAAGGCGAATGTGAAGGCTGCCATGGACTATGGAAAAAGCGGCGGACTTTTTGGACGATATAAGAGTCTTCGTAAACTATCTAAAGAAAAAGTTGTCCTGAGCCCGGAATATACATTGGATCAGAAAGCGACGGAGAATATTCTGGAAGAACGGGCAGTTCCATTTGCAAAGCACGCACAGAATGCGACCATTACGAAAAGTGGAAGCGGACTTCAGATTAACAAAGAGGAAATTGGAGAGACCGTAGATAAGAGTGGAACTATAAAAGCAATTAAGAAACATTTAAATGACTCCTGGGATCATGGATCATTCGCCATGGAGGCAAAGGTAAAAGAAGAACAGCCAAGTGTGACAGAGGCGGATTTGTCCACGATACAGGATGAACTTGGCTCATTTTCTACAGATGCCGGAGGCGGAGAACGCTGGAAGAATCTGAAAAATGGTGTGGAGAAACTGAATGGTACAGTCGTGATGCCGGGAGAACAGATTTCGGTTCACGATGTAACAGCACCATATGATGAAGAACATGGATATGTGCAGGCAGGTTCTTATGAGAATGGTCAGGTCGTAGATACATATGGCGGTGGCATCTGTCAGGTTTCCACGACACTCTACAATGCAGTGCTATTCTCTGAATTGAAAGTCGTAAAACGGTATCCACATTCGATGCTGGTGTCCTATGTACCGCCGTCAAGAGATGCGGCAATTGCTGGTGACACGAAAGATTTTGTGTTTGAAAATAACTATGATACTCCGATTTACATTTTTGGAGAGATTGATGACGATAATCAGCTTTGTTTTGCAATTTACGGAAAAGAGACAAGAGATAAGACAAGAAAGATTGAATTTGAGTCGGAAGAGGTATCGACAGAAGAGCCGGGAGTCAAGTATAAAGCAGATGCTGAACTGGCGCTTGGAGAGATGGAAGTGACCGGAAGTGCACATACGGGGAAAGAAGTAAAACTTTGGAAGATTGTCTATGAGAATGGTAAGCAGGTGAGCAAAGATGTCATTAACGAAAGTACTTACAGCAAAGCGGACAAAACCATTTCTGTAGGAATCAAGACAAAGAACAGCAGTGCGGCAGCGGTTGTGAAAGAAGCAGTCTCAACACAGGATAAAGCAAAGATACAGGCGGCAATCAGCGAGGCGAGTTCCATGGAATCTTCGTCTGAGCAGTAAGAATGCCGGGAGGAATTTTCTGCCGGGTAAAAAGAACAGATTTGTTTTTTTGAAAATCAGGAAATCAATGAGAAAATAAATGAAATAAAAGACAGGAGGTGAACAGACAAGATATGAAGTTTGAGACAGAACATGGCTGTGTGGTCAGTGAGATGGCAACAGCTTACGGAAATTCAAAACAGATTGGACGATATGCAGTCGCGGCGGCAATGAATGAAGTGCTGACGCGGGCGGAACGAGTGGATCAGATGGAAATCAGAGTCTGTGCACCGCTGGAAGAAAAGAAAACGCATCTTTATGATGTGAAAGCTGAAGCCGCGCGCTGCGCAAGAGAACACGGTCAGACGTTTTGGGAGCCGGAAATTATCCGCGCAGCCTGGGCAGCAGGTACATTTGTACAGGTGAACGCTTTGGCGGCTGATGTAAAGCAGCAGGCGTGGAACAAGGAGACGATGCGAGCCGGTCAGGACATTGTCCTTACAAAATGGATTGGCCTGGAGGGAACTCTTCGTATCCTGGATGAAAAAAGAAGAGAACTTGGAAAGCGTTTTTCCGGAACTTTTTTGCATCAGGTAGAGGAATTCCGAGAGACCATCTTCGCAGAACGTGAAATCAGGGTTGCAAAAGCCGGAGGCGTATCTGTCATGCGCCAGGTTGGAGAAGGCGGTATCTTTGCCGCACTTTACAGACTGGCTAAGGAAGCTGATACCGGACTTGTAGTGGATCTCAAGGCAATGCCTGTGAGACAAGAAACAATCGAGATTTGTGAATATTACAAGCTCAATCCGTATCAGCTTGCTTCCACGGGAAACATATTAATGATATGTGATGACGGGGAAGCACTGGCAGATGCGCTTCGAAAAGAAGAGACAGAGGCGGCTGTGATCGGACGCCTTACGGATAATAATGACAAAATAATACAGAATGGGGAGGACATCCGCTATATCGACCGTCCTGCTCCGGACGAATTGATGAAGATATAGCAGAATCCTCCAAAGTGGAGGTTTAAGATGAACGAAATTCGTAGTGAGATATTAAAACATCTGGAAAAGAACAGCAAAGCTGATCTTGGGGAACTTGCAATTTTACTTGGGACAGACGAAATTTCTGTTGCAAATGAAATCGCAGACATGGAGAAAGAAGGGATTATCTGTGGTTACCATACACTAATCGACTGGGACAAAGCCGGAAGAGGTTTTGTGAATGCATTGATCGAAGTTCGCGTGACCCCGCAGAGAGAGCGTGGATTTGACCATATGGCTGACCGTATTGTGAACTATCCGGAAGTAACTGCAGTTTACCTGATTTCCGGATCTTATGATTACCTTGTCAGCATTGATGGAAAGACACTGATGGAAGTATCAAGATTCGTATCAGAGAAGTTATCGACTCTGGAAGGTGTAGTAGGAACAACGACACATTTCGTCTTAAAGAAATATAAGGATCATGGAACGATCCTGAAACATGAGAAAAAAGAAGAAAGGATACCGGTGATGCCATAATGAGAGATCCATTATCTAAGAAAATAACCGGCATTGCACCGTCAGGTATCCGTAAATTTTTTGATATTGTAAGCGAGATGCCAGATGCAATTTCCCTTGGAGTGGGGGAGCCGGATTTTGACACTCCTTGGAGAGTACGGGAGGAAGGAATCTATACTCTGGAAAAAGGACGTACATTTTATACGTCAAATGCAGGACTTAAGGAACTGCGTCAGGAAATCAGCAACTACCTGGACAGAAAGATCCATGTGCGTTATGACTATGTGCATGAGGTTATGGTAACGGTTGGCGGAAGTGAGGGAATTGACCTTACCATGCGTGCTATGCTAAATCCGGGAGATGAAGTGCTTGTGCCTGAGCCGTCTTATGTATCCTACGCACCGTGTGTCACACTGGCAGATGGTGTGCCGGTGCCGATTCCGATGAAAGAGGAGAATGAATTCAAACTAACAGCAGAAGAACTGGAAGCTGCAATCACACCGAAGACAAAAATTCTGGTGCTTCCGTTCCCGAATAACCCGACCGGCGCGATCATGACAAAAGAAGACCTGGAACCGATTGCCAAACTTGTAGAGAAATATGATCTCTATGTATTGTCTGATGAGATTTATTCAGAACTGACTTATAAGACAGAACATGTTTCCATTGCATCCCTTCCTGGTATGCGGGAGAGGACGCTGGTCGTAAATGGATTCTCAAAAGGTCTTGCCATGACGGGATGGAGACTGGGGTACATATGCGGACCGCAGATCATCATGGAGCAGATGGTGAAGATCCATCAGTACGCAATCCTGTGTGCACCGACAAACAGTCAGTATGCAGCAATCGAGGGATTGAAGAACTGTGATGATGAGATTCAGAAGATGCGCACAGCATATAATGAGAGAAGACGTTATCTTATGCATACGTTTAAAGAAATGGGGCTTCGTTGCTTTGAGCCATTTGGAGCATTTTATGTGTTCCCGAACATTCAGGAGTTTGGGATGACGTCTGAAGAATTTGCGACGGAACTGCTTCGAGAGGAGAAGGTCGCAGTTGTTCCGGGAAGTGCATTTGGTGCAAGTGGAGAAGGATATATCCGAATTTCCTACGCATATTCATTGGACGATTTGAAAGAAGCGCTCGGACGGGTAAATCATTTTATCGAAAAACTGAGAAAAAAATAGAGGCTTTGATATTGTTAAAAAAATGCTAATAAAGCCTGAAAATAAAGAAAAAATGAAAGGGAAGAGACATATCTGCAAGCATACAGGTATGTCTCTTTCTGCAAGTAATTTGTTCATAATATGCAAAAAATATCAATTAGAATAGAAAGAAAAACACATTTTTACTAGAAAAACCATTGACTTATTGTACAAAATTAAGTACAATTTTGTACAAATAGTTTTTTTTGAATAAATGCAGAAAGGTGATAGATAAATGCTAAATATCGTACTGCACGAACCGGAGATACCAGCGAATACTGGGAATATCGGACGCACATGTGTGGCAACTAATACCAGATTACATCTGATCGAACCATTAGGATTTCGTCTGGATGAGAAAAACCTGAAACGGGCCGGTATGGATTACTGGGGAAGTCTGGATGTGACTACATACATTGATTATGCGGATTTTCTGGAACGCAATCCAGGAGCAAAGATCTACATGGCGACGACCAAGGCACCGAAGGTGTACACGGAAGTGAGTTATGAACCGGATTGCTATATTATGTTCGGAAAAGAGAGTGCGGGGATACCGGAGGAGATTTTGGTACAACATCAGGAAGACTGTGTAAGAATTCCGATGGTGGGTGATATCAGATCTTTAAACTTAAGCAATTCCGTGTCGATTGTTCTTTATGAAGCTCTGCGGCAAAATGGCTTTGCAGGGATGAATCTGGAAGGACATCTGCACAGATTACACTGGGGAGACTCAGGGAAACTATTATAATAGCCTTCATGAAAATATAAAAACACTCTGTAAATATATGAAAAAATGATAAATTTATAGATTTTCCAGGTTTGGTATATTATAATTTCAATTAGAAGGTTTATTCTATCTAAAGGGAGAGGTGGTGAGCAAACGGCAGAAGCAGCCATTGAGAAGAAGGGGGAACGGAAAACCTCTGGAGTTCTTAATGTGAAGCTTGGGGAAGCTTTGTACTGCTGAGTCCCAGACACGGACAATGGGATGAAAGCCTGAAAGAAGAATTAAAAGTCCGAAAAATGCCATAACAGCAGATGCTGTGGCATAACAGAACCAAGAAAATAAAGAAAAGGAAGTGAACTTATGGAATTACAGATTCAAGACTTAGTTTCGTCAATCCGCAAAGACGGAATTGAGGCGGCTAATGCAGAAGCAGAAGCAATTATTTCAGAAGCTAAGAAAAAAGCAGAAACAATTGTAGCAGATGCGAAGGCTGAGGCTAAGAGTGTTCAGGAAGCTTCAGAAAAAGAGATCGGTATTCTTAAAGAAAGCGCTGCAATCAGTGCAGAGCAGGCAAAAAGAGATGCTATGCTTGCATTCAAAACTGAGGTACAGGCTGAATTTGAAAAGATTCTTTCAGCAAAGATTGAGAACAATCTCTCAGACGCAGCTCTTGGAAAACTGATCCACGCTGTAGTATCAGATGAAGATGTGAAGAATTATGCAGTTGAAGTTTCAGAAGTGAACGATTCACTCAAAGCAGAACTTGCAGAAGAGATCAAGAATGGACTTGAAATCAGACCTACAAAGGGTGTCCGCGCAGGATTCCGTTTGGCTGCAAAAGACGGTTCAGGTTATTTCGACTGTTCTGATGATGAGATCATGCAGATGCTGATGCCATACTTCAGAGATCTCGATTTCTAACAGGAGGTGCATATGGCTTCATATTATTACTTGATATCAAGCCTGCCGGACCTGAGAACAGACGGGGAGATGCCATTTTCCTATGAGGAATTTCTTGGCATGTGCCAGTCAAATGTAAGTGAATCAAAGTATGAGTGCTTAAAGAACCTGACACTTTCGTCAGAAGAGGGACCAATCATGAAAGAGTGGGCTGCCTCTTATAAGAATCTTATGAGCGAACTCAACTATCAGAGAAGTGTAAATCTGGGAAGACCATATCTGGCATCCTATGATAAGGATTCTGTGACTGCACAGGTAGCAGGAGCAGCGCTGGCTGCAAAGAATCCGCTGGAAGCAGAGAAGATCTTGCTGGATTATGAATTTGATAATCTTGATTCATTGGTAGGCTTGCATACTTTCGATGATGTATATTTATTCGGGTATGCGATTAAATTAAAATTGCTTGAACGCCAGAGCTGTTTTGTTCAGTCAAAAGGACAGAAGGAATTCAAACGTCTTTTTGATCAGGTGCAGCAACGCGTATATAGCTTATAACAGGAGAGAATTGATGGAAACAGTAACAGGATATGTAACTGGTATTAACGGAAACCTGGCAAACGTCAGCTTTGATGGTGCAGTTCATAAGAACGAAGTTGCTTATATTCTTGTTGATGGAAAACGTCTTAAAGGAGAGGTTATCCGAATCAACAATGGTGTTGCCAGCATGCAGATCTACGAGATGTCAAATGGTATCAAAGTCGGAGATCAGGTAGAGTTTACTGGTGAGCTGATGAGCGTAGAACTTGGACCAGGTCTGTTAACCCAGGTATTTGATGGACTTCAGAACCCGTTGCCGGATCTTGCAGAGCAGTGTGGATTCTTCCTTGAGAGAGGTGTGTATCTTGATCCTATTCCAGATAGAGACTGGGAGTTCACACCATCTGTAGCAGTTGGAGATTCCGTAGAAGCAGGAGATTCAATCGGTAGTGTTCCTGAAGGATTATTTAAACATGAAATTATGGTTCCGTTCACACTGAAAGGTAGTGACTGGACAGTTAAATCTATTAAAGAAAAAGGCTCTTATAATGTAAGAGCAACAATTTGCGTGATCGCAAACAGCAAAGGTGAGGAGAAAGAACTCAGCATGGTAATCTCACAGCCAATCAAACAGGCTGTAAAATGCTATGATGAGAGACTTCGTCCGGACGAGCCGCTGGTAACACAGCTTCGTTGTGTAGACGCATTCCTCCCGGTAGCAAAAGGTGGAACATTCTGCGTTCCTGGACCTTTCGGAGCTGGTAAGACAGTTCTTCAGCATATGGAAGCAAAGAATGGTGAGGCAGATATCGTTATCGTGGCAGCTTGTGGAGAGCGTGCCGGTGAGGTTGTAGAGATTCTGAAAGAGTTCCCTGAACTGGAAGATCCTAAGACAGGAAGATCTCTTATGGAAAGAACAATCATCATCTGTAATACATCTTCCATGCCGGTAGCGGCCAGAGAGGCTTCCTGCTACACAGCCGTAACACTTGCAGAGTACTACAGACAGATGGGACTTGACGTTCTTCTTCTTGCAGATTCTACAAGCCGTTGGGCACAGGCGATGCGTGAGATGTCAGGACGTCTGGAAGAGATTCCAGGTGAAGAGGCATTCCCGGCTTACCTTGAGTCTACAATCGCTTCTTTCTATGAGAGAGCTGGTAAAGTAAGACTTAAGAATGGTAAAGTCGGATCTGTTACAATCGGTGGTACAGTATCACCAGCCGGTGGTAACTTTGAGGAACCTGTAACACAGGCAACACTGAAGGTAGTTGGAGCATTCCACGGACTTTCAAGAGAGCGTTCAGATGCTCGTAAATACCCTGCAATCCATCCGATGGATTCATGGTCTAAATATACCGGTGTTGTAGATATGGGACGTATCGAAGAGGCTCGTGCAATCCTTACAAGAGGAAACGAGATCAATCAGATGATGAAGGTAGTTGGTGAGGAAGGAACATCCGCAGAAGACTACATCATTTATCAGAAAGGCGAACTTCTTGATGCTGTATATCTTCAGCAGAACTCATTCGATCCGATTGACGCAGCATGCCCACCGGAGAGACAGAGACAGGAATTCGATAAACTTTATGAAGCATTAATGGCGTCCTATGATTTGGAAGACAAGAATGAAATTCGAAGCTTCTTCAACCAGTTGAGACAGGAATTCCTTGACTGGCATGGTACTGTCTTTGAGACACCAGAATACCATGAGCAGGCGAAGAAGATTGAGGAATTCTACAAGTCAAAAGCAGTTGAGTAGGAGGTTCTAAAGTGCAGAAAGTATATACAAAAATTGAATCAATCGTCGGTAACGTTGTTACTGTTAAAGCAGAAGGTGTTCGTCTTGGCGACCTTGCTTTAGTAGGTGACAGTTACGCGACAGTTATTAAACTTGACAGAGACATTGTATCTCTTCAGGTATTTGCAGGTGCACAGGGTGTTGGAACCAACGATTCTGTTCGTTTCCTTGACAGACCTATGATGGTTTCCTTCTCAGAGCATCTGCTCGGACGTGTATTTGACGGAGCAGGAGTTCCAAGAGATCACGGTCCGGCACTTACAGAGAACATGATTCCGATCGGTGGACCTTCATTTAACCCTGCAAAACGTATTCTTCCTAAGAATATGATCCGTACAGGTATTCCGATGATCGACGTGTTCAATACACTGGTAGAGAGCCAGAAACTCCCGATTTTCTCTATTTCAGGTGAGCCTTACAATGCGTTACTTTCACGTATCGCTCTTCAGGCAGAAGTAGATGTTATCGTACTTGGAGGTATGGGTCTGAAATATGACGATTACCTTACATTCCGCGATACACTTGAAAAAGGTGGAGCAATGAGCCACACAGTTATGTTTATTCATACAGCAGCTGACCCGATCGTTGAGTGTACACTGGTTCCAGATATGTCTCTTGCTGTTGCAGAGCAGTTCGCTCTTGCCGGAAAGAAAGTACTTGTACTTCTTACTGACATGACAAACTACGCAGATGCACAGAAAGAGATGGCTATCACGATGGAGCAGGTACCATCAAACCGTGGTTATCCGGGAGACCTTTACAGTTGCCTTGCATCTCGTTATGAGAAGGCGGTTGATATCGAGGGTGCAGGTTCTATCACAATCCTTGGTGTTACAACAATGCCAGGTGATGATGTAACTCATCCGGTACCTGATAATACAGGTTATATCACTGAAGGTCAGTATTATTTGAAAAATGGACATATCGAGCCATTCGGTTCTCTTTCACGTCTGAAACAGAACGTAAATGGTAAGACAAGAGATGACCACCGTGCATTGATGGATGGCATGATTCGTCTGTACTCACAGTACAAGGAAGCTCTCGAGAAGAAATCCATGGGATTCCTTATGAGTGAATGGGACGAGAAACTCCTGAAATACGGTGAATTGTTCGAAACAAAATTAATGGACCTTAGTGTTAATATCCCACTTGAAAATGCACTTGATCTTGGTTGGGAAATTCTTGCAGAGTGCTTCGAGCCAAATGAGACTGGTTTGAAGACAAGTCTTCTGAAAGAAAGATGGCCAAAGAAAGAGGCATTAAACTAAAAGGAGTAGTTGATGGCTATCAAACTTACAAAAAATGAGCAGAAGGTGCAGAAAGACCACCTGAAACAGTATCAGCGCTATCTTCCTACTCTGCAGCTTAAAAAACAGCAGTTGCAATCGGTAATTATGAAGACGAAAGCTGAACTGGAGCAGAAGGAAGTCGAACGTGCTCAGATGATTGGAGACTTGGATGACTGGGTTGCAGTTTTCGCGGAGAATGAAATCTTCGATGAAGAGAAAAAACTCGATCACCTGGTACAGCCAGAGACAGTTATCTGTAAGAATGAGAACATCGCAGGTGTAACGGTTCCAACATTTCAGGAGCTGACATTTAAAGACATTGTTTACGATGTTGACGACTATCCTTTGTGGGTTGATACTGCAATTGTAAAACTTCGTGAGATTGCTCGTCTGGATGCATTGGTATCTACACTTCGAAAACAGGAAACACTTCTTGAGAATGAGCTTCGTGCTACATCTCAGAGAGTAAATCTGTTCGAGAAAGTTAAGATTCCGGAGGCAAAGGAGAATATCCGTGTGATCGGTGTATTCCTTGGAGATCAGCAGACAGCGGCAGTTGTTCGCGGAAAGATTTCAAAGAAAAAACTTGTGGAGGCGGCAAAATGATTGAAAAGATGAAAATGGTCTATGTCGTGTCATCCGTCTCCAAGAAAGATGAGATGCTCGATGGACTTCGGGATCTCGGACTTCTGCATCTGGCAGAGAAGAAAAGTCCGGCACGCGCAGCGTCAGAAAGATTTACAACACTTTCTAAGACTGCCGGAGTATTATTAGACTATGCGCCGGATAAAAAATCCAAGGGGAAAGAAGAAGCTCCGATCCTTTCAGACGAACAGTTTGAAGAGATGTATCAGGGCGTGCTTGCAGCACTAGACAAAAAGTCAGCGCTGTCCCAGGAAATGAGTGCAGCAGGTGCAGAGATAGAACGAGTAAAAGCATGGGGCGATTTCGCACCGGCTGAATTAAAAGAATTAAAAGAAGCAGGGTATGATCTTCATTTTTACCGTCTGGCAAAAAATGAATTTGAGATGGCTGAGCAGGATCCGGAAGTTAAAATGATCCGTCTTGCTACTATTGATAAGATGGATACCGTTGCTGTAATCGGAGCTTTACCGGCAACAATTCCGGCAGCAGAGTTCGCAATTCCGGAAAAAGGAATCAGTGAACTTACAAAAGAGATTGAGGAGTGCCAGCGTCAGAACGCAGAGTGCGACGAGATTCTTAAAAAAGCTGCTGTATATGATGCCAGTTTTCAGGCTCAGATGCTCAAAGCTCAGAACGAGGAGAATTATTCTTCCGCAAGTGAGACCGCAGAAAGCGATGAGGATTTCGTATGGATTTCAGGATATCTTCCAGAGGAAGACCTTCCAAAATTCAAAGAAGCGGCTTCAGCAAATAAATGGGCTTGGGCGCAGGAAGACGTAGCAGAGGACGACGATCAAGTGCCTACGAAAGTTAAATACGGAAAAGTCTCCGGACTGATCCAGCCGGTATTTGACATCTTAGGAATCCTTCCGGGATACAGAGAGTCTGATATCTCACTTTGGTTCTTCCTGTTCTTCACACTGTTCTTTGCAATGATCATCGGTGATGCCGGATATGGTATGCTGATTCTGATCGGAACAATAGTATTTGCAGTGAAGACAAAAGGCGAAAAGAAATATAGCAACATAGTTTACTTATTATTTGTACTTTCAATTGCAACCGTTATATGGGGAGCGATTACCGGTACCTGGTTCGGAATGGAGTCAGCAATGAATGTTCCGTTCCTGAAAGCACTGGTAATTCCAAGCTTTGCAAACTATCCGGATTACTTCGGAGTTACAGCTCTTGCACAGCAGAACATGATTATGAAGTTCTCATTCTCTGTAGGAGCAATTCAGATGGCGCTTGGTAGTCTGATCTCTATTAAGAAAAAGATTGCTGAGAAGAACCTGAGCTGGGTTGCAGACCTTGGCTGGCTCGTAGCAATTGTAGCAATGTATTTATTATCACTTTATCTGGTAATCGGAGAGAGCATTAACATCACACCGGTATTTGCAATGATTGGTGTAGCATTTTTACTTGTTGTTCTCTTCGGTGCAATGTCACCGGATCGTACATTTGCACAGGGACTGAAAGCTGGTCTTGCAGATGCGTTTACCGTATTCCTGAATACGATCAGCTGCTTTGGTAACGTAATGAGTTATATCCGTCTGTTCGCAGTAGGTATGGCAGGACTTGCCATTTCTCAGAGCTTTAACGGAATCGCAGCAGGATTCCACGGACCGCTTATTATTCTCGCTGTTGTAGTTGTACTCATCGGACACGGACTGAATATTATCATGTGTTTCCTGTCAGTCGTAGTACACGGTGTCAGACTGAACGTTCTGGAGTTTTCAGGACAGGCAGGACTGGAGTGGACAGGAATTGCATACGAACCATTTAAAGTAAACGATAAAATTATTAAATAGTATTTAATTAAAGGAGAAAAATTATGAATTTAGCATTTGTTGGAATGGCAGCTGCACTTGGTTTATCTGCTTCAGGATCAGCATTCGGTGCAGGATTTGCAGGACAGGCAGCAGTAGGAGCATGGAAAAAGTGTTATGCAAGTGGAAAACCGGCACCGTTCATCATGATCGCGTTCGCTGGAGCACCTCTTACACAGACAATCTACGGATTCCTTCTTATGAACTTTATCAAATCAGCAGTAGAAGGCGGAGCAGACGCAGGACTGGCACTTGGTGTTGGTATCTTCTGTGGACTCGCAATCGGACTTTCAGCATTATTCCAGGGTAAATGTGCCGCTGGAGCATCTGATGCATTAGGAGCAACCGGAAAAGGTACAGCTAACTACTTTATCGTAGTAGGTATCGTAGAGACAGTAGCCCTCTTCACATTGGTATTCGGCTTACTGCTCTTAGGTTAATAAAAAACAGAATACAGAAAAATTTGAGCGGAACAGCAATTGCTGTTCCGCTTTTTTCCTTTCTGCATATGATAAAGCAGATGAATTTTGTGGGAGTGTATGAACATGGATGAAAAACTTCCTTACTATATGGCGTATCCAATGCCGCTATTGTATGATGATGAGCGTCAGAACCAGAGGGATTATGAATATATGAAGAGTGTATATCCAGGAACGGCAAAGCGTCTGATACCATATATCGAAGAGGAATGTGACCGTCTGGAGTATATGGGGAGCGTTATGTATGACGAATATCCGGACCGGCTGCAGTTGCTGCTGCTTTGCAGAAGAATTTATAATCGCGCGAAAGCAGATGAAACAAAGAAAGATGAAGCAAAAGAAGGCGAGGAAACAGGCGAGTGGCTGCAGAATCTGATCCAGGTCATGACTTATCAGGAACTGTGTCAGAGAAGACGGGAAAACAGAAGTATGAGACGGAAATATTATTGATTTAGCTGTTTAAAATCAGGTAGTATTAGAATTCTCAATAAAGAAGAAAAAGATAAGGGATGGGAAAAAGAAAAGATTCGTGATAAAATATACAGTATCTTTTATAGCTTGAAAATTGAAAGTGAAGGAGCACGGAATGCATAAGTGACATATCTTGTTGGAAAAGCGGATAAATGCAATTAAGTCATGCATAGCATATGTCGTGAGATAGGCTGATATACTGTAAATTATGGAAAAGATAAGGAGATAGGAATGGAAACAAGAGTAGACAAAGTTGCAGAAAAACATAAGAGTGGATACAACTGTGCACAGGCAGTAGCGTGTGCATATTGTGATCTGGTTGGAATTGATGAAGAAACGATGTTTCGTATGACAGAAGGGCTTGGCCTTGGAATGGGCGGCATGGAAGGAACATGTGGAGCTGTCACAGCAGCCTGTGTAATTGCCGGTGCCAAGAATAGTACTGTGGAAATGGGTGGTCCGGGAAGTAAAGGGGCAACTTATAAAATATCCAAAGAAATTGTGCGCAGATTCAAAGAGGAGAGTGGCAGTGTAATCTGTAAGGAATTAAAGGGAGTCGAGACAGGAACGCCGGCAAAAGCCTGTCCGGATTGTGTGAAAGATGCAGCCCGCATATTGGAAGAGGTTGTATTTGGCGAGTAGAAAAGTCACCTGTCCATTAGAGGCTGCATATAATAAAAGGAAAAGATGAAAGCACATTTATTATAAAAGGAAGAAAAGCAAAAATAGAAGGATAAAAACATCATGGATAACATCATTTTAATAGGTATGCCAGCGGTTGGAAAAAGCACCGTGGGTGTTATTGTTGCAAAGCGCCTGGGTTATAATTTTGTAGATACAGATCTGGTCATTCAGGAAAAGGAAGGAAAGCTTCTTAGAGAGATCATAGCGGAGGTTGGACCGGACGGTTTCCTGGAAGTTGAGGATAGGATCAATGCTGAAATCGAGGCGGAAAAAACAGTGATTGCACCGGGCGGAAGCGTTGTATATTGTGAAAATGCAATGAAACATTACAAAGAAATCGGAAAAGTCGTATATTTGCAGGTATCATTTGAAACAATAAATAAGAGGCTTAGAAATGCAAAGAGCCGTGGAGTCGTACTGCGTGACGGACAGACATTGAAGGATTTATACGAAGAACGTGTAAAATTGTTTGAAAAATATGCAGATGTGACAGTGTGCGAAGATGGATTGGAACTGGAAGAAACGATTGAGAAAGTGTTGGCGAGTCTGAACTAATCCATGCGACGGAAGTTCAAATGTTACAAAAACATTACGTAAATATAAAAAATATTTTACGTGGCAAGTGTTTTGTGCTATACTGTTGTGGTACCCATAAGAGGGCGTGTTATTGTCATGCCATAAAAATATGACTTGACATACGGGGAGTTTATATAATATACTGTCCCTCGACCATGCATTTTTGTCTCGCTCAGGGATAAGGAGCTTGAGAGAAGGAAAGATGCATAATATTTTAGAGAATATTGGTAGAATATATAGAGGTGTTATCTATGGAGCAATATATTATTAAGGGAGGTCACCCGCTTGTAGGCGAGGTGGAGATTGGTGGAGCGAAGAATGCGGCACTTGCGATTCTTGCTGCAGCAATTATGACAGATGAGACAGTCCGTATTGAGAACCTTCCAGATGTTAATGATATTAATGTACTTCTGGATGCGATTGCAGGTATTGGAGCAATGGTACAGCGTACAGACCGCCACACTGTTAAGATCAATGCGAAAGCAATTCATGATTTCAATATTGAATATGATTATATTAAAAAGATTCGTGCATCTTATTATCTGTTAGGAGCTATGCTTGGAAAGTATAAGCATGCAGAAGTTGCACTGCCTGGAGGATGTAATATCGGAAGCAGACCGATCGATCAGCATCTGAAAGGATTCCGTGCACTTGGAGCAGATGTAGAGATTGAATATGGTAAGATTCTTGCTGAAGCGGACCGCCTGGTCGGAAAGCACATTTACTTTGATGTAGTCAGTGTTGGAGCAACCATTAATGTTATGATGGCAGCTACAATGGCAGAGGGACTTACCATTATGGAGAATGTTGCAAAAGAACCTCACGTTGTTGACGTTGCAAACTTCCTCAACAGCATGGGAGCAAATATCCGTGGTGCCGGAACAGATGTGATCAAGATCCGTGGTGTTCAAAAACTTCACGGAACAGATTATTCTGTAATCCCAGATCAGATTGAAGCCGGAACATTTATGTTTGCAGCAGCAGCTACAAAAGGTGATGTGACAGTGTTGAATGTAATCCCGAAACATCTGGAAGCAACAATTGCAAAGCTTCTTGAAATTGGCTGCGAAGTAGAGGAATTTGACGATGCAGTTCGTGTAGTGTCAAAGGGAGACTTAAGAAGCACACATGTGAAGACATTACCATATCCGGGATTCCCGACAGATATGCAGCCGCAGATGGGCGTTACACTGGCTTTATGCAAAGGGACAAGTATTGTGACAGAGAGTATCTTCGAGAATCGTTTTAAATATCTTGACGAGCTCGCAAGAATGGGTGCAAATGTCAAAGTAGAAGGAAATTCTGCAACGATTGAAGGTGTTGAGAAGCTTTCAGGAGCAAGGGTAAGCGCACCGGATCTTAGAGCAGGAGCAGCACTTTGCATTGCAGGTCTTGCAACTGACGGAATCACGATTGTTGACGATATTGTGTATATCCAGAGAGGATATGAGCGTTTCGAGGAGAAGATCCGTGGAATCGGTGGAATCATTGAACGTGTGTCTACAGAGCGTGAGATTCAGAAGTTCAAGCTGAAAGTCAGCTAATACAACAGAAAGTAAGATATGTATATTGACATTTCTTATGTATTGCGATAAAGTCATACATGTTACAAGATAATAATAATATTTTTCTCTTATTCAGAGCAGTGGAGGTACAAAGGACCTGTGAAGCTGCGGCAA
>OLQK01000204.1_pt1 | contig 75049 bp, 70 predicted proteins | sample 1672501 | NCBI WGS metagenome assembly OLQK01 (sample SAMEA3136693, study PRJEB25190) | human gut metagenome | biome: human gut; feature: human-associated habitat; material: faeces | place: Austria | collected 2013
TTTAGAATTTCCCCATGTTGGAGTCAGCACAGGCTGGGACCTTGTAGTTTTATTCCGGTCGGTGACAGCCGCCATGATGCATTAAATAGAAATTACCGATTTGATTGCTCCCAGCAGTTCCTCATACGTCTCATAAGCCGGAATCTCCGGATAATCTTCCTTAATTTTCTCAGTCGTTCGGAATAAGAATCCTGCTTTTCCTGCCTGGATCATGCCCAGATCATTGTATGAATCACCGCTTGCGATCGTGTCAAATCCAATGGACTGCAGTGCTTTTACGGTGCTGAGTTTGGAATTTTCCACACGCATCTTAAAGTCTGTGATCTCACCGTTATCTGCAATCTCAAGGCTGTTGCAGAACAGTGTCGGTCTTCCAAGCTTTTCCATCAAAGGCTGTGCGAACTCTGTAAATGTATCACTGATCAGGATTACCTGACTAAATGAGCGCAGTTCGTCTAAGAATTCTTTTGCTCCCGGAAGCGGGTTAATCTTGGCGATCGTCTCCTGAATCTCTTTGATTCCAAGTCCGTGTTGCTTTAAAATGTCCAGTCTCCATCTCATCAGTTTATTGTAATCCGGTTCATCTCTTGTCGTTCTTTTTAATTCCGGGATTCCACTTTCCTCGGCAAATGCGATCCATATTTCCGGTACTAATACTCCTTCAACATCCAGGCATGTAATATACATTCTATGATTCCTCCTATACTTTCTGTCTTTTTGCTTTTTATCATAACACAAGTCTGTTTATTTTACATTCTTTTTATAAGCAATTCTTCAACTGCAGCATATCTAATGTTTTATCTGTCCTATTTATCTCTTTCCCAACTGCCAGAATGCTACTGCACTGGCGGCCGCGACATTCAGGGAATCTACACCATGCGACATTGGAATCATTACCGTATAATCGCAGTCTGCAATTGTCTCCGGCGCCAGTCCGTCTCCTTCTGTTCCCAGTATCACTGCCAGCTTATCTTCTTTCATAAGTTCCGGATCATCAATGCTTGCAGAATCTTCTTTCAAAGCCATCGCCGCCGTCTTAAATCCCAATTCACGCAATATCTTCATTCCTTCTTCCGGCCAGATTACAGAGTTATCCACAAATGTCCACGGAATCTGGAATACTGTCCCCATACTTACACGGCTTGCCCGCCTGTAAAGTGGATTACTGCATCCCCCTGTCAGAATCACCGCGTCCATGTGAAGTGCTGCCGCAGAGCGGAAAATCGCTCCTACATTTGTAGGATTCATTACATTCTCCAATACTGCTATTCTGTCACATCCGTTACAGATTTCCTGCAGGCCAGGCAACCTCCTTCTTTTCATCGCACATAGCATTCCCCTGGTCAGTTTAAATCCCGTAAGTTTCGTAAGTACTTCAAATTCTGCCGTATATACCGGTACATTGCCACATTTTCCAAGTACAGCTATCGTTTCCGCATCTTCCAAAACCTGCTTTTTTTCCACCAGAACAGACACAGGCTCATATCCTCCATCCAATGCCCGGCTAATAACTTTCGGACTTTCTGCAATAAACAGTCCATCCTCCGGATGATCCTTGTTCAAGAGCTGTGCTTCTGTAAGTCTTGCATATACATCTAGTTCCGGAGCGTCAAAATCCGTAATTTCTATCATATTCTGTATTATTTTTTCATTTATGCTTTCTGTATTGTTCATGATCATTTCCTCTTTTTTACTATCATCTGGATCTTATTGTTATCTCATTATACAGAATGAAATAAATTTTCTCAATTCCATAAATATTTTATGCACATAAGCCCGGACTTTATGTTAAAGTGGATAAAGTATGAGCAGATATTTATTTTATATAAGGAGAATCTTTCACTATGATGACTGAACTTGAGAAATATTATAATAAATTTAACGAAGAAAAACGTCTTGGAAGCCGACATGGACAAGTAGAATTTACCACTTCTATGAAATATATACATGAATATCTTCCGGAAGATAAATCAGCAAAAATTCTGGATGTAGGTGCCGGTACCGGCCGTTACAGTGTAGCCCTTGCCGAAGAAGGTTACGATGTTACCGCTGTTGAACTGGTTAAATATAATCTTGGGATCTTAAAAAAGAAAAACAGTTCTGTAAAAGCCTATCAGGGAAATGCAATGAAACTTTCCCGCTTTCCGAATAAGGAATTTGATTTAGTTCTGGTCTTTGGTCCAATGTATCATCTATATTCTATGGAAGATAAAGTCAAAGCACTGACCGAAGCCAGACGTGTATTGAAAGATGATGGTGTAATTCTTGTTGCTTATTGCATGAATGAGTACAGCGTGCTGACCTATGGATTCAAACAGAATCATATCTTAGAATGTATCGAGAACGGAAAGATTGACGACAACTTCCGTGTACAACCCAAACCTGAAGACCTTTATGATTATGTCCGCCTGGAAGATATGGATGCTTATAATAAAGCTGCCGGTCTGGAACGAATCAAGGTCATCTCTGCCGACGGACCTTCGGATTATATGCGTCCGGTGCTGAATGCAATGGATGAGGAGACATTCGAGACTTTTATCCGGTATCATCTTTCGGTGTGTGAACGGCCGGAGCTTGTGGGCGCCGGATCACATACCGTGGATATTTTAAAGAAAAGCATTATTTAATACATGAACCGTCTGCCATCCGGACTATTTCTGTTTCCAGGATACCGCTACCCGTAGAATATAAGCTCATTTCTTCTTGTGATTTCGCAAAAACAGAGTGCACTCTGTTATTATATTTAAAACCTGCAGAAATTCCTCAAAATGCATGGACTTATGTTACATTTGTTTACATCTTCTTTGCAGCAGTACTTCCAATCTGGCTGATCAAACAGCCTCGTGATACAATGACAACTTATATGTTCATCGGAATGATCGCCGGTACCGCACTTGGACTTCTTGTCGCACATCCGGCTATGAATCTTCCGGTACTTCATCTAAGACTGTATCGAATGAAAAAGATATGTTAAAAGTTGGTTACGGAGCCATGGTTCTGGAAAGTCTTCTGGCCGTACTTGCACTTTGCGTCGCAGGTGCTGCAGCCGCTGCTGACGGAACACCGGCCGCAGGAACACCATTCCAGGTATTCTCAAGCGGCGTTGCCGGATTCTTTGAAATGTTCGGTATCCCGGTTTACATCGCACAGTGCTTTATGACCATGTGTGTATCTGCACTGGCACTTACCAGTCTGGACGCCGTTGCACGTATCGGATATGCCAATATCTGGCCACTGTTCGGATCTGCCAACCAGTTACTGTCCGCACTGGTAGAAAGAACCATCGGACTTGTCAAAGCTTACGCAGCCGAATCTGCCACATTCCTGGTAGAAGGCTTACAGCTTATCATTGCAATTCTTCTGATGGCACTTGGCCTTATTATTGTCATCAATTCACTGAAAGCTTACTTTAAAGCACAGAAAGAATCTGCATAGATTAATTTTTAAGAATTAAATCGCAAATCAAATCCAATTACAATCCCCACCAGTAATTGCAAGACTCAAAAGCGCATCCATCTTTTCAACCTCTTCCTCGCCTTCAATCTTCTGAAGGAGCTCCGCTGTATCCAGCACATCTTCTAATGGCTCGTCCGGTCCGATCTCGTAATCTATCTCCTGTTCGCAGTCCGGGCATGGAATATGCTTCATCGTTTGTAATGACAGGAAACGGTTTCCGCATTTCCTGCATTCATAATATCCGCATTCCTTTGTCCCGTCCGGTACATAATACATATCACTCACCACCTTATATTTCTTACTGCTTTCGCTACTTCCAGCAGTCAAGCTTCTCTTTCATTCCGATATCCTTACTCTTGAACACCGGATTCATTCCCATTTTAAGCTGTCTTTCATAATCTTTCAATGCCTTCATTGCCGTATTAGACAGAATGTCAACAGGTTGTCACAGTAAAAGCAGTTACCAAGCAGTGTCGTAAATGCAAATAATACTATAGACACGGTGATGAATACCGGCCCGAATGTTCCAAGCGATTCCTGAAGTGCGGCCTGTACCCATGGTGCTCCCTGAAGTGCTTCTGACGGGGCAACTCCGGATGACATACACATCATTGCGGTTGCCGTACACAATAATAATGTGTCAATAAACACCGATACAGATTGCGGAAGATACACCTACAATATTTCCCGTACCAACTCTTGATGCAGTGGAGACCATAAGTGCCTGAAAAGAAGAGACTGCATCTTCATCATCCGGTTTCTCCATTACTGCTTTACAGGCACTGTGAAACAGACGCACCTGCGGGAAGCTCGTCCGGATTGTAAAATACACACCAGCTCCGATTAATATGATAACTAACAGTTTACTGTACATAAATGAGCTGATGTTATCAATGATCATACTTAACATACTTTTATTTTTCTCTATAAATATACAGTAATTCTGCGAGTTTGGGAAGAATAAATTGCATACATTGACACTGGCACTTATTTCCTCTATATTATTGTCTATATAAGAAAAGGAGATTCATATGTTATTATTCAAATCATTCACTATATTAATTATCGGATTTGTCCTGCTGATCAAGGGTGCAGATTTTTTTGTAGAGGGAAGTTCTGCTGTAGCAAAACGTCTCCGGATTCCTTCTATGATCATCGGGATGACCATCGTAGCCATGGGAACCAGTCTTCCAGAATGCGCCGTCAGCGTGACTGCCTCCCTCACCGGCAATAATTCCCTCGCTATCAGTAATGCTGTCGGATCCAACATTTTTAACCTGTTAGTAGTCTGCGGTGTCTGTTCTTTATTCGTCCCGCTTGCTGTACAGAAAAGTACTTTACAGAAAGAATTCCCGTTATCTATCTTCTGTGCGGGACTTTTGCTTTTGCTTGGATATCTTGGCATGACACTCGGACGGATAGACGGAATTATCTTCCTTATTATATTTGCCGGATATCTGCTCTGGATGATCCGCTCTGCCAAAAGAGCACGTCACAATATAACTTCTGCAGATTCTTCTTCTGCACAAAAAGTGAGAAGCTCACTTTCCGAAGAAGAAATCGAGCAGGTTGCCTCCCATATCAACCTCCTTCCGTTATGGAAATGTCTCATTTTCATATTGGGCGGTATGATTGCGATCAAATATGGCGGTGATTTCGTCGTTGACGGGGCATCCTCAATTGCATCCAGTCTGGGACTTAGCCAGACACTGATTGGACTTACGATCATTGCCATGGGAACCAGTCTTCCGGAGCTTGTCACCTCCATCGTTGCCTCCAGAAAGGACGAAGTCGATATGGCACTTGGTAATGTCATCGGCTCTAATATCTTCAATATCCTTTTTGTACTCGGTGTCGCGGCAGCAATCAGTCCGGTGGGATTCGCTCTGGAAAATATAATCGACATTGCTTTCCTTATCATAATCAGTGCAATCACTCTCGTCTTTGCATGGACTTCGAAGGAAATCAACCGTAAAGAAGGAATTATCATGCTGGTATTATATGCCGCTTATATGGTATATATCTGCATGCGTTAATATTTGTAATTATGAAAGGACGGACATTTTATGAAAATTGTATTTTTAGATGCCAAAACAATCGGGGACGATATTGACCTGTCCGGATTTGATTCACTTGGTGAAGTTACCAAATATAACTTTACCACTCCGGAAGAAGCTCCGGAACGCGTGAAAGACGCAGATGTTCTTATCATTAACAAAGTTCCGATCAATGAAAATACGGTCGGAACAGCAAAGAATCTGAAACTAGTCTGTGTTACTGCAACCGGAACCAACAATCTGGATAAAAACTATCTGGATTCCCACAAAATTGCCTGGAGAAACGTTGCCGGTTATTCCACAGAAACAGTTACTCAGCATACATTTGCCATGCTTTTCTATCTGCTTGAAAAGCTGCGCTATTACGATGATTATGTAAAAGATGGAAATTATATTAATGATACTTCTTTTACTCACTTTGCAGAACATTTTTCAGAGATCAATGGCAAGACGTGGGGAATCATCGGACTTGGCGCGATCGGACGCCGCGTTGCCCAAATTGCCCGGGCATTTGGTGCAAATGTCATCTATTATTCAGCCTCCGGACGCCCTGCACAGGATGGATATATGCAGGTTGATTTCGATACCTTGCTTACCACTTCGGATATTATCTCTGTCCATGCACCATTGAATGAACACACCGAAAATCTTCTGGATAAATGCGCATTTGCAAAGATGAAAGAAACCTGTATCTTCCTGAATCTCGGCCGTGGTCCGATCGTTGTTGAACAGGATCTGTACGACGCACTTGTAAATGGCGAAATTGCTGCCGCAGGTCTGGATGTCTTATCTGCCGAACCAATGAGTGAGAAAAATCCGCTTATCAAGATCCAGGACAGCCGCCGGCTTTTCATTACGCCGCATATTGCTTGGGCAAGCGTAGAAGCACGTACCAGACTGATGCAGATCATCCTGGATCAGGTGAAAGAATATTTCCATATGTAGAACACTAACTACTCATTAAAGTTTGATATGAAACAATTTTACATTATTTATTGAATCATCCCTACATTCATGCTATCATATATCATTGTACCTAATGAAAAAGAGTGAAAAAATATATGAATAGACGTCCTGATTCCCAGGCGTCTCTGTGGAGGAATGAGAACTATGAGTGAACGTGGATCTGCTCCTGCAGCAGAAAATAAGATGGGAACAATGCCCGTCGGAAAATTAGTATTCAATATGTCACTGCCAATGATGGTTTCTATGCTGGTACAGGCACTTTATAACATCGTTGACAGTATCTTCGTAGCAAAATTATCAGAAAATGCACTGACTGCTGTATCGTTAGCCTTCCCGCTTCAGACACTTCTGATCGCGGTAGCTACCGGTACCGGCGTCGGTATGAATGCCCTCCTGTCAAAATCACTGGGAGAACATAACTTTAAAAAGGCGAATAAAATTGCTGATAATGCGGCATTTATCTATGCCATCAGTTACATTGTATTTTTAATCCTCGGCTTTACGATCGTAAGACCTTTCTATGCAAGTCAGATTGGAAACGCAGATGTCGAGATCATGGAACTTGGAATTGATTACCTGAGTACGGTTATGATCTTTTCCTTTGGTCTGTTCACACAGATCTTCTTTGAACGGTTACTGACTTCTACCGGAAGAACTATCTTCAGTATGACTTCTCAGTTATGTGGTGCGATTACAAACATTATCCTGGACCCGATCATGATCTTCGGTCTTCTGGGATTCCCGAAGATGGGTGTTACCGGAGCCGCCGTTGCGACCGTTATCGGACAATGTGTTGCCGGAATCGTTGCCGGAACCTGTAATCACAAATATAACCTTGACGTATCATTAAGTTTCAAAGGCTTCCGACCGGATATCCGTCTGATCGGACACATTTATGCAGTAGGTATTCCATCTATTATTATGCAGTCTATCGGATCGATCATGACTTATTCGATGAACCGCATTCTGATTGAATTTTCTTCAACTGCAACTGCTGTATTCGGTGTATACTTCAAGCTTCAGAGCTTCTTCTTCATGCCGGTATTCGGTCTGAACAATGGTATCACGCCGATCATTGCTTACAACTATGGTGCACAGCAGAGAAATCGTATGATCAAGACGATCCGGATCAGTCTGACGACTGCATTCTGCCTTACTTTCATTGGATTCCTCTGCTTTGAAGGTATCCCACAGGTATTACTTGGAATGTTCAATGCGTCTGACGCCATGCTGAAAATCGGTGTTCCGGCACTTCGTATCATCGGTATCCATTATCTGATCGCATGGTTCTGCATCATTGCCGGTACCGTATTCCAGGCACTTGGCAAAGCAGTATTCAGTATGATCGTATCCATCATGCGTCAGCTGGTTGTGCTGATCCCGTCAGCTTATATCTTGTCTAAGATTGGTGGCTTACATATAGTGTGGTGGGCTTTCCCGATTGCGGAAGTGATATCATTTATTGTGTCTACGGCATTTTTGATCAAAATTTATAAGACAATTATTAGTAAGATTCCGGAAGGGAAATTATAAAATAAGAAGCGGAAAAAGTTTACATTCACAACTTTTTCCGCTTCTTTTATTTTTTACTTTTACAATTCACAATATAAATTCCCACACAAACCAAAATCAATGCAATCAGACTTCTTGCATTAAATGCCTGGCTGACCTCTCCAAGAACCAACGCCGATAACACCACGCTGCAAAGTGGATTGACAAATCCAAAAATCGCCACTTTCGATACTTCGTTATGCGCCAGCAGAACCGACCAGAGTGTATACGCCACAGCCGATACCATTGCCAGGTAGAGAATCAATACTACTCCTACAATCGACATATGATCCAAGTGTCCGCCCATCAGGATTCCGACTATGAACAGCAACACACCTCCCATGAAGAACTGACAACCGCTTAAAATAACCGGTGATACTTTTTTGGAGAAAATATTGATCAGTACGGTTGACGCTCCATAAGAAAGCTGCGCGATCAGCACGAAGCCTTCTCCTGTCAGCCTGAATCCCATGTCCATAGAGCCGCCTGCCATGTTGATGATCACGACTCCCGCAAATCCGAGGATGCAGCCAGCAAGTTTTCTGCCTGTCATCTTTTCATTTCTTACTAACAGACATGCCATTAAAATTGCAATAAAATTGCCTAGGCCTGTGATGATCCCGCCTTTTACACCGGATGTATGTGCCACTCCGATGTAAAAGAAAAAATACTGGACGAAAGTCTGAGCAAAGCAAACCGGGATAACATACTTGAATATCTTTCCGTCCGGAAGGACAACTCTTTTTTCCCGGATGGATGCGAACAGTAATACAAGAATTCCCGCCAGTGCGAACCGGATACCGGCAAAAACAATCTGGCTTGCGGTGTCCGCTGAATCAACGGCAAGAATCCGGTAGCCTGTCTTGATCACGGGAATTGCACTGCCCCATAAGATGCAGCAGACACACGCCAGAGCTGCGACTACCCATGTTCTGGTTAATATATTTTGTTTTTCTGAAATTTGCATTTGTGACATTTCTTTACTCTCTGGAATTCTGGTTCTATTTTTCAATCTCAATCTTCTCTTTCAGCACGACACATCCTGCCATATCACCGATAACATTAACACAGGTTGCTCCCATATCGCACAGAGTATTGATACTAATATAGACACCCATAACTCCTGCAGGAAGTCCGGCCATTGTAGCAAGTGCCGCGAATGATGCGATTGCACCTCCCGGGATTCCCGGTGTTCCGACTGACAGAAGGACGTTCGCCAGAAGGATGATGATCATCATAGAAATGCTGACATGCACGCCGCATGCATTTGCAAAGAACATGATCATAAAGGACATCAGGATCGATACAGCATCCATGTTAACCGTTGCTCCAAGCGGGATCGTGATACTTGAGATCTGGTTCGGAACTCCAAGTTTATCTTCGACACAGCTTTTACTCAGCGGAATGGTAGCTGAACTTGAGCATGTACCAAATGCATTCAGTGCCGCCGGCATGATCGCCTTGAAGAACTTCACCGGACTTGTCTTGCCGAGAATGCTCACTGTGCCGCCATATACGATAAATGCAAATCCAAAGAATGCGACATATAAGATAATCAGCTGCGTAGCCAGTGATACGATCGTCTTTGTACCATTCGCCTCTACAACCGGAACGATCGTACAGAAGACTCCGATCGGTGTGAAATACATCACCGTACTGATGATCTTCAGACATGCTTCATTGCAGGAGTCGATGACCTTTAATAATGGCTCACCTTTTTCTCCAATCGCGATCAGTGTGAATCCCATGATCAGCGCAAATACCAGCACCTGCAGCATATTACCTTCTGCAAATGCGGATACCGGGTTAGACGGGATCAGTCCCTTAATCGTATCAAGAATGCTGTCCATCTTGGTTGCCTGAATATCAGATGTAGCCATCTTAAAGCTAACGCCTTTTCCAAGACAGATCAGTCTCGGAATGATCAGTCCAACAAAACTTGCGATTGCTGTTGTGCACAGGAAGAACAGCATTGCCGCTCCTGTGATCTTACCTGTCGTCTTGGCACTTCCGATGCTCGCAATACCCATTACGATCGAACAAAATACCAGTGGGAAGATCATCATATTCAATGCACTCATATAGATACTTCCCAGTACACTTGTTGCAGTCAGAACCACGTTAAACCGTCCCGCCAAAAACAGTCCGGTCAGGATTCCGAGGATCAGTCCGACGAAAATCGCACCGGTGATGTGCTTTCTGTACCACTCGTAAAAACTCTTCATTTGTATGTACTCTCCTTACTTTTCAACTATAATATAACGTCTATATTTTACTATACACATATAGGCTATAGTTTATATCAAAAAGAGTGGAACGTCAATGTCCCACTCCTTATACCGTAAATTTCTCCACATAATAATTCTGTATCTCTGTAAGGATATACGCCTCATAATACTCCACCGGAATCTCCCGGTTCTCTTCCAGACTATTTTTACTATTTTATCAGTCATCTAACAGTACATCATTAACCACATCGTATGCATCTTCCAATGCATCCAACGCTTCCGTCAGAGTGTCTGCTTTATCCACTTCACCGGCTTCTTCATATTCATCCAGTATATTTACCAGAGAATCTTTTACTTGTTGGATGGATGTTATCAGGTCTTTTAACTGTTCTTCTTTTGTTGATGTGGTATTTATATTTACTATTTTGCTCACATTGTACCTCCCGTATTCTTGCCTATTTATTCTCTTGCTGATACATTTTTTCCAGTGTTCTAATTCTGATTCTTTACACTCATCTCATGCCATTCTTCCCCGCCCCAGGTTGACTGCGCGATTCCTTTATCTTTAAATCCGAATTTCTCATACATCGCTACCTTCGATTCCAGGCAGGTAAGGATAATCTCTTTTCTTCCCCTTCCCCATTCTCTTTCGAGATACCGGTGTACCAGTTCTCTTGCAAGTCCCTGACTGCGGTATTCCGGCAGTACATCCAATCCCAGAAGCATGACATTCTTGCCTTCCGGGTTATGCAGACTGGCATCTGTAAAGAACTCGTCTTTTAATATCTCATCATCCGTCGCTAGTCCATTTAAAAAACCTGCCATCTTTCCATTTTCTTTATCAATCGCTACCAGAAATAAATCCGCAATTCCGGCAACACGGTCTTTCATATGCTTCTTAGAACAGGCTTCATTCGGCGGAAAACAGATCCTTTCGATTTCTGCTGCTTCTTCTGCTTCGTTCTGTTTTATGTTTCTAAATTCATATCTTTCTGAAATATGTGTATCTGTCATTTGCTTTTCTCCAATCCCATTACCGTATAAAATGTGTCGCAATTCGTTCTTCCTTTTCCGGTAATCCGAACTGTTCTTTTCCAAGCGCAATACTCTTCATCAAGAATGTCATATTTCTTGCAAGTGTACGCATCGTCTGTTTTCCTTCTCCGTCCTGCTCTGACTCACCCGGCATACGTCCATGAATGCTGTTCCAATACTGGCTTGATGCAACCGGCATTCCGGAGATTGTAAAATACTTGTTCAATTCATCAAATGTTGCCGAACAACCACCGCGTCTCGCACATACAACACTTGCTCCGACTTTCATCGTCTTGTCAAAATGACTGCTGTAGAACAAACGATCAAGACAGGCAATCAGTGTCGCATTTGCTGACGCATAATATACCGGGCTTGCAACGACAAGTCCATCGGCTTCTTCAAACTTTAGTGCCAGTTCATTTACCATATCGTTGAATACACATTTGCCTTTCTCATAGCAGGAACCACAGGCGATACAGCCTCGAATATCTTTATTGCCGACCAGTATGATCTCTGTCTCGATTCCGTTATCTTTAAATACCTGTTCCATTTCTTTTAATGCAACAGATGTATTGCCATTAGCCCGTGGGCTTCCATTTAACATTAACACTTTTAAATTTTGCTGCATTGATTTGTTCCCCTTTCAATGATTCTCTTCCTGACAGATATTTCTTTCAGGATTCGTAAGTTTTTATGCTCATATCCTTAGCGTTCTGAATTCCACCGCATGCTTCCTCTTCCAGATTGGGAACAAATTCCGCTGACACACATAATTCTCCCTCTCTTTGATCGCAACCGCCTGAAAAAACGTCTTCCACATCTCTGTATATTCATCTTCATACTGTTCTGTTTTACGAAGTGACTCAAATTCGTCATCCGTCAGATAACGCAGATAGTTTGTTCCGTCTTTTGGATGTACGCATGCTGTTTTCCGGTTATCATCTATGATCATCCAATGTTCTGATGGCATCCGGTCCGCAAAATGTCTGCCAACCAGCATGATCACATCACTTTTGGGTTCCAGATGACTGACATAGACTTTTCTGTCCAGCGACTGGAATCGTGCAAATTCATTAAAATGATGGCTTTCATTACCGACTTTCCGCCGAAGTTCCAACATGCGCATCACATGAGGATTCGAATACTGTTCCAGTACCTTACTTCCCACTGCAAATCCGACACGCAGAAAATTATAGATTGCCTGTAACGCATCTTCCTCCGCAGAAAGGGTTGCATAATATACATCCAGATATGCTTCATCGGAAATATCTCTGCGAACAGAACGGATTACTTTTTCTGCTTTCACATTATCCCCGTCTACATGGACATATTCATCAAACATTGTCTGCTGTAATATCGGTTCTTTCTTTAATTGTATCTGATCATGACCGATTCGTAAAGCTTCCGACCAGGCATCATAGATGCAGGTCATAATGTCCTCCAGACGATCCTTACAAGTATATATCTTCATAATTTCCTACCCAATCCCAAAGTCTGCCAACGACAATTGCACATAAGATTCATTGGAATGTTCTATATTCCACACATCTTTCTTATCTACACTCACCAGTTGTCTCATAATATACGATGCTTCAACCGGTGTATGATACATCTGTTTTCCCCCACAGGTAATAAAATAATGCGCCCGCTTAAGTACCACACCCATCTTCTTTAAGCTTGCAAAATCCAGTCTTCCATACCGTCTTGCATGTGTGATCCGGCTGGCGGATTTGGGACCGATTCCCGGTACCCGAAGCAATCTTGCATAACTTGCAGTCTCTATTTCCACAGGAAATTGTTCGAGATGGCGTAATGCCCAGTCACACTTTGGATCGATCAGTTCATTGAAATCCGGCTTTTCTTCCGACAATAATTCACCTGCCTGGAATCCATAAAATCTAAGCAGCCAATCTGCCTGATAGAGGCGGTGTTCACGCAAAAGCGGTGTCGGTGTTCCAAGTCCCGGCAGTGCATCATCCTCATTCAGCGGAATATATGCTGAGTAAAACACTCGTTTCAGATCAAAGCCCTGATACAACTGCTGGGTCGTCTGCAATAATGTATAGTCACTTTCCCCCGTCGCACCGATGATCATCTGTGTACTCTGCCCAGCAGGTGCAAAACGACGCTTTAAACCAGACATATCATGGGGTGCTAACTGATATGCATTGTCCCATGTAAGGAGTCCATCCACTCTCCCCATTTCTTTTTGAGAAGGCAAAGTTCCGTCCTTTCCATCCGACAGTCTGTCTGTCTTCTTTTTTTCTTCCAGGCTTTCCCGATAATTCCTTTTGGATATTTCCGAAAAAATGCCGTTATTTAACAGTTGATTTCCCCTGCTTCTTTCCATATATGCTGTCTTTCCGATGGCCATCCGGTGTGCAGCAATTGTATTCTGAACCTTTCCCATAGGATTAAGGATTGTCTTCATTGTCTTATTCGGTGCAAGAGTCCGAAGCCCCTCTTCCGTTGGAAGTTCCAGATTGACACTGATACGATCGGCCAGATATCCTGCCGCTGCAAGAAGTTCATCCGAAGCTCCCGGAATCGTCTTCACATGGATATAACCGTTAAAATGATATTTTGTGCGAAGCAGCAGTAAAGTCTCACACATCTTTTCCATCGTGTATGTCGGATTTTTCAAAACTCCGGAGCTTAAGAAAAGGCCTTCTATATAATTCCGCTTGTAAAACTCAATCGTCAGTTCACAGATCTCTTCGGGTGTAAATGTTGCCCGTTTCACATCGTTGCTTGCACGATTAATGCAATATTTACAATCATAGGCACAATGATTTGTCATCAGAATCTTTAATAAAGAAATACATCTTCCGTCCGCTGCAAAACTGTGACAGATGCCGCATGCCTCTGTATTGCCGAGTTCTCCTTTCTTTCCCCGGCGGCTTGAACCACTTGACGTACATGCTACATCATATTTTGCCGCATCAGCGAGAATCTGTAATTTCTCCTGTGTTGTATAATTACTGTTTTTGATTTCTATATTCATAGTTCCATTATACAAACAAGTGTTCTTGTTTTCAAGTGCTTTTCGAACATTCGTTCTTTTTATCCGCTATACATGCCTGCTATCTTTATCTTTATTTATTTTATTTTTATCTTTATTTTTTCAGGAAATGTTCCCTGTTCGGATATACCTGCCTGAAAGCCTCAAGCGCCGCCTCCTGTAACAGCGCAAACTCTTTCTCCATATGAAGCAGATGCGGTGCACGAAAAGCGATCATACTAATCTGCTGCGCAATCTTTTTTGTCACTCCTTCTTCTGACATCTGTCCCATTCCAAATACAAGTGACGTAAATGCTCTTCCTCCCCTGCTGACTTCAATGAATTTCAAAAAGACATTCTGAAGCTCCTGCAAAAGAATTTCCTTATATACTTTTTCCTGAAGCAGTGATTCTGACAGCCCCAAAGTGGCAGCTATCTTCGCTCCCTGCTTTCTCCGTTTTCCTCCCAGATCCACTGTCGTACCCTCTGCCAGATATTTCATTTCCATAAGACATCTCATAAATTCATCTTTTACGGGTGTTCGTTTTCCATATCTTGCAATCCATAACTGTTTCCGGTATTTGTCTTCCTCCGACTCTCCCGCACCGGTATTCTCTTTTAATAATTCCAGCCTTTTTATAGGATCTGTTTCTTTGTAAAATGCAATTATCCATGCGTTATCCATTTTTCTATTTCCTCATTATTATTTCAAAAAACGATCTACATTACTGCTATCCACACGGCAATATTCGGAGACATAATATCTGCCTTCCTTTAAGTGTTTCCGATTTGTGTCTTTTCCACTGACAATCTCTACCGATAATTTCGCCAGTTCCATTGCCTGATCCTCTTTATCATTATAGACGGTTCCCTGCATTTTTCCTGTCTTGATTGCCTCCAACGCATCATCCAAACCGTCAATTCCGAATATAACAGGCCAGTCCTGACAGTCATATCCGGCCTTCTGACAGGCTGCTACTGCTCCCAGTGCCATCTCATCATTATTGGAAATAACCAGTTCTATTTTCTCTCCATATTGTTCAATAAGACGACTCATCCTGTTTTCAGCCTGTCCACGGTTCCAGTCTGCAAACTGATAACTCAATTTTTCAAGATTAATCCCCTGTTCAAGCAAGGTCTTAACCGAATAGTCTGTTCTGCTGATGGCATCCTGATGTCCTGCCTCTCCTTCCAGAAGTACGTACTGAATCTTCCCATCCTGATTCTTATCAACTTCCGGATGATTCTTAATATAATCCGCCACAATTTCTCCCTGCATGATCCCGGACTGCTCTGCGTTACATCCTATATAATACAGCTTCTCCCATTGCATCAGATCCTCCCTGACCGGCTCCCTGTTAAAAAAGAGAACCGGGATATCTTCTTGTTTTGCCATCCTGATAATACGGGATGGTGCCGTTCTGTCAACCAGATTCACACACAATACATCACAGCCGGCGTCAATCATCTCCTCAACGATCTCATTTTGATCCTGCTGATTATCATCGCCGTTTTTTACCGTTGTGATGATTTTCATATGATTTGTATCCATTTTTTTCAGATTCTCTTTTAACTGATCCGTCATAGCATTGATAAATGGATCATCTTGCGTATAGGTTACAACTCCTATCCGGATGATATGATCTGTCTTTACACTCTTGTCTTCACATCCGGTAATCAGAAAAGCAATCAGCAGGATAACTGCTATCATACTTCTTCTTTTTCTGTTTTTTTTACTCATAAGAATATAAGAACCTTTCCAAATTATCATTTAATGAAAATTCATCTCTGTCAAACACCTTTATCTCTGTCTTATGGCCTTTTAGCCTGTAGAATCTGTGTTCCAGCTTTTGTGCCATTTCCCCGACACTTTTATATCCGATCTCATAGGCATCCGGAACCACCAGTCCCTGGATATTTCCGTTATCCAATAACACTACCGCTTTTACACTGCTCCCAATGCCATATATGTCCGCTCCCTGATATGAATCTTCATCAGACTGCTCGCCTAGTTCTTCCAATGCATGTGGATCCAGAACCACTATTGCATCTACTTTATCTTTTTTACTCACTTTTTCATAGATATTCTGATCTTTTTTCCGGTAACAATACCAGTCGATCTCACTTTTGGTATCTTTCAGCGAATCCTTTAATCCCCGAATCGCATCCTGATCTGACTTTGATTCTTTCCAGTTTGCGACAACTCCGATTTTCTGCCGCTTCTTTCCCAGCTGCTTTCCAAGTTCAGAACCTATCTTATAATAATCCGGTCCGATTACCGGATTACCGGAATTCCCGCCTTCTTTGGAATATACATCCTCCATGATCAGTGTGTATGGCGTCTTGGCACACTGTTTTTTTAACATGTCTTTCGTATCACTTCCCGGTGCCGGACATATGATAAATGCATCTATATTGTTGCGCTTCTGCTCTTTTATAATTTCTTTTTCCATCTCTGCATTTTCAATTTCATCTGTATTACAGATAATCATATGAAGATTGTTTATTTTCGCCGACTGCTTCATCCCTTTAATCAATGAATTCCACCGGTTATCTCCTGATTCCGGTAAGATCACCGCCACTCGTTTTTCCGGCACATCCCGGTCAAAAATCTTCCATGCAAAAAATAATGTCAGTATCAGGAAAATACACTCCAGTATCAGGAATGTAATTTTATTCTTTTTCATCTACATCCCTCCCCTGTATATATTTCTGCATCTCCAATTGTTCCGCATTCTCCTTTGTATATGGAATTGCCGGTATATGGATAACAACCCTGGTCCCCTCATCCGGTTCACTATATATCTCCAGGCCATATTGCTCACCAAACATCAGCTGAATTCTGGAATGCACATTGATCACACCAACACCCGAACCATGTTTTGGAACTTTATTGTTATCTTTCAGGATATTTTCCAGAACTTCTTTTCGCATTCCCATTCCATTATCTTCTATAATAATGTAAATATCGTCTTCTTTCTTTTCTCCCCGGACTGTGATTTTTCCTTCATCGTCCTCATCCATATTTCCCACGCCGTAATAAATTGCATTTTCGAGAATCGGCTGAATGACTAATTTTACAATACAATAATCTTCTATCTCTTTATCCGTCTGAAATTCCATTTGAAAACGTTCTTTATAACGCATAAGCTGGATATTCATATAGCTTCTGCTGTGCTGAAGTTCATCTTTAACCGGAATGATCGTCTTTCCGCGGGATAAACTGACTCTTAAAAGCTTTGCCAGTTCGGAGATCATAATAACTGCTTCTTCATTTTTCTGTGCTTCGACCATCCAGGTAATAGATTCCAGTGTATTATAGAGAAAATGTGGATTAATCTGACTTTGTAATGCATCCAGTTCACTTTTTCTCCGTTCATTCTGCTGACGGATAATTTCCCCCATAAGCGTCTCAATCCGTTCATATGATCTTTGAACGGAATAACCCAAATGTCGTATTTCTGAAGAACCTCCTATGTAAATATCCGGTTTTCCTCCTGCTTCATATGTTTTAACCGATTCATCCAGTTTCCGAATCGGTTTGGATATTTTTCTGGAAATCAGCCTGTTTCCTTCCAGAAGCATCATCATAAGAACCATGATTGTTGTAAAGATATAATATCTGAAATTGTTAATTCTTGCAGTCTGCACGCTCTCCGGTACAACTCCGATCAGTTTCCATCCTGTATAGGCAATGTTGCCAACCACTACACTTTCCTTGTGTCCGTCTGTTGTGATCTCATAAGTGCCCTCCTCATACCCGGAAGCCTTCAGACTATTCTCCTCAAACAGTCCCCTGGCCATCTCTGTTTTTCTCGGATGATAGATCATCTGTCCGTCACGGCTGATCATATAATAATAGATTCCTTCCGAAGAATCATTAATCTGCTTTAAGACATCTTCGATCACCGAATATTTCATATCTACAAGAAGGACTCCGCTTCCCGGAATCTCCCCATCGTTTATATCCACATAACGACTCAGTGAAACAACCCAATGATAACGATACAGACCATCTTCATACAAATTCTGAATATGCGGAACGGAAAAATGTACATTTTCAATTGCACTCTCGGCATTCTTATACCAGTCCTGTCCCGTTACATCTATATTTTCTTTTTCAACAGCAACCGGTTCCGAAGCAATCAGCCGGCCTTCGTTCCCATATAATGCCAGACTCTCGATTTTATCCGAATTCACCTCGTATAATAAGCTGAACTGTTCAGCAAATTTTTCACTGGATATATCAAATTCCTGTACGATATTATAATTCGCTGCATTAAAAATCTGCCTGATATCTAACAGGTCCGAATTCACCCTGTCTACCGTGCTTTCCACCGTCGCCTCTGTATTTGATACTGCCATCTTATCAATCGCAAGCTTAAATCTTTGATACAAAAGGAATCCCATAGTTACAATCGTGACAAGTGTAATCGCCATAAGAACAGACATGATGATTGACTGTATATTAAATACAACATTTTTTTTGAAATCCGAATCTTTTTTTCTTTTTTTCACGCTTTTTCCTGTTCCCTTCATACGGATTACTGTTCTACTTTACAGATGCTCTATACTTCGAAGGAGAAACTCCAAACTTCTTTTTAAATACATAACTAAAATAATTGGCATCGAGATACCCCACTTTTTCTGCTATTGTGTAACTTTTCTCATCTGTATTTAATATCATCTCTGCCGCAATATCCATTCTGTAATCTGTTAAATAAGAGATAAACGATTTTCCCGCTTCTTTTTTAAATACAGAAGAAAAATAAGAATTCGATACACCGAGAACCGCACATACCTCGTCCAATGATATATCCGCCTCCATATACCTTTCTTCCACAATGAGCCGTCTGGCAGAACTGTTTCTTGCACATTTCAGCTTTTCACTGATTGTTTCCGACATCTGCACAATCCATGCTGTCAGTGAACTCTCATCCATCTGCGATACTTTTTCGTAAATATTCTGCATATTACCGGATATTTTATTGAAATCCAGCGAATTATCTGTACAGAACTTAAAAAATCCACTGACTATCTCCATTGTAGCAAGATTATACTGACTCATGGTTTCTGTATTTTTATGAAGCTTTTCCATCTCTCCATGTGCTGCCCGCTCTATCTCTGCCGAATCTCCTATACGAATTGCACGAAATAGCATCTGCATCCTTGACTCTTCTGACTGAACCGGTTTGATCTGTTCCTTCGGAACAATCTCTCCAATATTAATTGCCCGTTTTGTTCCGTATAAAACCCTGTAAGAAACTGCTTCTCTTGCCCTCTCATAGGAAAGACTGATCTCATACAGGCTGTCACACACGGTTCCGATCCCCGCTGTAACAACCGCACCCATGATGCGGTACGCCCACCGGCAGAATCTGTCACAGGCATCTGTTATCTGGGTAATCTTATCTTCCGCATCCAGTTCCAGAATCAGCAGTGTATTTCCCATATATATAAATTCTCGACAGTTCCACTGATTCATCAGTCTCTGCTTGATCTCTCTTTCTACCGACATGGATAAAAGCAGTGGGTTCATGCCTTCGGGCACATGGTTCTCCGATGTGTGGAAGATTACACAGCCAAAGAGAGGTCCTTTCATATCTACCTGATACGCCTGTAAAAATCTTTCATAATCCTTTTTTTCTACTCTTCCTTCAATTAATGAAATAAAAAAATTGGACTGTAATTTCGGAAGTACTTCCTGAAAATAATCATTTAATTTTTTTACATTTAATTTTTCTTCTCTTTCTCTGTCCAGCGTATGTTTCAGATTGGTCAGGCTTTCTGACAATTCTGTTGCATTGACCGGTTTAAGCATATATTCCTTGATTTCCAGATGCACTGCTTCTTTCGCATATTCAAACTCATCAAATCCCGTACAGAGCATGATATAAATATTCGGATATTCCCGATTCAGCCTTCTGGATAACTCTAACCCGTCCATATAAGGCATCTTAATATCCGTCAGCACCACATCCGGCTGGAGTTTTTCTACTAATTCCAGTGCTTTCACCCCATTTGTCGCACTTCCTGCCACCTCAAACCCCAGATCATTCCAATGAATTTTTTTCTCTATCATATCGATGACTTCGGCTTCATCATCTACGAGAATCACTTTATATCGTTCCATCTTTTTCCCCTTCTTCATGGCCGCTATACGTTTATTCCAGTATAACAAATTTACGTCTCTTATAACATATCCAAATACAAAATCTGCCTTCAAAATTTTTTTACTCACAAATTCCTTTCGAACGCATCATGTTGAAAAAAACCGTCCCTTTCATCTTTCCGATGAGCAGGACGGTCTACTTCTTTTTGTATAAACCTGTATAAACAGTCTTTTATTTATTATTTCTTCTGTACATATTTCAGACAGTCAAGTGTTACTGCTGCCAGAATAATGATACCTTCAAAAATAAACTGAAGGTTTGTATCAATACCAAGAACCGTCAAAGAATAGGTCAATGATGTAAAGATCAGTACACCTGTCACAACTCCCGATATCTTACCAATACCACCGGTAAAGGAAACTCCACCAACTACGCAGGCTGCAATGGCGTCCATATCCCATCCCTGTCCGTAAGCGGCACTACCGGATCCAACCATTCGTACACACTCCAGCCATGAACCGAATCCATAAAGGATACCTGCAAGGATAAATGCTCCCATCGTTACTTTAAATACCGAGATTCCTGATACAGCTGCCGCCTCTGGATTTCCACCAACTGCATATAAATTTTTTCCAAATGTTGTCTTATTCCAGATAAACCATACAACAGCAATCGCAACTACTGCCCATAAAATAATCATCGGAAAACGTCCTGCCTGTGGAATAAAAATATTCGGGATTGTCGGATCAATCGCACCAAAAGAAACTCCTTTTGTAGCATATGTAACAAGACCAAAGATGATCAACATATTTGCCATCGTTGAAATAAATGGATGCATCTTAAATCTTGCCATGAAAAATCCGGCTGTCATTGCAAATACAGTTGTGAAAAGTATACACACACATAATGCTAATATAGCTCTTGATGCCGGTGCCATACCCGAAAAATCAAAAACATGTCCAAACACAGTACCTGTGTTAATTCCGTTATGCATGATAATGGTTGCTGTAACCATACCCATACCAACCATACGTCCTACAGAAAGGTCTGTACCTGTCAGAAGGATCAGACCGGCAACTCCAAGTGCAAGGAACATTCGTGGTGAAGCCTGCTGCAAAATGTTAAGGATGTTTGTGGTTGTAAAAAGCTGTGTATTTTTCACGAATGGTGTAATAATACACAATGCGATAAAGATCATGATAATTACAATATACAGACCGTTCTTATACAAGAACTGTGTCATATTAAATGTGTACTTGTAATTTTCAAAATTCTGTGCCTGCTTCTGTGCAAATGTATATTTTGACATTCTGAGCAGATCGATCAGGTGGAACTTATGCATGTATGCATCATGTTTTCTATCCTTGATCTCCTGGATCCTGGATTCATGTGTCATCTGCGCATCATATAATTTATTCTTATATGTGTATTTTTCAGCTTTGATCTCTTCTGCATCTTTCAGGCTGCTGACTGCCTTCTTATGTTCTTCCTGCAGATCCGCTTTTAATTTTTCAAAATTACTGTTTTCCGCTTTTTTCTCTGCTTCGCAGCTCTTTGCAACAATGTTATAATACTCGCTGTTGTAATGTTTGGAAAGAAAACCTTCAGCATCTGCGATCAGTTTTGCAATCTGCTGTTTATTTGCATCTTCTGTTGCTTTTGCCTTCTCCAGATTCTTCTTACATTCCCCGATAATCTTATTCTGTTCTTCTTTTGTTAAGTTCTTATTCTCTTTTGCTATTGCAATCTGATTTTTTAAACTGTTGACTTTGTCAGATCCTTCCACACGTAGTGCATCGATCTGCTCCTGTATTTTTCCAACATATTCGTCAATCGGTTTCAAAAGTATTGCTTCTTCTTCAGCCGAAATGATAATGCTTTTTTCTGCCATCTTCCATACCCCTCTCTGTTACAGATATTTTGCACTGAGTCTCAATAATTCTTCCTGGTTCGTCTCTTTTGTATTTACGATTCCGGCCAGTCGTCCGTTTGACATAACACCGATACGGTTCGTAATACCAAGAATCTCCGGCATCTCAGAAGATACAACAATAATTGTTTTCCCCTGCTTTGCCATATTGATGATCAGTTCGTAAATCTCATATTTCGCACCAACATCAATTCCTCGTGTCGGATCATCCATCATGAATACACTCGGTGAACGCTCCAGCCATTTTCCGAAGATTACCTTCTGCTGATTTCCTCCGGAAAGACTTGTGATCATATCATCCGGGCCCATACACTTTGTATGCATGATTTTAATCTCTTCCGCAGTTGCACGTACCATTCTGTCATGTGACAGCACTGCACCATTCTTATAATGGTTCATGTTAGCGATGGTCGTATTAAATGTAATATCGCCTTTTAAGAACAGACCATTAGCTTTTCTTTCTTCTGTGATCAGGGCAAATCCATGATCCATTGCATCTCTCGGCGATGAAAAGTTCATGATCTTTCCATCGTATATTACATTTCCTTCTGCTCTTGTGCGGATTCCGAAGATTGTTTCTAAAAGTTCCGTACGTCCGGCACCAACCAGACCGTAAAATCCAAATATTTCTCCTTTTCTGATATCAAAGGATACATTTTGAATCTTTGGTGCATATTTTGACGAAAGATTCTGTACAGAGAGAATCTTCTCTCCGGGCTCATTGTCAACAGGTGGAAATCTGTTATCCAGCGAGCGCCCAACCATTGCCGATATCAGTTCATTCATATCTGTATCTTTGCACTCTTTTGTCATAACCAGACTACCATCTCTGAGCACAGATATCTCATCACATATATTGAATATCTCATCCATCTTATGTGATATATAAATCAGCGAAATTCCCTGTGCTTTCAACTGACGCATCATCTTGAAAAGTTTCTCAACTTCCGGTGCTGTCAGGGATGAGGTTGGTTCATCCAGTACAATTACTTTGGAATGATAGGAAATAGCTTTTGCAATCTCACACATCTGCCGCTGGGACACAGACATTTTTTTCATTGGCTGTGTCAGATTTGCTGTGATTCCAAGCTGTCTGAAGAGATTTGCAGTTTCCTTTTTCATTCTTCCTTCATCGACAATTCCAAAAGAATTCTTTGGATATCGTCCAAGAAACATATTATCTACAACGCTTCTTTCAAGACATTGGTTCAATTCCTGGTGTACCATCGCTACTCCGTTTTCCAGTGCATCTTTTGGTCCCGAGAAATTTACTTCTCTGCCGTCTAATATAATTGTCCCCTCATCTTTCTGATAAGTACCAAAGAGACATTTCATCATTGTCGATTTTCCGGCACCGTTTTCACCCATAAGTCCCATAATGGTCCCAGGTTTGACATTCAGGTTTATATGTTTCAGAACTTTGTTTCTACCGAACGACTTACTCATGCCATTGATCGATAAGATGTATTTATTCTTATCTACTGTCATAACTCTGCTTCCTTTTCTTGATGAAAGAAGGGTATCATCTCTGACACCCCTCTGCGTTTCATTCATTTACCTTTTAACCAGTCTCTTATTTTGAGAGAAGTGATGTGTATGCTGATGCATTGTCTGTCTTAACCATATTAATTGCAAATGCATCATATTCGTTTGGATTTCCGAGACGGTTTGTGATGTTCGACTCTGTCTGTCCATCTCCACCGATGTAATCAACCTTCAGGTTAAGGAGATCATCATAGTTCTCAAGAAGTGGCTGGTATGTTGAACTCAGGAAGTTGTCTGATGCATTGTAAATATCAAGCCATACTTTCTTAGATGGACTCTTGCTTGAATCAAGCTGTTTTGACACTTTGTCATAAATCTTTGTTGAATCTGTAAAGTCTTTGTAATTATCAGCTGTTACTGCAACATTTAATGCGTAGTAAGATCTTTCTTCTTCGCTGTATCTGTAATCTTCACCTTCTTTCAGGCAGTTACCGGCATCATCTGCTGTACCAATACCTGTATCCACGTCTGCTCCGTCAAGTGCGTTACGGAGTACTCTTAATGTCAGATAAGCCTGAACATCTGCATGCTGAGAGATTGTTCCGCCGTATCCTTCAGCGATTGCTGCAACAGCGTCACTGTTTGCATCATATCCGAATGTAGGAACTTTGTTATCTTTTGCCCATGCGTTAAACATTGACATTCCCATACCATCATTGTTAGAAACAACAATATCGATCTGATCTCCGAAAGAAGCTTCCCATGTTCCGATTGCGTTACCTGCTGTAGCCGCATCCCATGTTGCCCCTGCTGAGTTCTTCATTTCCTGAGAAGCAAGCTCACGGACTGTAAATTCTTTTCCGTCTACATCAATCTTAGCATCCTGGACAACTTTTGCTTTTCCGTCTACGTTTGTTCCTGCCGGCTTGGAAGCAACTTCGTCACCATCTTTAACTCCTGTTCCAAGTGCCGCACGAACACCACGTGTACGTGCGATAGAATCATTATGTCCGATGTCACCGATTGCAAGTACGTATCCGATAACTCCATCACCATTTCTGTCAATCTTATCAGCATTTGCTTTGATATAATCAACAACCATCTCTCCCTGAAGTTCTGCTCCCTGATTAGCATCAAATCCTACATAATAAGTGTCTTTGTTGAAATTCAACGCTTCTTTGTCCAATTCCCCTGTTGAACTATTAGAAGGCTGACGGTTAAACCAGCAAAGCGGTTTGTCCTTATTGGCTACAGAACTGCTGTCTGAAGATCCTGATGATTTTGAATCACCTGACGAAGATCCTCCGCAGCCTGCCAGTGATAATGCAAGTGTTGCTGCCATCATGAGTGCAAATACTTTTTTCTTTTTCATTTTCTTTCCTCCTGTTTTGTGCGTTTTGTTTTTAATCGCGTCTAACTCATTGACTAATCTCATTATAATAACAACACTATTTTTTTGACATAGAATATTTTTGGATTAATTATCAATATTTTTATATTGACCTATGTTTTTTTATACATTTTATCCAATTGCGCAGAATCTGTCTCTACTATATATAATATAAAACAAAAAAACTGCGATAATAACCTTCACGCTATTACCACAGTTTCTCTTATATGTTCTTATTACGAATAAAATAATGATTAAGCTGTTGCTTTCTTATCATCTGTTTTTTCAAGAAGTTTCTTTACACCCTGGATTGCAACCAACACACCAAGGATCAGAAGCAATACGGCAAAAATCAACTGTAATGTATTTCCAAGATCCAGCCCTGTTGTCAGGAATGCTTTTGTCAGTTTCACGATCGTCATACCAAGTGCTGTAAATGTAACTGCCATCATGAATACCATTGGAATCCAGAGCATACATCCCTGACGTTTTGTCTTCTTAAGGAATACTGCGCAGGCTACCAGTGCCAGTACAGATAACAGCTGGTTGGCTGAACCGAACAGTGGCCAGATCTCTGCATATCCGACTTTGGTCAGGAAATATGCAAGTACCAGTGTAATGATTGTTGCAAAGTATTTATTTGTTACCACTTTCATGAATGGATTCAGATGATCCATATCTGTATCGTCATCGATAAAGAATTCCTGGAACGACAGACGTCCGACTCTGGCTACAGAGTCCAGTGATGTCAATGCAAATGCGGATACTGCCAGGTTAATCAGTGTGAATACAAGTGAATGTGGCAGACCAATAACTGACAGGAAGTTCGCAATCGCTCCGGCGAAAATCTGAGGCTGTGTTGTCAGTCCCTGTGCTGCTGCTTCACCTTTGGCAAAAGATGCAACTGCGATCAGTGCAATAACTGCAAGCATACTTTCCATTAACATTGCTCCGAATGATACAGGAAGCATGTTCTTCTCATTCTTAATCTGTTTGGATGCTGTACCGGAAGATACCAGTGAATGGAAGCCGGAAACCGCACCACAAGCGATCGTTACAAATAAGATTGGGAACATATACTGTCCATCTACGTTAAAGCTTGTGAATGCCTGAAGGTTACAAGATGGATTTGCTACAAATACACCAATAACCGCACCAACGATCATAAAAATCAAAAGGTAACTATTCAGATAGTCACGAGGCTGAAGAAGCGCCCATACAGGAGCGACACTGGCAATCAGGATGTAAACGAAGATGATGAGATGCCATGCATCCAGTCCTACATACATTGGGAAGTGAAGTCCCAGTGCGATTGCTGCTACCAATAATACGATTGCAACTGCTGTATTAATCCACTTATTGAATTTCGTATACTTCAAAAACATTCCAAGTCCGACTGCTTCTAAGATAAATATCATAGAAGTAGTTGCGACTGCACCGTTAGCTGCAATTTTTGTTACTTTTCCGGCTTCACTTACTGAGAATCCATTAAAAGTTCCGGCTACAACATCAGCAAAAGCTGCAACGACCAGAATACAAAACAGCCAGCAGAATAACAGGAATAATTTCTTACCTAATTTTCCGATATATTCTTCGATGATATATCCGATTGTACGTCCTTTATTCTTTACAGATGCATACATAGATGCGAAATCCTGAACGGCTCCAAAGAATACTCCTCCGATTAAGATCCACAAAAGTACCGGAAGCCATCCGAAGATTGCTGCCTGGATCGGTCCGTTGATCGGACCTGCACCTGCGATTGATGCAAACTGATGACCGAATACGACGTTCGTATCGGCCGGTACATAGTCAACCCCGTCTTCCATCTCATATGCCGGAGTTTTGGCATTTGGGTCAATGCCCCATTTGTTCTGGAGATAACGACCATAAAGAAGATATGCTCCACCAAGCACAACAATGGCAATGATCATCATTAATATTCCACTCATAAAACAATCCCTCTTCTTTCTCTTTAAAGTAAATATATAAAAAAACGCCTTCTCTATCCTTTCGGATAACAAAGGCGGAATATTCTTCCGTGGTACCACTTCGTTTTACTGCAGTCATCACTAACCACAACCACTTGTTACTGTCAAAATATCTAACAGTTTCTTCTGTAACGTGAAGACAACGTCCCGGCTTACTCGATACCTGACTATGTTGATTCTTCCAACCTGTATATTTCAGCGGGATGCTCCTGGGTGATATCATAAAATACTTTCTGCCGTTTCACACCATCCAACGGCTCTCTGAATTCCAGTTAACTTTTATGACGTATCCCTTTCATTGCATTTCTTATTTACTTTTTTTAGCTTACTTAATGTTTTACACTTTTTTCTTGTAAAGCGCAAGAGTGGAATCAAACATAATTTACAAAAATACTGTTCTATTTTTGTGCATTTTTTCACATTATATAATTTCGGTTATCTCTTCTACAGATTTCACAAAATAATCTGCTCCATCCAGTTCTCCCTTCTCACCATAACCATACAGGCATCCGATAAACGGACTTTTACAGGATCTGGCACATTCCAAATCCTGTCTTCTGTCTCCGATCACCAGATAGGAACCCGGATAGTCCCTGATAACTTCCTGCACGATCTCCGTCTTAGGGCAGAAACCATACGATTCACAATCATAAAACTGTTCAAACCATCTTTCCATTCGGAATTCTTCCCAATGTGCTTTGCGGTATGCCACTTTACAGTTGCTTAAGATCACAAGATGATATCCTCTGTTCTTCAAAGCTGTAAGCATCTCTTCCGCTCCCGGATACCACACTGCCCGGTGCTTCCGGATCTGCCTGACCATGGAATCTCCCACGATCGCACTCGCCTGATCTTTGTATCTCTGATCTAATTCCGGCAGAAATGTATCCCACATTTCTTTGCTGTTTAAGCCCAGCCAGCCTGCGATCTGCGCCGTCTCTATCTTCTGTTCCTCTACAACATTCTGTTCTGACAACCACTGATAAGCTTCCCTGAACGCCGGCTCATAGATTCCAAGAGTATTATGTATCGTTCCATCATAATCAAAAATGATTGTTTTCACCATCGGCTGCACCTGATTAAAGCTGCTTCATCAGATTTACCATCTCAATTGCGGACAATGCACAGTCATATCCTTTATTTCCTGCTTTACTTCCTGCACGTGCGATAGCCTGTTCGATATTCTCTGTTGTGATTACTCCGAATAATACCGGAATTCCTGTTGCAAGTTCAACCTGCGCGATTCCTTTGGCCGATTCATTACACACCAGATCATAGTGAGAAGTATCCCCGCGGATAACTGCTCCCACGCAGATGACTGCATCATACTTTCCGGACTGTGCCATCTTCTGTGCAGTCAGCGGAATCTCAAATGCTCCCGGTACCCATGCAGCCGTAATGTTCTCTTCTTCTACCCCATGTCTTACCAGCCCGTCGACGGCTCCGCCCAATAACTTATTCACAATGATCTCATTGAATCTGGCAGCCACGATTCCGACTTTCATTCCCTCAGGTGCTACTACTTTTCCTTCTACTAAATTGATCTGTCTCATGATTTCTTCCTCCTGTTATTCATTAAATCTTTTTATAATTCTATTTCTTTGAAAATGTGTCCCATCTTTTCCTGTTTTGTCTTCATATATTTCAGATCATACTTCTGCGGTGGGATCTCCAGCGGTACTCTTTCATTGATCTTCAGTCCAAACCCACCAAGTCCATAGACTTTGTCCGGATTATTGGTCAGAAGTCTCAATGACTTCACTCCAAGATCCGATAATATCTGCGCTCCGATCCAGTACTCTCTGAGATCCGGTGCAAATCCCAACTTTACATTGGCCTCTACCGTATCATATCCCTGCTCCTGCAGTGCATATGCCTTGATCTTATTGAGCAGCCCGATTCCTCTGCCTTCCTGCCTCATGTAAAGAATGATCCCTCTGCCTTCTGCTTCTACCTGACGCATCGCTGTCTGAAGCTGCAGACCACAGTCACATCTAAGCGAGCCAAATGCATCACCTGTCAGGCACTCCGAATGTACCCTGCAAAGTACATCTTCACCGTCTCCGATATCACCTTTTACCAGTGCAAGATGATGTTCTCCTGTAATATCATTGATATATCCGTGAAGTCTGAAATCTCCATACTGCGTCGGAAGGTCTGCAACCGCCTCTTCTTTTACATGTTTTTCATGGATTCTCATGTAATCCTGAAGATCACGGATCGTAATAAATGTAAGATTATGCTCTTTTGCAAGTTCCCACAACTGTGGTGTACGCATCATTGTGCCATCTTCTTTCATAATCTCGCAACACACGCCGCATTCTTTCAATCCGGCCAGTCTCACCAGATCAGTCGTTGCCTCTGTGTGTCCGTTCCGCACCAGGACTCCGCCTTTTCTGGCAATGAGTGGAAATACATGTCCCGGTCTTCTGAAATCTTCCGGCTTCGCATCTTCATCCACACATTTCATGATTGTATAGGAACGTTCTGCTGCCGAAATACCTGTCGTCGTATCAACATGGTCCACTGCAACGGTAAATGCTGTGCTGTGATTATCGGTATTCTCCGCAACCATCGGTGGAAAGTTAAGCCTTGCTGCAATTTCCGCACTCATCGGTGTACAGATAAGCCCTTTCGCATAAGTCGCCATAAAATTGATATTCTCCTGTGTTGCAAACTCTGCTGCACATACCAGATCCCCTTCGTTCTCTCTGTCCGGATCATCTGTAACCAGAATGACCTTTCCTTCCCTCAGATCCCTTAGTGCCTCTTCGATTGTATTGTACTGATTGTTTTGTGACATTCTATTTATCCTCCTGTTCTAAAATCCGAATTCCTGCAAAAATTCCATCGTAATTCCGGATTCTTTTTTCTCTTCTTCACTCTTTCCAAGGCCTAACAGCCTTTCTACGTATTTTCCGATCACATCATTCTCCAGATTCACCGAATCGCCCGGCACTTTTTCCAAAAGCGTCGTTTCTTCTCCTGTATGCGGAATAACCGATACCTGAAATCCCTCTTCCTCTACTTTTGCCACCGTCAGGCTGATGCCATCTATACAGATGGAGCCTTTTTCTACGATCAGATGTAATATCTGCGGCGATGTTCCAATAGATACCCAGATGGCATTCTCCTCCCGGGTCAGAGACCGGATCACACCGGTTCCGTCAATATGACCGCTTACGATATGTCCTCCAAATCTTCCGTCTGCAGCCATTGCCCGTTCCAGATTCACCTGACTTCCGACTTTACAGCTTCCCAGACTGCTTCTCCTGATGGTCTCTGCCATCACATCTGCAGTAAATCCATCCGGCTGAAGTGATGTAACTGTCAGACACACTCCATTGACTGCGATACTGTCACCAATCTTCGTTCTTTCCAATACCTTCTTCGCCTTGACTGCCAGAACTCCCGACTCTCCGGTCAGCTGCATATAGCGGACCGATCCTTTCTCTTCTACGATTCCTGTAAACATGGCCCCTCCTGTTCTTTTTCACATACCTGACAGATTATCCTGATGTCTTCACCGATCCGGCAGATATCCGTACATTTCAGTTTCAATGCTTCTGATGGAAGTCCGATGCCAATTCCTTGCACCGGTGTCTTACTGTTCTTTCCGCCAAATAATTTTGGTGCGATAAAACAGTGTACCTCTTTTACAATTCCTGCCCGCAGTGCACTGTCGTTCAGCGTGCCCCCGCCTTCCAGCAGAATGCTGTCAATGCCCTCATTTCCAAGATATGTCATCAGCTTTTTAAGGTCTATCTGACCTTTTTCATCCGGACAGCAGACAGTATCCACGCCTTTCGCATGTAACCGTTCTATTTTTTCTGTTATTTCTTCGTTCCCTTCCCGTCCTGCATAAGCCACGATTGTCCGGTACTCTTTTGCACTTCTTACGATCTGGCTGTCAAGCGGTATCCTAAGACTGCTGTCGCATACTATTCTGACCGGACTTTTCCATCCTTCTACCCGGACATTCAACATCGGATCATCCGCAAGTACAGTCCCGATACCGGCCATAATACCCATATACCGGTGCCGCATATGCTGCACTTCCTGTCGGGCCGGTTCTCCTGTGATCCACTTCGATGCACCCGTCTTTGTCGCAATTTTCCCATCCAGTGTCATGGCATATTTCATCACTACATACGGTGTCTTCGTCGTAATATAATGGAAGAACACCGGGTTCAGACAGTCACATTCTTCCCGCATAAAATCCTGAACTACTGTAATTCCCGATTCACGCAATATCTGTGCACCTTTTCCTGCCACCTTTGGATTCGGATCCCTGGAACCAATCACCACTTTTTTAATCTTCTGTTCTATGATTGCTTCCGTACACGGCGGTGTCTTGCCATAATGACAGCATGGTTCCAGCGTAACATAGATTGTCGCACCCTCTGCCGATTCTGTAAGCGATGCGATTGCATTGCGCTCTGCATGAAGTTCTCCGCATTTTTTATGATAACCTTCCCCGATGATCCGGCCGTCTTTTACGATCACTGCACCTACCATGGGATTCGGATTCGTCCATCCTTCTCCTTTTTTTGCAAGCTGGATTGCCCGGAGCATGTATTCCTGATCCGTCATTTCTCTTCCTTCTTTCTTAGTTATACAAAAACCCCTGCAGGATACCTACAGGGGAAATGATCTGTTACATATAACTGACAAATGATCTGTTAACCAAAAAAACTCTGAAATGGATCACCATCTCAGAGCTCAGACACTACATTCATCTTTTAAAATAACTGTACCATCATCTTCTTTCATCCAGACTATACTGTCGGCTCCGGAATCACACCGGATCATGCCTCTCGGCCCGCGGGCTTTACCGCCGGTAGGGAATCGCACCCTGCCCTGAAGATTTCGTTTTTTTTATCATAATACTTTATATATCATTTGTAAAGCAAAAGATATCAATGCATTCCAATCAGAGATCAAAAAATAATTTTTTTCAAAAAGGACTCCGGGTTTCATAAAACCGGAGTCCCTGAAAATCAAATTTCCCTTACGTCTTTCTTATCTACACTGATCACGACAATCGCTATCACAAATGCTATTGTACTTTTTATGTCTTTATCTCTATGTTTTTTGAATTATAATCCTTCCCGACACCTAATACATTTTTATAATGCCTTGTCCATGAATGCAATAATACCCGCTTCGACTTCGTTCTTAATCTCAGCATAATTATGTATCTCGTGACGGTATCCCGAGTACAGCTTCGTCGTTACGTTATGTCCGGTCTGTACCAGCCAGTTACTTACCTGATATACACCGACACCATACTCACCTACCGGATCCTGATCTCCCGCAATATTATAGATTGGCATGTCTGTCGGCACTTTTTCGGCCCACTTTGTTCCCTCGATCTGTAACATCATCTGGATGAAATCATATACCGAACGGTTGCTGGTCGGTCTGGTAAATGCATCAAACGGATCATCGGCATGATCCCGCTGTACATACGGATCGGCACAGATCCACTCATTTCCGATGCTGACCTCTCCACAGCGCTCACACATCCATCCCATCAGTTCTCCGGTATATGACGGATCGGATTCTTCTCCATGTCCTGCATCGATCGCTTCTTTTAATTTCTTTCCCGTCTCTTCTGCCCCGCGGAAGATTCCCGTTGTTCCGCAGATAGTTGCCCCGGCCAGTTCGTCCCCGTATTTTGCAATGAAATCTCTTGTGATAAAAGATCCCATGCTGTGTCCGAATAAGAAATATGGCAGATCCGGATATTTTTCACACACGATTCCTTTCAATGTATGCTCGTCTTCCATCATTGTATGCGGTCCTTTGTCTCCCCAGTCGCCCCACACATTATTGACCATTGCTGTCTTCCCATGTCCTACATGATCGTCTGCTGCCACGATATAACCCGCATCCATGAAGGCAGATATCATGTGCAGATAACGTCTGGAATGTTCCCCAAATCCGTGGATCACCTGGACGATTCCCTTCGGTTTGCAAGCCGGAACATAGATCCATCCCTGGACCTGGTCACGTCCGTTGTAGGACGCAAAAGATACTTCGTGTAACATAATGTATTCCTCCTTTTCTATCTTATCCGTACGATTTTAGATTCTTTTATTCTGTACGGTTATAAGCTGTTCTTCAAAAATCCTCTGGTATTCTTCTTCCACCTCACCAAATGCTCTGACCTCATACCTCAGATCAATATGCAATTCGGGCGCTTCGCTCTCCTGTTTCTCTCCCAGAAGAAACGTCAGATCATACCATAGCATTGCCTTATCAATCGCATTCAACTGCATCTTCTCTTCCGGTGTCAGGTCCGAACCGAGAAATTTTTCATAAATCATAGAAAGCATACGTTCTTCGCGTTCATTATATTCCGGCAGTTCCTTCTTAAAAGGCGACGGAACATCCGACATATAACACTCGCTTGCATCGTGAAGCAGACATGCAAGCACCATCCTATCCGACAGACCTCTCGCCTTTGCCTCTTTTGCACAGCAAATGCAATGTTCCCCGACCGACCAGAACGTCTTCACATGACCATTTCCTCTGCATATCAGGGACAGCGCATGTGCAATATCTGCTATGTCAAATAACTCCGAATCCGGTTCTGTTGGTTTAAAATGTTTTCCTGTGTAGGTCGTAATGTATTCACTCATTTTCTTTTTTGCTCTTTCACATACTCTTCCAGAATCTCCGCTGCCCTTCTGCATGCTTTCACACAAGGTCTGCTCTGATAATACGCTTCCGTTCTGACCGCAGGCTCTTCCACTGTTATTCCCAGTTCTTCCGCAAATGCTGCATAGACCGACTGGCTGCAGTTGTAGCCTGTGCGGAAGAGGGATTCTGCTTTGTCTGCCTTGTTCATTGATTTTCACCTCCGGTTGTAATAACATAATCTGTCACACTGTTCTTCTATACTGATTATGATACCATGAAACCTTAACACCCTCAACTTTATATTATAAGCCACTTTTCACTCCAAACATCCATTTCACGCCCTTAGACAGCCTTTTCCCCGCATCTGCAAAATGCCCTCCCGCATTCCACTCTAAAACCACGGATTCCACCATCGAGTCCTCCTGTAACAGCCCTTCCTGCGCCCTGGTCCTGTCACCGACCGCTGCCATTACTTTGTTCTTCGCCTTCTCTTCCTTTCCGCCAAGGCTCAGATACACGCTACATTTACTCTGAATCACATGATTCCTCACATAATGGTCCCAGTCCGGGAACCACAACGAACCCGAACAGCATACAATTCCAGAAAACACGTCACTTTCATAAGCTGCCCATAGCGCAAATAATCCGGCAAGCGAATAACCCATCAGCCAATGTTCCCTGTCTTTCACGCCAAAAGTCCGGTCAATATGTGGCACACATTCCTCTGTCAGCCATCTCAGCGTCTTCAGACCTTGTCCGGCGAAGCCTTCCTTTCCGAATACAGCCGATGCTTCCCACGGTGAAAAGTCCCGGTTCCAGTTCTCCACCTGAAATGCAACGAGCAAGAAATTTTGTTCCGGCACAAGTTCCAGTAGAGATTCCCACAGATGTTCTACTTCGTTCTGCTGATGTGGATACATGCCCCAGAAGATGACCGGGCCGCCGGTTCCGTTCTGAGCGAGATGTAATTCGATTCCGTTTATTGACATATCCTGAATCATCCCGGCACTCCCGCCGCCCTTTTCTTTTGTTAGCTCCGTTGTAAGCATTTGCTTTTTCTCTTTATTTTTCATCTGCAATTCTCCTAAATTACAAAGATTCATCTTTATTAATCTCTTCCATATACCCAGCTGTAACAATGCCTGCCGGCAATGCCACAATTGCTCTAAATGTTCTTTTTTCCCAAATTATGAAAAGTATCAAGAATAAAAATTTCATCATTAGTATGTACAGCCCTTTCTTCTTACTAAAGTTTATCTTTTCTCCCGATACAACTTCGCCGGTCTATGCCCGGCATCCCCCGTCATCTCCCCGGTATCTTCTACCAGATCAGCCACTTTTCTTCGAAACGCCGGAACCAGAAGCTTCGTATCCAGCACCGTCTCATGAATCTGCTGCAATTCTCTCAGTGTAAACTTCTCCGGTAAAAGCCGGAACGCTATATGCGTCTCCGTAATCCACTTGCGAAGCTGTACGATTGCATCTGCAAGAATCAGCTCGTGGTCAAATGCAAGGTCATCGCTTTCTATAGTCTTAAATTTCTTCTTTACATCCCACTTCGAAGTTGTCTCTTCTAATCTTGCATGAAGCTTCTCATCCCCATGTGTCAGACACAGATTCCATATACCGGCTTCTTCCTGAAATGACACATCAAACCACTTTGCATCTGAAGCATCATCTCCTGCCTGGATTATTTCCTGTCCAGCATTGACAAGTGCCATGTATCCATTGCTGATCACCCATCTTCTCGGATCACGGTCTGGATTGCTGTAGGTACCGAACTGTTCCAGGAAATTACAGTTGCAGTTTGTCTCTTCTTTTAATTCACGTTCTGCAGCTTCGCCGATGGTTTCCTTCGGACCAACGAATCCGCCGGGAAGGGCATAACAGCCTTCATATGGTGCCGCACCTCTCTGGATTAAAAGTACCTTTAACTCTTTCTCCGCTATTTTTCTATAATTATCTTCTTCTTTGTCAAACATTCCGAAAATGACAATGTCTGCAGTCACGGATGGTTTTGGATATTTTGAATCATCGTAAGTCTTTACAAATTCTTCGTTAGCCTTTTGCATTTCTGATTTTTTCCGCATGATTACTACCTCTTTCTTTTTTCGTCCTATATTATTATCTTTATGTTAGTATCGCTTTGATAGTATGTCAATATATAAATTTACGCACACGAAAAATGTCATCTCATCTTCTAACGTTCTTCGTGTACGTTTATCCTCTTCAGATACTTCACTACCTTGCTTATTTGTTTTTACTGAATCTTTTCACATATACTTCTTCCGCGACAGCCATTTCTGATCGATACACTTCACTTCCCCATCAAACCGGATATGTAAATGCACCCCGCCAGATCTCTGATTAATCTTCTCCACAATTCCATGTCCGAATTTCGGATGTGTCACTGCATCGCCAAGCTTATACTGAACCACTTCATCTTTTTTCTTCTGTGCAGTCTTCAGTTGCTGATAAGTATCCCGGACCGGCACGGACTTATCATGAATCCTGTTCTTTAATACTTTATCGTAGTCATGATTCATAAGCGCTTCGCCCGCCTTATAATACGGCGTCGGCGCCGCTCCGATTAGAGAACAGCAGTATTTCCACGCACTTCCGTGTGTTCCCGCCTGCCATTTATACTTTTCGGGAATCTGCATATTGTACTGCATGTAATGGGCGTATTCGTGTTTGAATAAATCTATGCGATCCTCTTTGGACAGCGGATTCTTCACACCATATGCAATAAACAACAGAGAAAAATGAAAATGCTCTTTTTCATGTGCACTTCGTCTAGTGTAAGATCCCAGTGTGTCCGTGTCATATCCAAATGTTATCGGCACTTTTGCACCATTCAAATGGAGTTTTCTGTCCAGTTCTTCATATAGATTTTGTATTAATGCCCGTAAAATCGGGATTTCTTTCTGCAAGCGTTGTCGCAGGAATTGGTCTTCTCGGTTGTAATATGTCATCTTCTCGCACTCTCCATATGCATCTATTTCCAATTCTTCCACACATCCGGCTGATATCCTACCGTTGCCTGCTTTCCATTACGAACAATCGGTGTCTTGATTACTTTTTGATTTTCCAAAATTTTCTCTGCTTTATCTTCCTCTGCTAGATAAGTGATCAGTGCAAGCAGATCTTTATCCTTGCACTCCTGATCGATCAGTTTTTCATATCCTCCGACAGCCTGGCATACCGAATTGAATTCACCTTTACTCAGACCTTTTTCTTTCATATCTACGAACTGGTACTTAATTCCGCGCTCTTTGAAAAATCGTTCAGCTTTTTTGCTGTCGAAGCTTTTCTTGGTTCCGAATATTTGTATGTTCATCCTTGTTCCTCTTTCATTCTTCTCTTTCTACGCTATAATATAACTGTTTTGGACTCTTTGGCTTATCTGGAATACTCAACTTAATTACGCCAGCTTCTACTAATGGATTTACATACGTCTGTATAGCATAAGTAACAGAATTTAACCCTAGATAATCACAAATTTCCTTTCTTGTACGCGGTGTTTTACAAAATACTATTAAATTATTTGTTTCTTCATCATTTGACATATCTTCATAATCATTCTTTGATTCTTTATATAGTTTTACAATAAAACTTCCTCTTTCATCCAAGAATTCTGGTTGTCTTAAGTTATATTTCTCCATTTCCATCCGGATTGTTGGAATTCCTGAATACCTGTTTTCTGTTATTCCCAATGTTTCAAGTGCCGATGCTAGTACCAGATTTCTTGTATCCGGTTGAATTTTTCCTAATTGGTCAATAGTGATTCTTCCATATAATCCACCTGGATTATGTATTTCAATCCTGTCTTCAAACATTATAAGTTGAATCGGCATTCCTTCTGTATGAATACTATAATCACGATGTACTAATGCATTTATAATAGCTTCTCTAACCGCTGTTATTGGATAGTCTGTTCTGTCAGTTCTTCGTCCGGTTGTCGGACTTATAATTGTCTTTGTCCGCATATTGCGTTTCACAAATAATAATGCCTCATCCAACATTTCCGGAATTGTTCCTTCTATTCTCTGATTATCCGAGAATCTTTCCCCCATGTCGCCAAGACTTCCTATTGTTCTCCCAGGAATTACAATTGCCGTAATACACAATTGTGGAAAATATGCCTGTGGATATGGACTAAAAAGCAAAGTCGCACTAAGCGTTACTTTCTCTCCTCGCTTTATGCTCATAAGTTCATAAATACTTTCATTATCAAGTGTTGCTAATCTTCGTTTTCCTCTCTTTAACAGTTCAATATAACGATTCAGTTCTTCCTGATCCAATGACATTACTGTTACTCTCGGAACCTCACGGATATCGTCTTGATATTTTCTTCTATATGCTTCATAACTATATATTTCGTATTCTGTCATCGGTTCATCACTATCCCCAATACGGGTATAGGATCCCTTCAACCTTCCACGTCCTTGATAATAGCAAGGTCTGTCTGCCAAATCTATTCCGGGAATTTCAGCAGAAACAAATTTTTTATTTTCCTTCTCCACAACTGTAATAAGCGGCCGTACAACCGGATTCATCTGCAAGCATTGCTCGTTAATTTTCTTTTGAATGTCCTGAGCATCATAAACACCAACTTCTTTATAATCTTGTTTCTCATCAATTCCAAAAACAATAATGCCACCATCATCCTGATTAGAAAAGCTTGACAAAGAATCATATAATCGTTTCGGACATCCTTGCTCCGCTGATTTCAATTCCAAATTCTGCGTTTCGCATTTCATTTTTTGAATTAATTTTAGTTTGTCATATAATTCTTCTGTTGTCATTTTAGTTCCTCCATTTATATTTTAGATTCTAGCACTATATTTAAGTTTATGCAAGAAACTCAAATATTATTCTTATGAACTAAAAAAGAACTCAAATTTATACTTCAAATTTGAGTTCTTTTTCATTTTCAATGTCCACTTATTCCTCTCTATATTTTCTAGTCCATCTCTTCTTCAATCTTCTCCGCAACCGCCACATCCGCCGGCAGCCACTCCACATCCGTAAGCTCCTCCCTGGTCAGCCATCTGGCAGCCTCATGCTCCTTCAGCACCAGATCCCCTTTCACGATCTCACACCAGAAGCAATCCATCGAAAGATGAAATCCCGGATAATCATACTCCACCGTCTCGATCCATTCGCCAACCGCAACTTCCGTATCCAGTTCTTCCATGATCTCACGCTTCAACGCTTCCTGCGGTGTCTCTCCGGCTTCGATCTTGCCGCCCGGGAATTCCCATCCGCCTTTGAACTCGCCGTATCCGCGCTGCGTTGCGAATATCATCGTTCTTCCGTCTTCCTTTACTGCCTTTATAACTGCTGCCACAACTCTTATCGTCTTCATCTTACCTTTTATCTCCCGTCAAAAATCTTCCTGTAACAGTCTCTATTCATTCACAATATACTGGTAAATATCCTCTCTCACCGGAGTCTCCAGCTCCCATTCGATCTCCACCGCCGTCTTATCCGTATTCGGCATCACAAACTGCTTCGCATTCCCGGTCGCGATCACACGGCCCAGATAATAGAATTCCTTGGATATCTTATCATCCTTATTCTTTCTCACAAACAGCTGCACATCTATGCCACGTTCTGTTGCGTTTAGGAAATTCTGCACATCTTCTGAGTCCATGCTTCTTCCGCTTTTGGAAATCGCGATCAGCCGGTTCTCTGCTACGAAATGATCTTCGTATTTCGTGGTATCGCTGATATTGTCCTGCTTATCGTAGTTAATGAATATCGGAAATGTCTTAGTCTTTTTATCATATTTGTAACCGCCGATGTTCAACGGCACTTCATTTCTCTCCCAGTTCAGCAGACGGCAGGCATCCTCATATGTATATTTCTGATACAATACCAGATTCGTATCCTGATAATGGTAACTGTAATTGACCTTATATCTCGAGATTCCGAAGTCCACCAGTTCCTCCAGAATCGCACAGAATTCCGGATCCTGTAACATTTTCTCATACACATCGGAAATGCCATAATCATCCTGTTCCTTCTTCAGAAATACACACTGTGCGTAAATCTTCTTTGCCGCGCTCGTCGGAAATTCATTGGTCATCATATTGATCACATTTTCCGTGCAATACTCGTCCATCTCACTATGATACTTCTCGGATAAATGCTTCTGCAGATGCCCAATGATTCCATGGTGATACTGCAACGTACGTTTCAACAATTCCAGCTCATGAATCCGCTTGCCACTCGCCAGCTTTTTGGAAATGAATTCGATTGCTTTTTCTTCGTCTTCTGACAGCCGGATGGTATATTCCTTTTCGTATTTCACAAGGAATTTATAATACGAACCCAGGCTGTTATTGTCGAAGATCCGTATTTTAGCCGTATAAAATGTCAATAAATTCAAAAACATCTTACAAGCAATGCAATTAATTTCTGAATTATCCTATTCCGCTTTTCCAGTCTTCCATTCACTTATAAGATTCAATGCCGCCTGTTCATCAGCGTGATCCATCTCATTTTTATTATAATTTAAAGCAAATGATGCTAATTTAATCTGCTCAATATCAGTAAATTGGTTCAGTTTACTCTTATCAAAACCTTGAATCATATTATATACTTCATTTTGCGAAATATATTCCGAATAATTTTGCGGATAAAAACGCCATCCGCTACCATTAGTGCTGTGCCATTTAGTTGCCATTGCGCAAATAAATTTCAGTTTATTTACTTCGGTTTTTAATAACCCTTTTAAATAAGCTTCTACACCATCTTTATCAAAGCACTTCCATAAATAGAAAACATTGTTGAATTCATTCCTATCCAAGATAAATTCGGAATTTACAATATCCCGAACTTTTGCTACATAAATATCTTCCAATTTTTCTAGATGCGTCAAGCTTATAATTTGTTTATCCTTTTCTTCTGAATTTCCTGCTAACCTCCCATATGCTAATTCCATTCTATTAATAAGTCTGGCCATTATCCCTAATCCAGTTATATCAACATTTTCTATCACTGAACAGATTATTCCATATTTTTCTTCCTCTGTTTTTAGCCTCTCTATAATATCTTCTATAAGATATCCTGCTATATCACTTGCAGATAGCGTAAAAAGTTTTTCTGAATTTTCTTCCTTAAATTCCTCCCGTAACCCTAGTAATGCGGATGCAACTAACCCCAAACGTTTATATGGTATCTTGTCAACTAACGACCTTATTTCTTCTAAAAAATAAACAATATTTCCTTCCTCATTAATCTTTTCAACAGCCTTGCTTAACACATCTCTATCAAATTTATAAATACAAGCATTGATTACGCTTCTAGAAACCTTTATATCATCTAAATCAAACATAAAATATAATTCAAATCTGCCTTCATATGCAATTCGCATCTTACTTCTAATGTTTAATACCGGTTGATAGCCATACTGATATTCGTTAACATCATTTGCAAATACAGGAAACATGGTTGAAACACAACTTATTGCCAAATCCGGATCTATTCCCAAACTCTTAAACTCATCGTAATATAAGTTACGATAATCGGGCTTATTGCTACTATGTGACAAAAATCCATGCATAAATCCTCCACAAACGGCTTCTTTATTATTGCAGATCCATTTATATAATTCTGGTTCTAACACTTCAAGAGTCGTCATGCCTACCATATCCTCAAAAGCTATCTCCTTATATAACGTTCCATACCTAAACTGGAAAGTATTAATCATTCTATTAACATCTCTCAAAGTATTAATATATGGTTCTACACAATTTCTAAATACACTACTCCAATAGTCTCTATCCCATATTACTTCACCAGGAAGATCATTAATAATTTGATCAAGTTTATTCAAAAATATATTATGCAATTTTGATTTTTTCAACTCCGGAAGTTCAAATGGAACTTGAATAATCTTTTCTAAGTATTCATTTCCATCTATATTATGCACATCTGTTAAAGCTCTACGTACAACCTCTCTATCCATGGCCAATAAATATATTACATTCGGGAAATCTGCCACCTGCTTAACTAGTTGAAAAACATCCCTAATCTGTGAATTTGCTAATCGATCAATATCATCAATTACAATAATAATTTTTTTCTCAGCTTGAATCAGTGCATCTTCTAGTATTCTTCTAGTCATATCCAAATCAGCACATTCCATCAACTCAGCTCCTTTTGCTTGAGCTAGAGTCTTTAATATTGCAGCAACACCCGAACCAATCACCGGTACAAGTGATAGTGCATCAAATGCCCCTGCATAATCGCTTAATGCTTTCCCCACCTTATTTTTTAGTTCTTCATTATCTTGAACATTTATTTTATTTTTTAAACTTTGGAAGAACATACTGATGAGATTATCTTTATCTGAATAATTCCATGGAGCAAACTTCATAATTATCGGTTTATTTTCATCATCTTTTGCAAGTTCAGTAATCTCATTTACTGCCATATTAATGACAGAAGTCTTTCCTGTTCCCCATTTTCCAAATAAACCTATTACCAATCCATCTTTTCCATTGTATTCATATATTGCCTTTCCAAGTTGCTCTGAAAAAGAGGCTCGTCCTAATAAATCCTGTTCTCCCGTTTCAATCGGTCTATCTGTACTGTAATTCATAAATTTCTCCATTTCACGACTTTACTACTATTGTTATATAAACAAATCAACTATAAATTTTTTGTGTCAAAATCACATAATGATAAGACTATTGAATGAATACAAGCAATAACTTTGTCCCAAAAACATAATGCCCCTATTAATTTCCAGCACTTCTCCCCCTAAAATATACTTACAGAACAATGTAATCTACGCTAAGCTCAGGCAAATATTACAGTATGTAATCCGATAATTAAAAATCTTATATATCTCCCTGCTCTCCAGATTGCGATTCTTTTTCCTATCGCATAATCATCATAAACTATTATCACTCAAATATTCTTCCTTAAGTTCATCAATCAATTCAAACGGAAAACATTCAGCACCGCAATCTGGAATCTCTTCTAATCTATCTACAATCTCAGCAGCAAGTTTTTTTGCTTCTCTGCTGTGTTCTCCCTTTTTCGGCATATGACGCACAAACCATATCTGATCATAAATTTCAAGTTGCGAAATAATCATTCCAACATCTATGCTAAAATCAGTTTCATTATCTTCTCTCGCTTCTCCATATACTACGATTATATAATCAAGCCTTCTTAAAATTGCATCTTTATTCAGATCCATTGGTAAATAAATACGAATATTATCTTCCTTTTCATCTGGTTCTCTATGATGTGGATACTCTAATAATGACTTGTCTATCAGCCATGGTTCGTTTATGTAAAGTAGTTTTTTATCTTTTGGTATTGGATATGGATCCAGGCTATGATGTTCCATACTGCTTTCTCCCCTTTTTATTTAAATCAAAATTTCATGTTACTCAATATCATCATTTTCATTTCTGGCTCTCAAAGCATTACGTCGTGCTTCTCTTTTGAATTCATCACCAATGACTCTTAAAATACCTGCATACCTGGAATATCCTCTTGACTCTGCAGTATTTGCTCTATTTTCATAATCTTCAGCTAATTCAAGCTCTGGTTTTCCTTCTGGATCAATCCAGTGTACTCCTCTTTGGTTAATTATGCCCAAATAATAACCACGACGCAGTTCTTCATTCTCTACTCTGTTAAGTTCTTCAATAATTGCCGTTTGGGGAAGCTTGTCCTCATCTAATTCCGCATATGACAATCCCGAACCAACCGTATGCATTGCCACTTCATATCGATCATTATCCCTGCTCCATGTTTTTACAGTCTTCATCCAATAATCAAATCGTTTTGCATCAAAGTTACCATTCCAATCAATCCCAGGTATAACTTTAAATTGAAATAGTATCTCATACAATCTATCACTCAAGCTTTTATTCAACTCTATTTCCCGTTTTTCACCATTTCTTTCCTTATAAAACAGCTCAATCAAACTGCAAAAATATTCCGGCTCAAGACTTAATCTTGTGTTTAATGCGCGAGGTCTGACTTCCGAATACTCGTCTAACATTGGTAAATAAATGAATTCAATATCACTGCGTAATTCTAAATCTATATCCTCTTGCTGCTGAAACCAACCAATAATCTTTTGAGCTGCGTAATCATCAAGCGTTTCCACCCCTATTGATTCCTCTGTTCCTGCAAGTTTCATTAACTTATATATACATTCTGCATTAATGACTGCTTCACACTCCGAATGTCCAATAATATTAACAGCTGTCGCATATCGCTTACATGCAACAAGTTTTTCTACAATTATTTTTAACTCTTCGGCGTCATAACAGCTATATGGCATAGCTCCTTTTTCCCAGTACGCAGTATCATCATCTAATACCTGATTTATCACATCTAGCAACTGTAAAGAAAACGGAATTTTAGAAAGTATTTCTAACATGAATTCGTCTTCCATCTGGCATAATGAAGTTTCCAATAATTTTTCTGCTCCCTGAGTATACACAAAAGATATCAGACAATTAATCGTAAATTCTTTCGATAATATTCCTATAAAACATTTTTCAATTATTGAAGACATTTCATTTGGTCTCAAAAAGCGTCCCAGTTTATTAGCTACGTCATGCACGTTTTTTACTGCACAGCCAAACCGTTCTACTTCTTCACTTCCGTACTCATCAAATATTTCTTTAACAGCAGATAACTTTTTATCCTCTAGCATCTTCCATCTATTTGCATAATTTCCTTTATCAAACAAATACCTGTTTCCTAAATACCATTCTCGATGCTTCACTCTTATATCTGTTGGTTCCATTTTTTCTATCAATTGTTGGATTCTATCTAACTGCTTATATATTACCTTTCCTTCAGTTGGCTCTATTCGCGCCATACATTCACGTAATTTAAGCCAGACTTCAAAAGTATTCTCATCTGTACCAAATTCAAAACTATTTTCCAAGCACTCCAAATAATCAGTCAGAGTTGGTTCATACATATATCCCAACTGATCGATTAATTCTACAAGTTTTTCATTCTCATTACGGGCAGTATCAACAGCCAATTCCACTAAGTACACATAGCATTCATGGACTTCTGCATTCGTTACTTTTACTTCTTCTGGAATCTCTAATTTCAAATATTTCGGTCTTGGATTACCTGACGTTGAACGTGTCTTATTAGGCAGCAATTTCTTAAGTGTACTCCAAAACACACGGGGATTATCAGTTTTTAAACATTTTAATGCATTCTTTCTTTTTTCAAGATCAGCCATCGTCTGCGGATACCAAGGAAGTAATATTGATACAATTGAATTTATAGGTGTATTTGTCCAATTTGTACGCTCGTATGGTAATGCTTCTAACAATCCTAATACACTTATAGAATGCACAAGATATTCCGGTGACCATGCCAAGATTTCCAAAGCCCACAACAAATTAGAAATATAGTTTATTCCTGATAATTCACCACTTTTTGGTGGAAATAAGTTCACTATTTCTGTAGGATTATTTATAATTCCTCGCTCAGCTTCTTTCAAAAAAGCTTCCGGTGAAAGTTCTGCTAAATTCTGTAAACAATCCCGTAAACTAGTCCATGTAATCCACTTGGCATCCTGCAGTAAAGTGCTTACCAACGTATATATATTGTTTTCTATTTTCTCCTGATTGCACTGTGATAATTCCGAAAGATTTTTCTTTACCCAACACAAACTTTTTACTAAATTACCACGAAGTTCAAGTGAATTGTCATACTCACCTGAAACCGGAATAAAATATGGCATTTTGCTTGCTACACATTTACTTTTTTGACGCAAGATGCTCTCAACAACCTCTAACAACTTTCCAATTGAATCGTCAAACAGCTTATTTTTACATTGATTAAGCAATTCTTCTTTATGACATACCTTCCAATTTCCATTCATCAGCTGCAAATACTCTGAATTCTGTGAAAGCATAGTTCGCGCTTTTGCTTCGAACTCAGAATATTCCATTCCTGATATCTGTTCAATCATCTTACAATCAAATTCATTGTCCTCTTTCCATGCTCCAATTAACGCTATTGTAGGAATAAACAAATCTATTGCTGTTATCGGATCAGGTGGAAGCTGAATAATATTATTTTTTGAAAATAAATCTCGTATATTTCTGTCAATATTTTCTTTACTAACAGATGCTGCCGCCTGATTGCATTGACCTGCATACTCCACAAGCCTTGACCATACAAGTATAGGATTTTCAGGAGAATTACATTTAATTAACGATGCAGACAATGCACGATTAACACTTTCTGCACAATCCATATCAAATAGCAATAATATGAATGCCTTACAGAATTTCCAGACTTCTTCATTTGTTGGTTCACAACCTTTGGCTAAAGAAATACATTCTTTTATAGCAGCTAACATTTTTTGATTATCGTTATTGGAAAACACCGGCACATCTATTCTTTCCATAAACGCTTCTGCATCTATGGCTCCAATAGCTTCTACATGTAAAAACCTTAAAGATTGCTGTGCTTTGTTCGAAATCTGAGCCGTCACTAAAGCAATTCTATCGCGATCCCGATCAAAATCTTCTTTATTAAAATCATTCCATGCTGCACAAATAACTTCTTGAAATGTTTTATCCTTTTCAGTTGCAGTTATGCTGTGCTTTATCTGACATGCCATTTTTCCTTCTGACTGATTTCTATAAGTAATAACAACCAGATCATCTACATCATGTCCTAAATGCTTTGCCTGGAAGTGAACTTTCTTTGTTTGCTCATTCATAGCCGGGCAGAAACCATCTATCAGCAATGATAAAAGAAACATTGCCTGAATTTGTTGTTCAAAATTTACTCCTCCACCTCCAGTGGAAAACGCATTGCTGATTTTACTAATTGAATTTTTTGCCATAGAATACTTTCCTTGTTAATCTTTACTTTTGTATATTTTTTACGCAAAAGTATTTTTCCTGTTTGATAACATCTCCCATATGCATTGGCATTTTTTCTAACAATGCATCAAACACAACTTGTTTTCCCTTATCAATTCCCAGTTTATTTCCGATTTGATTCATTGATCTTCCCTCTTGGCCTATACGAACTATTTTTTCAAAAAATTGATTTACAGAAATAATTGCTTTATCCCTTAACATATTATCCAGATGAAATTCCATCGCTCTCTCATATGATAATCTTCCATTCTTCACCTCAGCAAATATCAAATCACTTTCTCCTGAATATCTCCATTTTGAATATTTCTCCATATCTTCAATAAACTCTACAAATCTTTGATTACTAAACGACCATTTAACACCAGCTATTTCTGTAACTACTTTTCCATCCGGGTATTCTTCTTCTGTCCAATATGCTCCATATCCCGGCAAATAAAAGTTTATAGAATGACCAGTTCTAAAATGATAATATTCTAAACTATTCAGTATATCCTTTCCTGTCGCTAAATCTGGTCTCGTTATTAAAATTGCAACCACATCATCTGTAATGCCATATTTTTCAGAATTCTTTTTTATTTCTTTTAACATTTCTTGATAAGTTAGTGCATCAAACATTTTTCTATCTCCATTTAAACTACTTATTTTAAATTTTTCAATTGTCACATAGCAGAATTTTTCTAATTTTTCCCGGATATTTTCTCTTTATCTATATAATATTTCAATTTTCCTGCCGAGTACTTTTAATACCTTCTAATTCTCATATAAAAATACAGCACTATATATAATATCTTACCTGTACCTCCCTTAAATTTCAGGTACATATTTACAAATATCTTATAATAATTCTTCTTTATCAATCATCTCGGATCCATCAAGATTAGTTTTCTGAGACCATATAATATCTTCTATCACCGAAACACACTCATCACTATTTGTTAAAATTTCTTTTCCCCAAAATCGAACGACTGTCCATCCCATAAACGATAATCTCTTATTAATTTCATCATCTCGCTGCCTATTACGGCTTATCTTTTTTATCCAATATTCAGAATTATTACTTTTTTCCAATCGAGACTTCAAAGCATCCCAATCCTTTCCATGAAAAAACTCACTATCACAAAAAATAGCAATCTTATATTTAGACAGTACAATATCAGGCTTACCAGGAAGCTTATTTACATTTTTTCTATATCGATATCCTTTATTCCATAATTTTTTTCTTAGCTTAAGTTCAATTAACGTATCTTTGTTTTTTATATGTTGCATATTTTTTCGTCGTTGTTTAGCAGTTAAATTATCCAATATATAATTCATCTCCCTAATTTCGGAAATAACATTATGTAGTTCAAATCAGTATTTCATATCAATATATCCTCTGCCAATCCTAAAAAAATACTTGCATTATCAAAATAATATTTTTGTTCTTAAACATTCACAAGACTTTCTATTCATTTAAATAATTATTCATTTATATCTTATAATGGATATAACATTTTCCAGATCCTCATAAATTTAATTATCTCTATTGGTACTTGTGAAAACCTTTCGCTTGACCATTATATTCTTCTAATTAATTATTTTAATTTGATCCGTATGGTGTTTTATCTTCTGCTGCCATATTGATATTTTTATAGTATCCTGTTGCTTTTACTAATGATCCAGAAGTCTTAAATAATCCATATATATGTGTTTGATGATAATGTAAGTTATTAATATCCGGTCTAAAAAAAGCATTTTCAGGAATATACAATGATTTATTATTGTACTGTTGCAAATAATCACTTTCCACGTCTGGATGAACAATTACTTTAAAGTCATCACCAATAGTAAACATTCCTTTATCAAATGCCCAATGCATATCTCTGCACAATGCAATTCCATTGCTTGGCAAATATAACCCCTTATGGGATCTTGGCCAAATATGTGCTGCTTCAAGATTCATGAATGATTTATACTGAATTACATTACCTGTTATCGCACATTTCTGTTTATATCCAGTCATAACAAAATCTCTAAATGATACAGAATTAAATAGACTAGCCATTTCATCTATATCCCCAGACTGTGCCTTTGCTGTTACTGTATCTTCGATTACTGTATCCATTTCATTAAAATTTTTTACACATAATTGATTAATTTTATTCTCTACTTCTGTAATTATCCCCTGATAAATTGCATGTCCATTTCCCCTAATATTAGATTCATCAACAAGCTTTTTGCACATCCTATACAGTTCTGAGTTCTTATCGCAACATCTATATAAGAAAAAAACATTCGCTTCTTCAACCGCCGCTTCTGGCACATCATTACTTCCTAATATATCTTTTGGGAGACTTGATGTCTTTTCAGCTCTGAAAATCAATATATCATCTGGTTGAAACAACAATTGCTTCCCTTCAAGTGCACCATTACAATATATTCTGTATTCATTTCTTGTGCCTCCTGACACATTATATTTATCATTATGATAAATATAATTACAATATATTTTTTTTGCAACCTTTTGATACAATGGAATTATTGGAATTATTGATGAATCATTTGTAACTGTTTTGGAAAGAGGCGGAAAAATATCCAATACATTTTTATCTTTTGAAATATAGATATACCTACCTCTCTGTGCTTTACCGTTTTTTACGCTTCCTAATTCTTGATGACCAAGACGTTTAAGATAATATTTCATTGTTTTTCCTTTCTAATTTTCTTGAATCAAATGATAAATGGCATAAGCAACTTTTTTTGCAAATAATGGAGGTACTGCATTTCCAATCATCTTAAAAGCGTCCGTCTGACTACAATTAAAATAATAATCGTCAGGAAATGTTTGAAGTCTTGCTGCCTCACGCACAGTGATTGTTCGTGCTTGCTCTGGATCTGGATGAATATGCCTAAGACCATCCTTAAATAAATGTGCTGGAATTAAATTACTAGGCTCATCCCATCTAAGGACATAATACTTATGTACATTTGACGTTTTACCTGTTAATTTCGTATAAAGTGTCTTCAAAGATTTAGCACTCGTATATTTCATCCTTCCAGATGCAATATCCTCCTCTAGGAACTTGAACAATTCAATATCTCGCTTATTATGAAAACGCGATATATGTCCATTTATTAAAGGATCTGATACTGAATGTGATAGCTTACGCCCCAAATAAGAAATAGGTTCGTCCAAAGGTCTAAGTTTAGGCAAATCACCAATGGCATCCCTTACAGTTGCTTTCTTTTCTATTTTATATTCTGGCAAATATGAAGAATAAAATTTTTCAACCATTGCTTCAGCCTTGTCCCCATAATGCTCTTTTGATACACCTAAAATAATAATACGTTTTCTATTTTGAGGTACTCCGTATTCTGTCATATCAATAATTGCATTGCTCAGATCAGGTAATACTGCATATCCTGCATCGGCAAAGGCTTTTTGAATAAGATCTATAATTCTCACAGATCCATCACCTGGTTTTGCAGATAAAATTCCAGGAACATTCTCAAATACAAATACCCTCGGTTTATAATGCTGAACAACTTTAAGATATGACTCAAATAAATAATTACGATAGTCTTCTCTCATTCCGTGCTCATCACGTATTCTACCAGCTACCGAATAAGCCTGACATGGCGGTCCTCCTATAATTACATCTAGCTGCCGGTTTCCAACTAAAGCATCAAGACCTTTAGACTCACCAAATTTCTTATCTTTCCAACCATTAAATAATTCCTCTGTTCTCTGAATATCAAACTGAAGAACTCTTTCTTCCGAATCTTGTATTCCCCATCTATTTTTAAGATGATTACGAAGTTCTTTAACTGGTGAGGGTTCCCATTCTACAGCTCCAATCATTTTGTATTTTCTTGATTGTTCAAATCCTTCTGATAACCCTCCACAACCAACAAATAAATCTATTGTATTAAGCATTAGTTTTGCTCCTCTCAATAATTTTTAATAGTTCTTCTGCTAATGCTTGACCTAAAAGTGGCGGAACCGCATTTCCTACTTGTCGTTCTTGTTTTGTTCTACTTCCTTTAAATACAAAATTATCTGGAAACGATTGAATTCTTGCACTTTCGCGAACAGTCGGAACTCTATTCAATTCATAATGAAACAAGTTTCTATGACCAGTATCTACTGTCCTAGCAGGCGCATTCCCATCAAGTCTTGTCCACGCCATATGAAAATTCCTACTATTTCCTACTCCTTCTGGAAGATCTTTATAATTTCCTCCTTCTGGGACTAATGCTATTGTATCTTTTACAAACTGCTTATGATTTGTTGCAATATGATTATAAAGAATAGAGCAGCCATCTCTCATTAAAACTTGATATTCTGTTTCTGCCGGTTTTACATATTCATCCTCATTTTTCCCCAAATTATTTGTTCTTGTAGGTAAATCCGAAATTGCATCTCTACAAGTTCTATATGGTTTTTTTGTTTCCGGTCCAAATGTTGGATCAGGAAAATGTGGATTTCCAATATCTTTTCTTACACCCATGAATACAAGCCTTTTCCGCATTTGTGGCACACCATAATCACATGCCTTAAGAATTCGACAGTCAATATTATATCCCATTTTTCTAAAACGCTTCAAAACTTCATCTTTGACCTGACCTTTATACATGTTCGCCATTCCTGGAACGTTTTCGATAATAAAACCCTTTGGATTATATTGTTTAACCATCTCAATAACTGCAAGATAAAGTTTATTCCTTGGATCATCGAAATTTCTTGGTCCTGTCAATGAAAATCCCTGACAGGGTGGTCCCGCAATTACCACATCTATTTTTCTGTCTCCAGCAGTTTTTAATATCAAATCAAATGTTTCTCGTTTGGACAAATCTGCATTTAATCCTATAGCACCTTTATGATTAAATTCAAATGTATCTAGAGCAGCCTGTTCATTATCTACACCAACAATAATATTAAATCCTGCTTGTTGAAATCCTAGAGATAATCCACCCGCTCCGCAAAAAAGATCAATGGCATTAAATTTTTTCATATATTTATTTACTCCTTACTATTCTGATTTATATCCATAATGTCATCAATCGTACAATCAAGAACTCGACATACTTTTTCAAGTGTTTCAACTGGAACTGATTCATCTTTTCCCAGTTTAGCCATAGCATTGCTTGTGATTTTTGCTGCTTCTCGAAGTTGCGTTTTATTCATTTTCTTATCAATCATCAACTTCCATAATTTATTATATGATCTATTCATTTTTTCCTCCCAAAAAGTTCATTTATTATATAGCCGAATTATAGTATCATATGTTATGTAATTTTTCAATATTTCGTTGAAGCATTCAATCGGTCTTAAAATAACTTTTTTAATTCACCATCCACATGCCTGCATATCAATTTTTCAAAAGTCAATAATAGGATTTTGTGCATGAATATAATTTATTATTTAAAGTGCTTTTATCCGCTTACTCATCTATTCTAATATTCTTATGAAAAAGATCATTAATGGCCTTCTTAATTTTCACATCTTCAACTCCATAAAATTTTAATTGCATTGCATATAATATCAACTCAAGATAAATCAAATCCAGTAATGCCAGTTCATCAAAATCCTTATCCAGATTTCCATGTGCAAAATTATTACGTTGAGCGGCCAGTCGCTCTCCCATTTCAGAATATTTTAACTTCTTACCATTTAATGCATATAAATGCTTTCCAAAAATATCTATAATGTTTCCAAGTTCCATTCCAACAAAAGTAAGTTTGCTCGATAACGGATCATTTCCCACACATTTCTTTAAATATTTTAAAATGCTTTTAATTTCTCCAGTATTATTCTCAATTAATGGCGTCAATAATTGTACAACTGTTTCTTCTGCTTTAATTTTCTTTTCCTTCTTTTTTATTCCTTCTGGAAAAATCCTACGAAATTCCCACTCAAATGCTGCTGTAATCATTACAAATCTTGCGGCATCTATGTGATGTCCTTCTTCATAATTTTGCGGTAAATGTCTTAAATATATGCTATCTTCTGCTATTGACTGAAGTATTGAACCTACCGCCCCCGTAATGTAACTCTGTCTTATATAACACCCCTTTTTCAACACTTCTTCTTCAGAATTATGTTCTTCCAAATCTTCCAAAACATATAATTCTCCACTCTTTATATGTTTATATCCTTTATAAGATGTCGACAATTCCACTTTAGAAAAGAAAACATTTTTTCGATAACATAAATACTGTATAAAGCGTTTTGCTATCACCCATAAATGATAAATAAATGCATAGTCTTCTGTACTATCAAATTCAAAACATAATGATGAATTTAACTTTAATGGCGTTTCTGTTACACCACTACTAAGTGTCCTCGATGCACCAAATGTTACTTTTATAATCTTTGAATTACATTCAAATGTTTCTGCTTCTGTAGTAACAGATGAAAACTCATTTGTTCTTAATTGAACTATTCCCTTTTCAATAAAATCTTCATCATACTCAAAACAAAACGATTGCCCTATTGAATGAATACAATTAATTTCCGGACTTAAAAAACACATTTTATTAATTGAACACTCTCTATATCTTAACACCAAAAATGCAATTACCTCTATACGTAATACAAAATTATATCTGCCAATATATGTACCTTCTTGTGTAATAAATATCATTTTGTTTCCATCTTCATTACACGTTCCCACCAAAAATGGCTGTTCCATCTGCGGGTGATCTCCTCCTGCATATACGCCTTCACCTATTTTATGCATAAACCATTCATGTTCAATTTTCTTTTTCTTATCTTTTGGCGGAATCAACCGTAATTCTTGTTTGTCAAAGACAAATGAAAAGTTAATTCCTTTATATTCCAAAACGCCTGTATAAATATCTACCTCGATTATTATCACCTCTTATTTTTCATCGCATATAATATGTAAATTTAACATTTTGTAATTTTTATAGCAATTATAGATCTATTACCTTTTATGACAAGTCCAAATTTTTCAATTTACAGTACTATCTATTAAGATAGTACCGTAAATCCTATTTTTTTAATCTTGTCCACAAATTTCTCCTTAAAGTTTATAATTTTATTTTTTTCAACCATAATAATTAAATTTTTTCTTGCTCTCGAACATCCTACATAAAATAATTTATACGCAGTTAATATCCCCTCAATTTCTGTAATTTTAAAAATTTTCTTTACGTTTTTGACATTAGGTTTCTTTAAATACGTAATAAAATCTTCTTTGCATAAAGCTTCAAATAACAGATTTTCTTGATATTTTTCTAAAACTTGTTTGCTATATTTATTCAATATAGTTTTATTCTTTTCATTTTTATTATGTGTTTCAGCTGTGAGCTTACTAACTTTCATTCCAAGTTCTTTTTCTACTTCTTCTATTATCTTGCTATACGAATAAAATAGTTCTTCAAATTGCGGAAGAGAAAATTCTAACTTAGACCATAACTCAAAAAAAGGATACATTCTCACATTCGGAGTATTAACATTATCAGAAGCTACGAAAATTACAGAAGTATGACTTTCTCCTTTTACACCATGCTGTGTAGATATATGAGGCATACTCAGAAAATTCGCCAAATTACTAACTTCTTTCATTTCTATATCTAATACTTTCTGATATTCTATATTTTCTTCGAAATCATTTTTTACTTTCTCTGGTATAAATCCATTATCAAACAGACTTTCTATTACCTCCTTAATCAGACATCCATCTTTTTCGTATATCTCTATAATTTTATCAAATTTATTCTTTATACTTTTCTTATCCGCATGCTTTTTTATTTTAAATTGCGATGAATCAAAATATTTATTTTCCTTTTTGCAAATTGAAATAACCATACCATAATTTTTATCTATATAAAGACCTATTACATTATTTAATAAAAATAAAAATTTCATCAATATATCTGGATTATCATTTGACATATCCGACAAAACATCCGTTGAAGAATATTTTCTTCCAAATGTATATTCCTCCATGCTTCGATATGCATCATATAAGTTTTTTGCACCAATTTCCTCATATTTTTCTTTGTTCATCAAATACAATACTAATATTTTAGGGAACTTATTTTGTAATTTATATATACTCTCTGGTACATTTGAAGAAATAATCACGTGCGGCTCTATATCCGGAACTACATTAGCATTACTTTCTGTTGGTTGTTGTTCAAATGAGGAATCATTATAAATATTATTTAAAATTGATACAATTTTACCTATTGAACGGAAATTAACTTCAAGTCGGTCAGAAGTATCAAACTCTTTTAGTTTTCCTTCAAATGAGCCATCATAATTTCTATATATTTGCTGCATTCGGTCTCCAAATAAATATATTTGTACATTTTCTCTATTTTTTACTGCATCATAAAAAATATCAAGTACATAACTTGATGTATCTTGGTATTCATCAATAAAAATGTAGTTATATTTATCTCCAATCTTTTTCAATAAAACCGGATATCTTTTTATTAACTTACTTGCAAACATAAGCAGATCATCATGAGATAATTTACCAGTATACAAAGATGTAAATGGTGTTTCTCCATACGATATTTCTAATAAATTCTCACGAACAGCTTTCTCAGTCAGTTTCCCATATTTTTCAGTATAATACTGATTACTTTGCTTGATATGCTCATCATTTGTAACGTTTGCTATTCTCTCATTAATTTTTTCTGCATATATCTCACAATATAAATCCAGTACTTCTTTATGAGAATAAAACGGACTTATCAAATCATTGATATAGGAATGAATCGTACTTACTGTAATATTGGCATTTTCCAAATCTTTCTTAAGCTCGTCTGCCGCCCGATTAGTATATGTAATACATAAAATTCTACTTTCTGGTTTGTTAATACAGATGCTTTTTAGTTGATTACGTATATATGTAGTTTTTCCACTCCCCGCTGGAGCATTTATTAAATGTTTATTATTCTTCTTTATTTCATCAGCCATAATAATCCTTTCTTTATATAATCTGGAAGCATTTTCTCTTCATTCTCACTTAAAATCACAGAATACATAAAATCTGTTTTATTATTAGATGTTGCTTCTACAATTTTACGAATAGAATATTCGCTGTCCTTTTCTCCCTCTTTATTATCAGGTATGGAAAATGTAAGTTTCTTATCCTTTCTTATTTTTTTCCACTCGCTTCTTTTTATCATATGAAATACATCAACCTTTAATATTTTTTTCAGCATAGCTTCTTCTAAGGTCCGTGCAGTACTATTTTCATCTTGAAAAGCCAGATATACCAGCCCATTGTATAATATATTCTTCCCTTCAACCTGAAAATCATATAATTCTTTAATAGTAGGAACATATTTTTCCTCTCTATCTGGATGAGCTACCCTGTAACAATAATTTATTGTTGCATTCGTACTGTTTGAATCTTTTGCTTTCACTTCTTCCATACTCAAATTTTTTTTATCATAATCCAAATCCGTTATTATCAAAGTTTTCATTTTAAGCATTCTAAGTATCGGTAGATAATTGTGAGCATATGCACCTCCAACTTGAATAAATGCTATATAGCTATCATTCAAAGGCAAAAATTCTGGTAGTTTAATTAGTTTTCTGATATATAAACGTTCTGAATCCCCTTCATATAAAATAACTTTATCTGCAAAAATCAATTCCGAATATCCTATTTCAAAAAACCAGTCAAAAAAATTTGCTAAAAGGAATTCTGATTCATCATCTAGATTCTCTATTTTTTCCTTTTTTATTGAATTTCTAAATTTACTTAAATCAAACAACTCACTTCTAGATTTCTCAGTTTGCCTAATTACTCTAAGACTATCAAGACCAACCATCCTTGCAATTTCATTAGAATGTGTTGTAATAAGCCCTTGTAATTTTTTGTCAATATAATAGTTTTTGAGAAATCTAATAAATACATTTTGCATTTGAGGATGCATATGGGACTCAGGTTCCTCTATAAAAAATACATTTACTTTATTCTTATCAATAGACTTATAGAATTCCTCAAGCCTCATATGAAGATAAATCAAATTGCTAAATCCTAGTCCTTGAGACTCTTCATTTAATAACAATCCATCAACATCGTATTTTGCTCTGGTAATTCGTCGAATAAACTCCTCAACATCTTGTTCTTTAACATCCATTTCCAATTGAAGCTTTCCAATATGTCCCCCACTAGTTTTTGAAATGTCCCGTATTGTATCATCCAGAGATTTAATAGATGAATTTTTAATTTCTTTTTTTGCACCAGAGTCTTCTATATCAGCCATTAACAAATCCGGAAGTTTTTTTGTTGCTTCAACCCATGTATCATTATCTTTCAGTAAAGCAATAACCCTTTTACTGATTCCTTTCGAAGAATCCGATTCATTATCATCCAATTCGCGCATTGCAGGTATATTTTGAAAATTGAATAAACTTTTAAACGCAGCTACTTCCATCGAGTTTTCATTTTTATAATTTGAATTGCAAAAATAACATTTTTCAATAACTGCATTGCAGTATATTCTAAGTAATTCCTCTTTTAAAAAATAAAACTTAGTTTCTTTCTCAATACAACCTGGATTTTCAATATCTCTAACCCGTGCCGCCATCCTGTTATAACGCTCATTTAATCCTTTTTCAAAAGCTGTTATACTTGGCTCATATGTATAAATAAAGTAGAACGAATGCTTAGTATCATCTAAGTCCATAAGATAATCTGCAAAATATTGAATATTATCACTATCCGGATCATAATCTACTTGAATCTGCGCTCGAAAGTTATCTATAGTATAATCTTTACTTAATTTATCATTATCCGTCATCTCATCGATAATCTTTTGAACACCTTTTTCTTTATCATACTCAAGCATGATTTCCTGAAAAACAGGTACAGTTTTTTCCAACCACATTGATGATAAACTAATCGGGATATCACTATAGCTAAATCCTAGTTTCTTGTCGCAAAACATTCCTTTTAATACAGAAATCAATGTTGTTTTTCCACTGTTATTCGGTCCAACCAACACAGTCAACGACTCTTGCATATCCAATTCAACACTCTCCAATTGTCTATAATTCATTATTTTAATTTTTTTTAAAATCATATAATTAATCCTCCGGTAAATCATCAAATTTTAATAAAAATTACCTTGTACAAAAACTTCCTAATATCTTTGTTATAATCTGGTTTAATCTTCAATATTCAACTCACCTTTATTCTTCTAATTACATTCTCCGTATTTTCCAATTTTGCTTATTCTTCCCTGGTAATTAAGTATGCCGCCTCTATAATAATAACTCCCCTCATTTTCTATCTTGAATATAATGATTTAATATTTCGAACTGTCTAGCCTCTATACTCGTTTTATTATTACATTTAATTTTGATTTCTATTTCACACTTAAAGTAATTATTCTTATTTCGATTTAGATATTCCTTTAATGCAACAAGTTCTTTAATAAGATAATCATTCTTCACGCAAAACCACCGACATAAAAAATTACATCTATTTTCCAAACCATCGTTACTTTTATTTTGGCATCCTTCTCCACAAATCAATGTAATTTCCTGGCGTGATATATTGCCGATTTGTACTTTTCGACACGGATTTTCGCATTCAATCGTGGACATTTGAGAAATATCTACCGGTATTTCTAAAATCAATTTTTCTGTTATCGTTTGAGGAGTCAATACTCCCTCAATATTTTCTAATCTTTCTTCGGTTTCTTTTAAATTATCTGTCCCTGAAGATTTTGACGAACCAATTTCATATTTTGTTCGCAATTTATACCCCTGTGTTAACAAATGCGAAATCCAATGAAATGCTGATTCCTCCGACATTTGTTCCATATTATGATAGAGAATTGGTTTCGACACCCTGTAGCTGCTCATATCCAACAAATCTGCAAGTCGAAGAAGTATTTTATCAAATTTTATACTCATAAGCCGACTTGAAGCATTCGATTTTATACTATAAATATTTCTTTCATCAGCACCATGTGCTTCTGAAACTTCTGCTACCAATTCACGCATCGGCATATCCAAATATTTTATTTCAGCCCTCTGTCTTATTTCAAATGAACTGTCAATTGCATGTCTTCCACGAATCTTCTTTTCAAAATACTCATCCAATTTTTTATAGCTCTCAAGCATATATTTTTTTACGCTTAAAATATCCAGTTCATCTTCATAAAGATTTTGCTTCTCTTTTATTTCATTTTCTGTTATCTTTTCTTCCAAATTGTCCTTCTGAAGTTCTTTATTAAACTCGTCTAACAATTCTTGTGCTAATTCATCTGCTTCATTCGTATCAGTCAAAAAACTATCCAAGGCCGGAATCTTTACCATGGAAATATCATGCAGATAGCAAGCAAGAAACAAAATGTAATAATCAATCGCAGAAATTTTCAAAAAATCAATTGCATGAATTAATTTTACAATATTTTGAATTAATACAATTGCATGTTCCTGATTATGCAATGTATAAAAATACAAATGCTTTGACCCATTCTTCCAGACATCACAAGTATATTTATGTGTAATTATCAACTTATCAATTGAAACCGGATCTTTTACAAAAGAATGATAAATTTCTAATACCTTCATAATAGAGTAATCTGCGGTATCTTTGTTTTGCTTATCATCAAGTAATATTTCCCTTTTTCTGAACTCTTCTATAGTAAATAAAGAATTACGAACAAACGATAAAATTCTAAGTTCTCCATATGTTAATGCCTTTTTACTATTTTGGGCTAAAACCGGATGATTAGATACTTCGACATTAAACAAATACGAACAAACAGTATTCAATACCATCCTGATAATTTTTTGTGTGCTTGCACATACAATTCTCATTCTTGATGGAAGTTTCTCGTTTTCTGACAAAAGTATTTTAAGAATCTCTTCATCTGTTTTTTTCAATAATTTAGAACTATAATCTTCTGCCACTTCGTAATGCTTATTTGCATACTTTTTTAATCTCATCCTTGCTAAATATTTTAAAGTTTTATATGGATCATTGTATGTATCCCTTAAATCTTCTGTCATATATCTTTTTAATGTCTCTTCGAATATATCTCCTTCATCTTCAACCGAATAATCATTCTCTTCTTTATTTCTCAACAAATCTCTATATGTGCATTCTAAATAAGAAAATTCTACTGATGCTTTCCCATAGCAAAGCTCATTTATTTTTAATATGTAATTCTTTAACACAGCCTGCTCTTTATCATCTGCAAATGTTTGGTACATTCCAATTGCAGCATCCCATATATCCGCTCCGTAAGAATTCATAAATGCCTGCAATATTTTCTCATCATCCTCCATATCTTCTTCCGAAAGTTCTGAATAAATAATCTTTTCCAATTTTTTCTTGTAATCTTCATCTGATCCATTCTCCGGTTGATGCATAGCAACAAGTCTTTGTTTTCTGTATTCAAAAAATCTATAATATCTTGTAAGTCTTTTTTCAAATTTTTGCGTATCATCCTCATCTTTTTCTATCGCATCTTCATTCCCGCTGTCTCTTTTCTGACTTTTCTCCTCTACTAACTGATCCCGTTTTGCTTTTACTTGTTTAGATAAAACATCTAATTTTTCCTCTAAGTTCCTATTTTCTTCATCTGAGTACATTCTGAAAAAATCATTTCCCGCCTGAGACATTTCGCGACTTATACACTTCAAATACACTTCACTGTCATCCAGATTATCTAACCGTGTGTAATTACTTTTTCCGTCTAAATGTACATTAACTCCATAAAGATTACTCCTATAAAATTTTTCTGTTTCCTCGGGATAAATTGCACTATCTTCTTCAAAATTGTTAGCTTCATCTGCAATTTGCTTATTAAGTTCTTTTAATTGCTCCTTAAAATTATCTTCCCTCACATCATTTGTAAAAATAACAGAATCATCTACGTAAAAATAACTTACTCCAGTAAATTTTTTTCTGAAAATCTCAGCAATAGATATCATATATATATTTCCAAGGAAATATGATTGTGGCAGTCCTTGCGGAATCCCCCTTACAAATTTATCTGAATTTTCCTTAAAATCCCAACATTCCTTTTCATTTCGTTCTTTTTTATCCACATTGTCATAATTGCCAGCCCCCTTTGTTACTTTATAGTATTGTTTTGCTGTTTTTTCATCAAATGTTGTAGTAAGCTTACAAAATAAAAGCTTTTGCAATACTCTTTTCATCATCTCTCTTTCCTCATCATTCAAATATGCAGGAAGATGATTAATAACATAATGGTAAATAATTATCGGGTTAATTGTTGGGAAAAAATTCTCCAAATCCAATGTCACTTCATATTTATATTCTAATGAAGTATGATATTTCATTAACGCATCATTACTGTTCTGATTATATTTTTGATACTGCTGCTTCCATGGTTTAAATAAATATTCTGGTTTCACAGAAATTCTGTTTCCATAAAAGTCAGATGGTATTAACCGGCTTAAATTTGAAAGCCGCAATTTGGGATCTCCTTCCTCTTCTTCAGGTATCTCATAAACAAATAAATGAAGCATCGATACGATTGCTATCTGAGTAATTAAATCTGTACTATGAAGTGGTCTGAATTCTAATTCTCCATTTTCAGATAATTTCTTGGGTTTAAAATAAACTTTTGCTTCAATATATTTATCCTCATCCAATAACTCTATAATTTGTTTTCTTACTCGTGTAATCACTCTATTAATAAGTCTTGCATCAAATTTGTCCTGTAACCGGTGATATAAGATACGATCTTCTGTATTTAAGAGATTATATTCAAATACATACGAATTCAAAGAATATATAGAAAGATATATATTTTCATCAGACAATAAAAATCTGCCACATTTAGTTTTTTCAATTTCTTCTTTTGTTATCCTGCTCATTTTTCAGACTCCTCTTTGTCTTTTGATGAATGTTTTTCTAAAAACGCTTTTAAATTTTCAAGTACTTTATTTAAACTTTCATCTTCAAAAGTAATCCTCTCGTTTCTTCGAAAAGTATAACGTTTTAAATTATATAAAATGCTACATTCTATCATCATTTCTTTTTCACAGATATAATCCACACCACTTAAAGTGGATTTCTTAATCTTTCCCTTTTCATCTACTGTCATCATCCAATATCTGTCAATTTTCAAAGTGACATTATAATATTTTTCTGCTACATCAAATAATTTTTCTACAATTTTATATTTCTTATTAAACGCACATAAAAAATTCCAGAAATCATCATTGAATTGTGGTAAGAATGTTGCATTATACACATAATCTTGATTCACATGGCTCAAATATAATGAAAAACATTTAATTTCCTCTTCAAACAACTCCCGCATTTCCTCTTTAGAAGACAATTTATCATATAATTTGCAAAACGTTTCCCATCTCTCTTTATCATCATTATTATTCATAGCTAGTCTCCAAATTAAAATATTTTATTTTTCCCGTTCTCCATACCACATATCAGAATATATAAGTTTTAAATAACTGTGTAAATTATTTTTCCACTCCACATATTCATGATAATCTTCTTTCCACATATTATTATTCATATGTTCTAAACATAAAACCGCCTTATCTTTTTCATCCAGTATCTTATTTAATAATTCTTCTCTGGAAGACGTTATGGCATTTCGATAATCTGGAAATTCCTCCATCTTCAACTGATACTTACCCACAGGTGGTTTTCCGTACATATCCTTGATATGGTTATCCTTTGTTGTTAACTCTATTTCGCTTACTTTTAAAGAAAGGAATGGTGGAAATAAAACTTCTTTTTCATCATAGTTGCGATACTCTTGCATTGTTACAACCTGTTGGTAATCCACATATGGGATATTTTCTAAACTTTCTATTTCCAAAAGTATTATATTATTTTTAGCAGCAAACTCATCATCATATTCCCCCTTAGTGCAAGAAACAAACGATTCCGTATATCCCTTAAGGTACGCCATTAATGATGCTTTTCGATCTACTCTTTTGATTTTTGAAACTGACAACTGGTTTCCTTTTTTTCGACACATTACTGCGAAAATTCCTCTGTATATCTCAAGAGTATTTTCAATTAATTCTATAAAGACTGGATTTAGCTTACGCTTCTCTTTATATATCCTCTCTTTTTCATTTTCAATTCCCTCAAACAACAAGGCATTTAATGTACGATACGCATCTCTATCTCCCCATAACATATCTTCTTTATTTTTGGGATTTACCAGATTATTCGTAATTACATATTCCCCTTCTTTATTTTTTTGGTGAATATCCCCACCATAAAATCTAAGCATATCAATATCTTTTCTTTTTTCCATATTATTTAGATCTCCTTTTTATAAACATATCTTTTGTATTTCCAAACTAATCAATCTTTTTCTATACTGCTTTGATAAAATTTATATCTAACCATATAGATATACCTTACATATATAAATACACATAACGCTCAAAAAGCTGTCGCTTTTTGTCACTTTTTCTACTATTTTTCTAGAAAATTCACTATATCAAAAGCTGACCTTTCCCGTCAGCTTTAATCTTCTCCCCCCTACCTTTAAATCTTCTCATACCTCCGCCGATAATACTCCAAACTCCTATACCCAAGCACATCTCCCATCTGCTCGCCAAACGCCATATTCCCAACAACGTCTCCAATCTCATCCCTCAACGCCAGCGCATATCCATCCTTCTCCACAAAGAATCCCTTCCCTGACGCCTTCAAGAATCGGATCGGCATCCGCTTCGCCTTACTCAGATGCTGCTTATCCGTCACTTTCTTATAATCCTCATAAGTATTCACATTCGGGAAATCCTTCCAGTTCGTCCCGGTATCAAAGAATTCCTTCCAACTCTCCAATACCTCTTCATCCGTAACCGCAAGCCGGATATTTCCATGATTATAAAAGCTGTAAAGGATCGGCATCTTATACACTTTCTGCATCTCCGTAGTTTCGATGGTCTGAATGAATTCTCGCCCGATTCCCGCATATAACTTCTGCTCGTCCTCTGACAATTCACCAAGTTCGTACAGAAAATCAAGATAATGCTAGAATGGATTTTCTTTCGCATGGCTGCCGCTGACACAAATCCGGTAAATCTCATCATCCATATAAGTGAATAAGTCCATTCTGCTTGGTCGTTTTCCGTCCAGCAGTTCTTTCACACGATAATATTCCCGACGGATCTGCATTTTCAGCGTTAATTTCTTCTTATCCATTTCTTTGAACAGATCGATCAGACACATGTCAAAATCAACGATGCAGTCATCCGGATATTCCAGATCCTGATATTCGCAGGATCCTTTCTTGCTAAATGACTGCTCTCCGCTTAACAACAGCGGTGCCTTCCCCGCTTTCTCATAATTTCCGATGAAATCCAATACGTTCAGATATTCTTTTCCTTTATATAGACGAAGTCCCCGTCCCAACTGCTGCAGGAATACGACCGGAGATTCCGTCGGGCGCACGAACATTACCATATCCAGGGAAGCGATATCCACACCTTCATTGAACATATCCACAGAGAAGATCACCCGTATCTCTCCGTTCTTCAATTTGCGGATAGCTTCGTTACGCTCCTCGGCATATGCTCCATTTTCACCGCTGTATACTGCTGCGGATGCGATTCCTCTCTGACAGAATTCTTTTGCCATGTCTTCTGCATGCTGTCTGGAGCAACAGAATCCGATTGCACGGGAAGAGCGATATTTTCAATAATATTTGTAAATCAGATCATATCTTCTTTCATTTCCGATATAAGCCTGGTTCAGCTCTTGCTCATCATAGCGCCCTTTCACGATCCGCAGTCCGGAATAATCCGTCTCATCATACACGCCGTAATAGTGAAATGGTACAAGCATTCCTTTGTTGATCGCTTCTTTTAAGGAAATCTGATATGGCACGTTATAATCACAGATTTCGTAGATATTTTTCCCGTCCATTCTTTCCGGTGTTGCTGTTAATCCCAGTAAGAATTGCGGCTGAAAATATTCTACGATTCTCCGGTATTGATCCGTAACCGCATGATGGAATTCATCAATGATCACATAGTCAAAATAATCTGCCGGAAAATATGTCTCATTCAAATATTCCGTTCTTCCGAGTGTCGCTACCGATGCGAAGATAACGGATTTATCCGTATCCTTTTCTTTTCCGTCAAAGAATCCATAATCCTCCGAGTTCCGCACATTTTTGAAAGAAACCGCCGCCTGCTTCAGGATTTCTTCTCTGTGTGCAACGAATAACACCCGTTCATATTTTGCCGAATCAAATGCAGCAAGGTATGTCTTTCCGATTCCGGTGGCCGCATATACAAGTCCTTTCGTCGCACCTTCCATGCGGCTTTCCTGTAACGCATATAGTGCCTCTATCTGTGCTCCCCGCGGTCGGTACAACATTCGGACATTTTCAGCATTCCTGTCCTCTCCATCTTCTGTAGCGTCATATTTCGCCAGATCCCTCGACACCGCCGGCTTCTTCCATGCCTTGGAATATCGTTTTAATTCTTCATCATCTATAATGATCGAATGGTTCAGAAACAGATCTTCAAATGTAGCATAGAACAATTCATAATTCTTTTTGTCCAGTGTATCACTGAATCTGTAATTCCATTCGATTCCTGAAGTTAACGCACTTTTGGAAATATTCGATGATCCGATGTATATTTCATTCGAAGATTCATAATGAAAGATATAAGATTTTGGATGAAATGAGCGTGATGTTTCATTATACAGGCGCAGATCCACACGGTCACCGAGCTCGCTCTTGATCAGATATAAAGCCGACGGCTGTGTGATTCCCAGATAATTTCCCGTCAGGATACGGATCTTCACGCCCCGGTCCAGCGCCCGTTTCATATCATTTAAGAGCATCCGCACACCCGATTCCATCAGAAATGAGACGATGATATCAATCTGCTTCGCTTTTGCCATACTCATTTTCAGTTGATAATATAGATACCGGCTCCGGTCTCTGTCCCCGGTCATTACATTCGTAGATTCGATCTCATATGTATCTATTCTTTCCTCAAAATTAGATTGAGCCATTTTTCTTCTCCCCGCCCCGGACGTACATCTGATGTAATCCATTGTTCTTCTATCTCTAATTCATCCATGTCCTGAATCAATTTTGCAAATGTCTCTTCTGTCATATCCGTAAAATATCTGCCGTTTCGTTCCCCTTCGAATGTCCCGTACTTGAAGGATGTGTAAATGATTCCGTGGGCTCGAAGAGCGTTTGCCATCTTCTTTATAATGTCTCGTAGTTCATTTGCCGGAACATGAAGGATTGACGAGCATGCCCAGATTCCGTCGTAGGCTTCTTTTTCATTCAGTTCCTGGAACAGCATGTGTTTTACCGGAATGCCTGTATATTCGCTTGCGAGTTTGCATAGTTCCTGTGAACCATCTATGGCTGTGACTTTGTATCCTTGCTCCAGGAAATATTTTGTGTCGCGGCCGGAACCGCAGCCGTAGTCCAAGATTTCCGCTCCCGGATGCAGTTTGTCCAGGAAGTGATTCTGTATGGTGCCGAAGTCTACGGATATGGTGCCGGTGATGAATTTTTTTGCGTTTTGGTTGTAGTAGTCTAGTGTTTTGGTTGATTTTGTGGGTTCGTTTCTTGCGTTCACGATTGCCTCCTGAGGGTGTGATACTTGTTCCAATATTGTCTTGTATTTATTATACTGCATGGGAGTGGATGGATACAAGAAAGAGTATACTCTCCTTCACAAAGCATTCAGCAACTTAATAACCATTATCTTTTTTCACCTTTTATTACTTATCACTCTCTTCTTTGAATTCTCTCATTATATTATCAAATGTTTCTTCTGACATTAAACCATACATTTTATTCACATATTCTTTTCTGAACAACAATATTTTCCGAAGTGATAATTTACAAGTTCGAATCACTCTCCATCGATGTTTCCTTTGAATCTTCTTATCTTGGTTATCACGAAATTTCATCCTGACAAATACTTGTTCATAATCAGAATATATCTCCAGTCCAAATTCTAACGGCAAGATTAAATTTCTCGTCGTATCATTCATAGTTATTATCATTTTAGCAAATCTACTGTCGTAATATCGCAACACTTATGTATCTTACTTCAAAAAAATCCTACATATTATATGTAGGACTTTTCTTACTCACTATATATGCTTTGTGCCTGTTCTAAATTTTCTATAATTTTACCTTTCAGGCTCTCCGGTGATATGACTCTAAATCTATTCGCATATTGTACAAACCAGCCAACCAATGTCACACTATCCATCTTTTTAAATACTGCTTTATACTTTCCATTATCTAACGGTCTGACCGACACCCCTGACATTTCCGGGCGGCGGCATAATCATATGCGAAAATCTACTTCATCCTCTCTGACTCGTCAGATTTAACAGCTTATTTCGAATCTCATTCGCTTCATGAACGGACACACACCTTGCCTGTTGCACCGAATCTAACATCAGCTTAATTTCCCAGTCTTCCAGCAAATGTTTCTCCATATACCATCCTTTATGTGAATTTTCTGCCTGCTTAATCGGATAACCGCAGCTTTGCAACAAACGCACATCGCCATAAATGGATGTACGGTGTACATTTTCCATTCCGTATTCTTCTTCCAGTTTCTGGCTTATCTGCACTGCATTCATCGGCGTCTTCTCATCGGTGGTCTGGAAAAGTTGAAGGACGCGGATTATTTTTTCTTTATGGGATGTGGACATAGGGGTGCTCCTTACATTATGTTTTGAATTGAAATGATATATTAATTATACTGTACTGAGTTAAGCTTCACAACTTTCATCTTTTTGATTTTTATAGTTGACTTTTGTTAACAAGCAGGTTAATATTATATATAAGAAATGGGTTTGTTACCGTACGGCTATTGCCTAAGCGGGGTGCTCGTTTCTTTTTTTATATTCATCGAATATCAAAACATCCCTCACGCCAATTTCAACTCCAATCCCGTAAATAATTCTCCAAGCGAACACGACAGATGTCCCTGCTCTTGCTCTGGCATTTCATAGCTGACTAACTTATACTCCGGATTCATTTCCAACTTTTCAATTAGATATCCTGTATTCACCGCATCATCCAGACCATCATGAAGTCGTCCCTCCGGTTCAATCTCCACCCTGCCCAGTGTTTCTTCCAGACCAATCTTTCGTTCTATTCCGAATCGTTTTACAAATACATCCTGATAATCGATCCATCTTGCTTCACAGACAAAATCCAGAATCCGCTCATCACAGATCTTCTTTGCTTTGATTTCATGAAGCAGCTGTGCTCTGTCGGAACCGCTCCAGGCATAGACTTTATACTCACGATCGCCGATCCAGGCGATCATATGTAGCAGAGCCTCCTCAATACGTGGTACTTTCTTCACCTGACTATTTCGTATCCCTGTCAGATTCTGAATAAACGGATCGATCACTCCGTGTTCCGGATGTACATATTGGCTAAGCGTTCCGATTCTTTTGAATTTCTCATCCAGAAGAACAGCTCCGATCTGTATCGTCTCATTTGCATATTTATAAGATCGGCTCCGATAATCTCTCGGTACGTTACACATTTCTAAATCTATCACAAGGTAATTCATGCTGTTTCCTCCTGTTCACTTTTCAGACTCTTTTTACAGATCTTGCAGATTGTTCCTGCCGGTGTAACCAATACCACCTTCGCATATGCCGTGTCACCAATCTTGTCATACAGGCGGCCTGCACTCATAGATTCACCGATGACTGTATACGAACTATTTGCCACATAACCAATCTTTCCGAGACCTTCATATGTCACTTTGATTGCTTCCTTGTCATATTCATTATCCGGTTCTTTTTCTAATCTGATCTTCATACCTTTTTCCAGAAAATCATTTCCGAAGTAGTGTTTTGTTCCTGTCAGGGTGATAAATATTTTTGCCATTGTGTGTGCTCCTTTCGCTTTGAAAACGTGTTCATCTGAATTTGATTTGTTGTCTTATAATTACTTTTATCTCCCGGAATTCTGTTTTATTCCCTTTGATGTGTATAGTATAATTCAGTTGATGGGGTATAATATTCTCACCTTATTTTTTATTTCCATACATCAAAAAAGGAAATCAACCGCAGTCAATTTCCTCTTCTCATCATCAATCATACAACCTTTTCAACACTTCCAGATCAACCTCAAGCTCCCTGTCACCATCTCTTACCCTGGCAATCACCGGTACCCCCGTTAATCTCTCGATCATTTTCTCATTATCTTCCTGCATCGCCCCACCCGAGTAATGATTCAGAATGATTCCTTTTACATCCATTCCATGATTCCGGATGTATTCTACCGTCAGGACAACCGCATTGATCGTGCCAAGTCCGGCATCTGCGATCACCAGAGTATTCAGATGCAGCATTTTCACAATGTCTTCCAGCAGGATTTCATGTTCTTCATCCCAGCGGATCGGACATACAATGCCGCCGCTTCCTTCTACCGTGACATAATCGAACTCTTTCTTTACCCTGTCAAAATCTGCTTTTACCGTTTCCGTATCAACCGGATTCCCTTCTATTCTGGCAGCCAGATGCGGAGACACCGCATTTTGATACAGATATGACAGTAAGCTGCTGTCTTCCTGTGTGATACCGGCAATCTTCTTTACATAGCCTGCGTCACTTTCTTCTATGGACTCTGCACCTGATAATGCAGCCTTATAATAGCCTGCATGGATTCCTGCATCCGCCAGCTTTTTCACGATTAATGCTGTGACATACGTCTTTCCTACATCTGTGCCTGTGCCCGTCACAAATATTCCTTTTGCCATAATCTCATGCCCCTTTTTTATTAGCTCAGATAAAATCCGCTTTTTCGCATTCTAAGTCCCACACCGGCTGCCAGCAGACATAATACAAAATCTCCAGGCATATCTAATGGAAAGCAGGACAAAAAGATCACGCCCAGCGTTGCCGGTGTATGTGCATAAAAGTTTAAGATTATGAATTTATACACGATTCCGATTGCATATGTCACAACAAATCCTGCAAGACAGGCAAGCAGATAGTTCTTGTAACTTGCTTTCAGCTTTTCGCATACTTTTCCGGTTACATATGCGCTTACAATGAATCCGACCAGATAACCAAAACTTGGCCGGAATATGTATCCGATTCCTCCGCCTGCTGCAAAGATCGGTACTCCGACAAGTCCCAGTAATACATAACATCCTACAGATATTGCTCCCTTATCAGCCCCCAGAATCAATCCTGCAAGCAGTACGAAAAAGAACTGAAGTGTGAAATAATCCATATATGGAACCGGGATCTGGATAAATGCTCCTATGGCAACCAGCGCCGCGAACATTCCGCATAATACCATACTTACGGTGGATAATTTTTTTGTTTTTGTGTTCATCAAATTGTTAACCTTCCTTTCAGTTTATGGTTAACAATTTATCGTATTTCGCTTTGATTGTCAACTTATTTTTCACACAGGTTTACAATCATGTTCTTGTTTTGCTAATTCAGAATCCATTTCCTACTCCCCATACTGCTCCATAAGCCTCCGGGCCTCTCCCCGCATCTGCTCCACAACCTCATTCGGTCCGATGATCTTAACTGCTTCCCCCAGCGAGAATACCCATCCCAGGAACTGTTTGCTCACATGCACATCCACATTCACCCGGAAATGATCCTCGTCTTCCGGAATCATCATCACATCTTTCCCAAACCGGTCAATGATCACGCCCGCAAGGCTGTTATTTACCAGCATCTTTACAGACGTTTCCTTTCCCCTGAACATTCCGAAACTCTTCTTGGCATAATCCGCCATATCCAGCTTCTTGAAGTGTTCTTTTCCCTCACGGGATTCATCCGACATCCGGATATGCAGCATCTTGTCCACCCGGTAATGCTTGATCAGCTGCGCCTCTGCATCATATCCGATCATATAATAATTCTCATCATCCCAGGACAATCCCCACGGGCTGATATGATACCATGCTCCTCCGTGACGCAGTTCCATCTCTTTCTTCACATTCCACTGGAAATACTGGAACTTGATCTTTTTATTTTCAGAAATCGCATTGTGGATTGCATCGACAGTATAATAGATGCTTTCATTCATCGTCTTAATTCTTCCGGATACATACACCTGTCGCTGCAGCCTCTGCGCATCGTATTTGCTGACCAGCTTTTCCAGCTTTTTTATCAGTGTGTTGGTCTTCTTCTCTGTAATGAATTTGGAAGACTGGATGGAATCTACCAGAAGCTTTAATTCCGGCAGTTCGAATGGGCGGTTGACTACGCGGTAATGATAGCGGTTGCCGATGGGTTCGCCCTCTACCTCGATCCCAAGTACAGACAGATCACGCAGATCTGCATAGATTGTTTTGCGATCTGCGGTCACTTCGTATTTTTCCAGTTCTTCCATGATTTCCGGCATGGTAATATAGTGTTCGTCATCTGTATTTTCCAGCATAATCTGTGCGAGACGGTATAATTTTAGCTTTTGATTTGTTCCTTTTGGCATAATCACATCTCCTCCACCAACATCTCCTGATACCCGGCAGTCCCATACTCTTCGATCCTATCCACCACCGGTTTCAATCTCCCATCCGTAATCCGCTCCAGTATCTTCATACGCTTCGGCGATATCACTTCCTCTGACCTGCACTTCTCATAATCCGCCGTTTCCATATGCCAGTAATGAAATTCTCCCTTATAATACTGTGATAATTTCTGTGCGATCAGTATTCCTTCCGGGTCAAGGTCGCCCGCATAATATACCTGGATTTCCGACTTTGCAAATAGATCCATCTGTATCATCTGATACAGGAAATTTCCTACTGCAGTTCCATTGTCAAATGCATGCGGATTTCCTGTCAGCATGGTGAGATCCTGCTGGCACTGTTCCGGTCTGTAATCCGCAAAAAGCGGGTCCTGTATCATTTCTTCATAGACCTCTTCCTGATACAGCCAGTATTTTAATTTCTCATAATGCTCGAAAAAGATACGCATGATACAGCGGTATCTGCTTACGTTATCGGCATTTAAATATTTTGCTTCTGTCAGCGGCTTGATTAATTTGTCTGATACCTGCATAGAACTTCTCCTTCTGGTTAATTAAGTTCAGTATAGCACATGCGTTGGAAATAGATTCCCTAGTTCTTTGTTTTTCTGAAAATTCTGCTTTGATTTCTAATCATTTACATAATCATAATAATCCGCCTCGCTGGCAAATAAGATATATTCGCCATCTACCATTCCCATGTAACCGTCACCTGTGTTAAAACCTTTCATTGCCAGTTCCTCCATTTCTTTGAAAAATAATGATTTTGATTTGTTTTCCCTTTTATGTCTATAGTTTATAACATCAGATGGGGTATAAAATTACCATCAGTAGCAAAAAATACCCGAAAAGATTTCTCTTCTCAGGTATCTTTATCTATCCCTATTCTATTTTCGCTGATTATGGGCATCGGTTTCTCTCCACCATCTACCCATTCAACCTTTTCAGCTGCTTAAACTTCTGCCTTCTTAATAATTCCGACACCAAGCGGATACGGTCCTGTATGCACACCAATCGTTGCTCCAATCTGGTAGATTCCGATCTCATCGATTCCAAGCCGTTCTTTTATCAGATCCTTTATCATCTCACGGAATCTGACTGCCTCGTCATAGTCATAACCATATCCGATGCAAAAATTATATTCACCAGGTTTTGCATCGATCTCGTCCAGATAATTTTTCGTCATATCTACAACCTTTTTCATAGACTTGATACGGTTTCTTGCCAGTCCGGAACTGAAGATTTCCCCTTCTTTTAATGTAATCATCGGTTTTATCCCCAGTGCTCCGGCAGCTATCCCGGCCAGTTTACCGATTCGTCCACCATGTCTCAGATAATCAATACTTCCGATTGTAAAGAAGATCCGTCCCGTCTCGCGTATCGGAAGAATTTTCTCCACAATTTCTTCATATCCCAATCCCATATCACGCAGTCTGCATGCTTCTAACACGAAAAGCCCCTGCAGTACTGTATTCACCGTTGAGTCGATCAGCGTAATCTTTGCATCCGGGTACTCTTCTTCGATCATTTCCTTTGCGACAGTTGCCGACTGCAGTGAACCGCTGAATTTGCGGGTAATACAGATGCAGATAACCGGGATCTGCTCTTTCGCACTTTTTTCGAACACCTGATAGAAGTCATCCACCGATGGCATGGAAGACTTCGGAAATACATCCGGGTGTTCCACCATTTCGTTATAAAAATCTCTGACTCCTAATTCCACCATTTCCTTCTGATATGTCTCACTGTCAAAAGACACATAGAATGGCACAACCTCTATATCATGCTCTTTTGTAATCTCCTGCGAAAGATCCAACGATCCGTCACTGACAATCTGCACTTTCTTCTGCATATCCATTACCTCTCTACTTATATATTCTGTAAAAATAAATTTCTCATACATTTTACATGTAGTTTTCAATACTACATTCTTGGAAACGTAGAACAGTATAACACAGGGTATCTCAAGTGTATATAACTATGCTTCATACTTTCTTAAAATTTTATACTTTTTAAGGAAAAGGCATAGCCGCAGCTTCCTGTAAATTTACCGGGATTTTTTCGGAGCATTTTTCAAAAAATTTTTTACAAGCTTTTTTGAAAGCTTTTTCTGAAAATCTATTGACTTGGAGTCCGCTTCAAGTGCTAGTATGAACTCAGAAACTGAAAGGAGATCTTAGAAATGTACAATAAAAAATTAACATTAAGTAACGGTGTGGAAATTCCTCAATTAGGACTTGGAACATGGTTCATCGATGATGATAAAGTCGCTGATGCAGTCAAAGCTGCTGCAGAGCATAAAACTTATGAAGATGCCAAAGCAAACCTATGGTAAATCAGATTCTTCTTCACATCAGCAACACTCCTCTGGAACTTGTTGAGTACTGCCAGAAGAAGGGTATCGCTGTAGAAGCTTACTCTCCAATCGCTCATGGCGAGATTTTACACCAGCCGGAGATTGCCTCTATGGCTGAAAAATACGGAGTATCTGTTCCACAGCTTTGCATCCGTTATACACTGCAGCTCGGTGCGATTTCACTTCCTAAAACCGGTAATCCGGAACATATGAAGACAAATGCCGATGTAGACTTTGAGATTAGTGCCGAAGATATGGAAGTTCTACATAACGGGTTGGTACCCGACCGAGAATCACATAATAGTTCTTACTTGCCAGATCGGCATTCATTCTTTCCACCACCCGGTAAGCAAACGAAACTGATAATCCAAAGAGTTCTGCAATGTCTTCCACTGATAAATACATTTTTCTCTTACGCATGAAACCATTCCTTTCCCTCTTCCTGTGGAATCTCACAAGTATCTTCCACTCCGTAGAAACGCTTCACAAAATACTTTGTCGGAACTTTTCCTCTAAGCGTCAGGTAGCCCTGTTCTTCCAGTTCCTTTATCTTTCATCTCATCAATCCATCCTTCCAATTATCTTGTCCCATAAGACCTGTCATACCGCCTTATCTGCTGCTCTGTACGCTCCTGTTCCTTTACCTTACGAATAATCGTATCAATCTGCTCTGCACCGGCATATCTCTTCACACGCTCCCGGTTCCGGCAACTGCCACTCCGGTGCTTCATCATACTTTCTTACATCACGCTGTAATAACTGCTCCGACTGCGCCATCTGCTCTATACGATTCCTTTTGAACCAAATTTCGTAATAAATCTGAAGCCAACCTTCTGATTAATCTTTGTCAGGACCTTCCCTGGTATCTTTTTTATAACACCATTTGCAAATTTTACGCCAAATTTGATTCCTGCCTGTTTCAACAAACTATTCACTGCCACTCCTGCAAGACAAGCATATACAAAAGTTTGCGTCTGATCACTATTCAAATCATAATCTGCCATGTATGCTGTGCAGGCTATCATCCGCATTTGCACATAAATTACACTTCCGATATTCGCAGGTATCGCAACTGGCATTGTTATAAAGCCACCAAATGTTCTTGTAGCATAAAATTGCCTGATTATTTATTGATTGAGCAGACTGATAACAGCTCTATACAACAAAAGGTTAGGAAACTCCCTTTCAGGTGTTCCCTAACCTTTTGTTTGTAACATCGTTTATGTTTCTTTCACACTCCGCTAAATCCGTGTACTCGGCTCATTTTTTCTATATTTTAACGGAGACACTCCGTATGTTTTTTGAAGCTTCTGATAAAATAACTTACATTCTGATAGCCACTGAGCATTGCAACCTCTGTAACTGGAATGTCCGAATTTTGTAACAACTGTTTTGCATTCTCCAACCGCAAATATGTAACATATTTTGAAAGCGTAATATGAAAATGTTCTTTA
>OLQK01000220.1_pt1 | contig 72253 bp, 56 predicted proteins | sample 1672501 | NCBI WGS metagenome assembly OLQK01 (sample SAMEA3136693, study PRJEB25190) | human gut metagenome | biome: human gut; feature: human-associated habitat; material: faeces | place: Austria | collected 2013
GGGCGCTGGCCTGCGCCAACGCCCAAAATCAGACACATTATTTGTCCTATAAGCCTCGAGACGCTGCACGGTTTTCTTGTGATGCGTTTCGGCGTAAGGTGTCTTCGTCAAGAGATTGGAGCTGTTTTGAATATCACGTGTTCTATGGCCGTGAGCAGCAAAAGCGGAAACACCAAATTGGTGGCTGATGCGCTGCAGCGCGAGTTGACCGACGGTGGAGTGCGCTTTGCGGCCTCTTTCGATTTGGATGGCGCGGCTGTGGAATCGGCGCACTCGGAAGGCGTTAAAGGTGCTGAAAATGTCGAAGGCGCTGAAGGGGACGAGGCCGCCGAAAATGGCCAAAGTGCCAACGCAGCTGCATCGGCGCCCGTTGAATCGACGTCTTCCACATCGACGATTGCCACACAAGCGAGCGAGGCCGACGTGGTATTCGTCGGCTTTTGGTGTGACAAGGGCTCATGCAGCCCCGCTGTTCAGCATTTTCTTCAGGGCCTTGCGGGGAAGCGCGTTTTTCTGTTCGGCACCTGCGGTTTCGGTGAAAGCGACGAGTATTTCGCGCAAATTCTCGACAGGGTTCGCACATATTTGCCTGCCGATGCGCAGTATATTGGCGGCGCGATGTGTCAAGGCAAGATGGGTATGGGCGTGAAGCGCCGTTACGAGGGCATGCTCAAGAAAGATCCCGAGAACGCTCAGGCTCTCATGCTGATTGACAATTGGAACAAGGCGCAAAGCCATCCGAACGAGGATGACGTCTTGCGCATCGCGGCTGCGGCGAAAGAAGCGCTCGAGGGCATTGCCGAGTAGCGTCGCGGCTAAAGCGAAAGAAGCGATTCTGGGCATTGCCGAGCGGTGGGTTCGCTTAAAGAAGAAGGCCAAGGGTTCGTGCCCTTGGCCTTCTTGGTGTTGCATGCGTCGAGTGCCTCCTGGGGTGCTTCACCCGCGCTCTTCGCCTACAGCAGGCTGACGTTTTCGCCCTTCATGGCTTTGTTCATGGTGCGCACTGAGCACATGGCGCCGCACATGGTGCAGGTGCTCGGGTCGTGCGGGTTGGTGCTCGCCACGTATTCTTCGGCCTTCTTGCGGTCGATGGCCTCGTCGAACATCGCGGGCCAGTCGAGGCGCTGGCGTGCGCGAGCCATGCGGTCGTCCCAATCGCGAGCGCCAGGAACGCCGTTCGCCAAGTCGGCGGCGTGGGCGGCAATTTTCGAGGCGATGACGCCCTCGCGTACATCCTGCACGCTCGGCAGGCGCAGGTGCTCGGCGGGAGTCACGTAGCACAGGAAGTCGGCGCCGTTTGCTGCGGCGATCGCGCCGCCAATGGCTGACGTAATGTGGTCGTAGCCAGGCGCGATATCGGTCACCAGCGGCCCCAGCACGTAGAACGGCGCGTTGTGGCACAGGGTTTTCTCGATTTGCATGTTGGCCGCGATTTCGTTGAGCGCCATGTGGCCCGGGCCCTCAATCATGACCTGCACGTTGCGCTCCCATGCGCGCGTGGTAAGAAGGCCCAGCTCAATGAGCTCGCTTACCTGGCCCGCGTCGGTGGAGTCGCTCACGCAGCCAGGGCGCAGCGCGTCGCCGAGCGAAATGGTGACGTCGTATTCGTACAGAATGTCGAGCAGTTCGTCGTAGTGCTCGAAGAACGGGTTCTCGTTGCCCGTCATTTCCATCCAGGCGTAAATCAAGCTGCCGCCGCGGCTCACAATGTTCATCATGCGGCCGCTGCGCTTGAAGCTGTCGATGCTCTTGCGGTTGAGGCCGGCGTGAATGGTCACGAAGTCCACGCCTTCTTCGGCGTGTGCGCGCACGACGTCAAGGAAATCTTGCGCGGTGATGTTGCCCAGGTCTTTTTCCAGGTAGCCGACGGCGTCGTACATGGGAACGGTGCCAATCATCGCGGGCGACATATCCACGAGCGCGCGGCGGAAATCGTGCGTTTTGCCGTAGTTCGACAGGTCCATAATGGCCTCGGCGTCGAACTCAAGCGCGGTGCGCACCTTCTGCATCTCGCAGTCGTAGTCGCGTTCGTCGCCGGAAATGCCCAGGTTCACGTTGATTTTCGTGCGCAGCCCTTCGCCAACGCCATGCGCGTGCAGTGCAGGGTGGTTATGGTTGGCGGGAATGGCAATGGTGCCGCGTGCGACGCGCTCGCGAATGATTTCGGCGTCGATGCCTTCGTCTTCGGCGACTTGTGCCATTTGCGGCGTGACGATGCCGAGCTTGGCGGCTTCCATTTGGGTTGAATAGGTTTGGGTCATGGTCGCTCCCTCAATAGACGGGCAGCCCTTGCGCCTCGCTGCGACGCCCGCGCGCCCGCTTTCCGCAATTACTGTCCGAGGTTTCTGCGCAAGTATAGCCGCTCGCGGCGCATGGGGCGAACACGCTTCGCCGTATGGCGCGAATTCTGCACCAGTTACTGCGGAAAAGGGTCCCTCTTCAAGGAAAACGGAGGAGCGTGGCGCATGGCACGAATTGTGCTGCCCTCCTAACAAAGGCCCGATGAAGAAAACGGCGGAAAGAAGGTTTGCGATGAAGGAAATCGAGCAGGACGCATTGCGGACGGCGGGAGACTATTTTGCGGAAAGCCCCTCGCTCGAGGAGCGCGTTGCTCGTATCGAGGCTCGCGATCGGGTTGAAGAACTGCTCGCGCACTATGCGCGCTGCGTTGACGCGCAAGATGCGCAAGGCGTGGGCGCTGCGTTTACGGAAGATGGGGAAATGTGCAACCCCGGCATGCCTGCTTTGAGGGGCCGCGCGCGCATCACGAAGCTCTATGGGAAGTTGTTGCCGGCGTTGCGCACGTCATCTCACCTTATTGGCGCGCAGCAGGTTTTGTTTGCGTCGAGCGAGAGGGCGTTGGTCCATGCGGCGTTTCAAGCGTGGGATTCGTATAAGGCCGACGACGTCCTCGACTGCTTTTCGTTCGGGTTCTATGAGGTTGAGGCGGTGCGCGAGGCCGACGGCGAATGGCGCATGGCGGCGCTCAACATCAACTTCGCGGGGCAGCTTGAGGCGTCTGCCGACGGTCGCCTGCGTAATGGCGAGGGCGTGAACGGTCGTTTTTGCGAGCAATTCGCTCGCCCGTGGCCGCCAGCGCCCAGGGAATAACTGGCGCGTTTGGGCTCGATCAAGCGGCTTTTCTGCGAAGTGGGGCGGTGCTGGCGCGTGGCGTCGCCCGATCGGTCTCATGTTCAATGGGCATGTTTGAATGGGAATCCCCGTTTTTCATGCGCCTTCGCTCGAATAGGGAACTCGCCGCGGAAGGCTTCGATGGAGTCGCTTCCGAAAGCCTCGATGGAGCCGCCCGGGGGCGTGGAGCCAGTTCTTGAAATGCCCGTTTATCCTGGGGTTTCGCTGCGTTACACTGAAAAAGCATTCGTTGCATCGTTAACCTGCGAGTAGGGGATAACCCAGGAAGAGACGGTGGTATCAATGGCAGCTCCCGAGACGTTGCATGTCCGCAACATCGTGTTGGTCGGACAAGATGGTGCGGGCAAAACTTCACTGGCCGAAGCCATGCTCTACATTTCCGGCCAAACGCCGCGCATGGGCACTACGCACGACGGAAAATCGTACCTCGACTACGATGCCGAGGAAATCAAACGCAAGTTCACTATGGGCACATCGGTCGCGCCCATTCCGTATAAAGATTACAAGATTAACCTGCTCGACACGTCGGGCCACCCCGACTTCATTGGTGACACGCTCGCAACCATGCACGCCGCCGAAATGGCCATGTTCGTGGTTGACGCCGTAGAGGGACCGCAGGTCATGACCACGAAGTTGTGGCGCGAGGCCGAAACTATGCGCCTGTCGCGCTCGGTGTTCATTAACCACATCGATCGCGAGCATGCGAACTTCGACGTTATCATGGCCGCGCTGCACGCCCGCTTCGGCGCGCGTTTGGGCGTGGTGACCATTCCCATTGGCGTTGACAAAGATTTCAAGGGCGTCATCGATATTCTGCGCATGAAGGCGCGCTACTTCGAAGGCGATTCTGAGCGCGTGGAAGAAATTCCCGATGAATACCTTGAGCAGGCTCAGGTGGCGCGCGACAAGCTGTGCGACCTGGTCGCTGAAGCCGATGACGATCTTATGATGAAATACCTCGATGGCGAAGAGCAGCTCACCCAGGCAGAACTCGAGGGCCTGTTCGACAAGGCCATCGCGCAGGAGCTGTTCATTCCCGTGTTCGTGGGTTCTACCATCATCAAACAGGGCATTCAGGGCCTTATGGAAGACATTTGCACCTACTTCCCGCACCCCACAGCGCATGGCCCCATTCCCACGGCCGACGGCGGTGAAGTGAAGGTTTCCAAAGAAGGCGAGCCTGCGTGCTTCGTGTTCAAGACCTTGGCCGACCCCTATGTTGGCCGCCTGAGCTTCGTGAAGGTGCTTTCGGGCACGCTGGTGCCGGGCCTCGAGCTGCTGAACGCGCGCACGGGCAAAAAGGAGCGCCTGGGCCATGTGTGCGTGATGAAGGGCAAAGAAACCACGCCGGTGAAAAGCGCTATGGCGGGCGACATCGTGGTGGTGCCGAAGCTCGTCGAAACGCGCACGGGCGACACGCTTTCGGAAAGCGGCAGCATTGCCATTGCCCCGTTGCCGTTCCCCATTCCGCAGTATCCTGTCGCCATTGAAGCTGTGAATAAGAAGGAGGAAGACAAGCTGGGAACTTTCCTTGCGCGTGTTGCGGAAAACGATCCGACTGTTCGCATCGAACGCCATGAAGATACGCACCAAACGGTGGTTACGGCGATGGGCGAGGCTCAGATCGATACTATTTTGAGCCGCTTGGCCGCTCAGGCAAAGGTTGAGACGAAGCTTGTTCCCGTGCGCATTCCGTATCGCGAGACCATTCGCAAGACGGCTGAAGCCGAGGGCCGTCATAAGAAGCAGACCGGCGGCGCGGGCCAGTTCGGCGATTGCTGGCTGCGTCTTGAGCCCAACCCCGGGTGCGGTTATGAATTCGTCGACGCCATTAAGGGCGGTGCGATTCCGGGCGGCTTGGTCCCCGCGGTCGACAAGGGCGTGCAGGAGGCCATGGCCGAGGGCGTTATCGCAGGCTACCCCATGGTCGATGTGAAATGCACCGTGTTCGACGGTTCGTATCATCCGGTCGATTCCAACGAGATGGCGTTCAAGACGGCGGCGCGCATCGGTTTCCGCGCGGCATGCGAACAGGCGACTCCCGTGGTGCTTGAGCCCATGGCCACGATGAGCATCGCTGTAGGCGAGTCGTACGCGGGCGCGGTAATGGGTGATATCTCCACGCGTCGTGGTCGCATCATCGGCACCGACTCAAACGATGTCGGCGAGACGGTCATTATGGTGCGCGTGCCGTATGCCGAGGTCGTGAGCTACACGAAAGATTTGCGCAGCATTTCGCGCGGATCGGGTAGCTACACCATTGAGCTCGACGGCTATGAGCAGGCTCCGGCCGACGTGCAGAAAAAGCTCGTCGCCGAATACGAAGCCAAGCGAGCCGTCGGCAACTAACGATTCGCGAATGGAACCTGTTAAATGCTCGCAGCGTTTAACAGCTTTTCTTGCTCGCGAGTGGGCAATGGGACAGGGGTTTATCCCCTGTCCCATTTTTTGCGCGGGGAATGTGTTCAATGCTCGTAGCATTTAACACATTCTTTGAGACGAGGGGCGAGGCAGCCTTGTTCCTTTTAACTTTGCCTTGGTTTTCGTCGCACGCAACCTGTTAAACGCTACGAGCATTTAACAGGTTTTGGCGGGTTCTTGCGCTACCATGGGCGCACGCACTCGTCGGAAGGTCCGCCCATGAAGCTCCAGCAGCTCGTTTATGTTACGAAAGTCGCGGAATGCGGCAGCATTACCGAGGCCGCGCGCAGGCTGTATGTTTCGCAGCCCTCTATTACGAGCGCGATTCACGACCTTGAGCAGGAAATGAACGTGCATATTTTCGACCGCACGAATAAGGGTGTGGTAGTTTCGGAAGAGGGCGAAACCTTCCTGGGCTATGCACGTCAGGTACTCGAACAGACGGAATTGCTTGAGGGCAAATACAAAAACCCCGCACAGCGCGTGCCCCATTTTAGCGTGTCGTGCCAGCACTATTCGTTCGCGGTGAACGCGTTCGTCGACGTGATTCGCGAGTTCGATGCCGCACGCTACGATTTCACGCTTCGTGAGGAGCAAACGCACGAGATTATCGAAGACGTCGCCCACATGAAAAGCGAGCTTGGCGTGCTCTACTTGTCGGCGCGCAATCGCGAGGTCATCGGGAAGATGCTTGTCGCCAACGAGTTGGCTTTCGAGCCATTGTTTCGAGCCGAGCCGCATGTCTTCGTGTGTTCGAGCCACCCTTTGGCGTCTCGCGCGTCGGTCACGCTCGACGACATGGCCGATTATCCGTTTCTGTCATATGAGCAGGGCAGTTTCAACTCGTTCTACTATTCCGAAGAGCTTACATCCACGCTCGATCGCAACAAAAATATTCGCGTGCGCGATAGGGCGACGCTGTTCAACCTGCTCATCGGCCTGAATGGCTATACGGTGTGCTCGGGCGTGATTAGCGCTGAGCTCAATGGCGCGTCGATTATTTCAGTGCCGCTCGATATCGATGAGTATATGGAAGTGGGACTGGTCACGCGCAAGGGCACGCAGCGTTCGGTATACGGCGCGGCGTATGTTGAGGCGATTCGACGACATATTCCGCAATAGGGTCGAGGTGGCGCGAAGCGAAGCGCGCGCGGTGACTTGCCACTTTGTGGTGCATTCTCGCAGGTCGCCCAACGGTGGCCCCATGCTTCCGTTCTGGTTTGTGTGACGGCGCTCTTGGGTAGCTTGGCTCGGTGGCGCCGTGGCGACATCGACTCATTGCCTCGGCGGTTCGTCTTAGTACCGTGAGCTCGCGGCGCGTTCCGAGGGCTGGCATCCGGCGGCTCGGTTTTCGACAGGCTTCCTGCCTGCGTCGCTCTTTGTCCACGCCATAGGAAAAACCTATCACAAAAGCAAAGTTATTCGTATTTCACAATCGCAAAGCAAACCCGCATACTGTTCGGCAGACATTAAACCAATTCGAACAGAGGGTTAAACATGACTGCGAATTCTGTAACTAATGCGCCGTTTCGCTGCGATATCGTTGGCAGCTTTCTTCGCCCCGACGTGCTGAAACAGGCGCGCGCCGACTTCAATGCGGGCATTATCGACGCCGCCCAGCTCAAGACTGTGGAAGACGTGGCCATTCGCGACCTCGTCGCCAAGCAGAAGGCTGCGGGCCTGAAGGTTGTGACCGATGGCGAATTTCGTCGCAGCTATTGGCATCTCGACTTCATGTGGGGCCTTCAGGGCATTGAGCGCCGCACGAGCCGCGAGGGCTATATGTTCCATGATGAGGAAACCACGGCCGATACCGCGGTGGTAACGGGTTCGATTTCTGGGGAGAACCACCCGTTCGTTGAGCATTTCAAGTTCGTGAAGGCGCTCGCCGGCGACGACCACGTTGCGCGCCAAACCATTCCTGCGCCCATCCAGACGTTTTCTGAAGTGACGCTCGATCGTTGCGATGGCCAGCAGGAAAGCCTGCGCAGCGTGTATGCGACCGACGAAGAGCTTGCCGATGCGATTGCTGCCGCATATCGCCAGGTGATCGCCGATTTGTATGCCGCGGGTTGCCGCAACATTCAGTTCGACGACTGCACGTGGGGCATTTACTGCGACACCGATTTCGTGGCGAAAACGGGCATGCAGGCTGTCGATATCCAAAAGATGAGCGAGCTCGGCGTGGCATTGAACAACGCTGCTATCGAAGGTGCGCCCGAAGACCTCGTGATTAACACCCACGTATGCCGCGGCAATTACCACTCCACCTACGCGTTCGAGGGCGGCTACGACCCGGTGGCGCCGTATTTGTTCGCCCATGAAAACGTCAACGCGTTCTATTTGGAATTCGACACGCCGCGCGCGGGCGGTTTCGAGCCTTTGGCGCACGTCGCCGAGGGCAAGAAGGTCGTGCTCGGCCTTATCACGTCCAAGCAGCCCGGCTTGGAGGACAAGGAAGTGGTGAAGGCGCGCATCAAGGAAGCGTCGAAGTACGTGCCGCTTGAGAACCTCTACCTTTCGCCGCAATGCGGCTTCGCGAGCTGCGAGATTGGCAATAAGCTCACCGAGGAAGAGCAGTGGGCGAAAATCGCTCTCATCCAAGAAATCGCCGCCGAGGTGTGGGGCGAGTAACGTTGCGGGCAATGTTGCGGGAATGCGCGATTGCAAACGACTTTATGGCGTGGTCATCGTAGAGTCGCTGTGGGTTGTGTTCTGGTCTGAGGATAAAGAAAGGGCTGGTCGTTTGACCAGCCCTTTCGTGTATTTGCGGAAAAAAAGAATCGATCTCGCCCCTGCTTAGCGACGTCCGCCGCGACCGGGACGATTGCCGCCCTTGCCGCCGCGGTTGCCGCCATTGGAGCGGCCGCCGCCGAAGTTGCCGCCACGGTTGTTGCCGCCGCGACCGCCGAAGTTGCCGCCGTTGTTGCGGCTTGCGCCGCCCTTGCCGGAGCGCTGGAGGCCATCAGAATGGCCGCCGTTGCCGTAGTTCTTCTTGCCGGGCTTGCTGCCGCGGCCGTCGGAGTACTGCTTGTCGGCGTACTTCTTGCCGCGTGCGCCGCGGCTGCCGCGCTCGTCGTCGAAGAAGCTACCCTGGTAGGCTTCGTTGCGCGGGGTATTCCAGCTGCCACGCTTGCCGCCGTTGCGGTCGTTGCTGCTGCGGCGGTCGTCGCGGTCGTTGTACTTGCGCACGCGGCCGCCGCCACGGCGCTCGTCGCGGAAGCCGTCGAGGTCGCGGTTGTCATGGTTGGCCATGCGGCTGCGCTTACCGGGCTTGCCCTTCGCGCCGCCCTTCTTCGAGAAGGAATCGTACGAATAGCCGCCCTCATCGTTTCCGCGCTTCCTAGACTTCTTCTTGCCGCCTTCCATATTCGGCGTGTCGAACATGGCTGCGTAAGCTGCGTCGGCTGCGGCTTGGCGCTCGCTCAGGCTGCGCTTTTTCTCGCCGCCGTTGTTGTGGTGCGGGTTGGCGGGAATGTACTCCTCACCGTTCGCTTCGGCTTCGAGCTTGCGCTTGTGCTCGGCGGAACGCTCCAGGTCGCGCTTGCGGGCGCCCTTCTTGCCGCCTTTGCCCTTGCCTCGATCGAACTTGCCTTCGCCGCGGCTTTTGCCGCCCTTCTTGCCGCGGCCCTTCTTCTCTTCGAAGAAGTAGCTCTCGTCATCGGCGAGCAGGCGTTCATCGGCGCCTTCAACCGGCTCGAACGCATCGGCCGAAACCTCGAAGTTCATTTCGGGAATTTCCTGACCTGTGAACTTCTGAATGTTGCGCAGCAGGTTGCGCGTGTCAGGCGTCACGAGCGACACGGCGAAGCCATCGGCGCCCGCGCGGCCCGTGCGGCCAATGCGGTGCACGTAATCTTCGGGCATCATGGGCAGGTCGTAGTTCACGACGTAGTCGACCTCGGGCACGTCGATACCGCGGGAGAGCACGTCGGTGGCGACGAGCACGTTGGTCTTGCCCTCGCGGAAGTTGGTCAGCGCGCGGCTACGCTGGGCCTGGCTGCGGTCGGCGTGAATGGCCTCGGCGGGAATGCCGATGCGGCGAAGGCGCTTGCAGCAGTTGTCAGCGCCGCCCTTGGTGCGAGTGAACACGATAACGCGGTAGCCGCCTTTTTCCTTGATGAAGGAGTTGAGCAGCTCGGGCTTCTGGCGACGCGTTGTTTTAATCACGTACTGATCGACTTTGTCGGCCGTTTCGCCGCGGTGGGCGATTTCGACGATCGCGGGGTCGTTCAGGATGCTGAACATGGTTTTGTCCTGGCTGCGGTCGATGGTCGCCGAGAACAGCAGCGTCTGGCGGTTTTTGGGCGTGGCCTCGACAATGCGCTGGACTTGGGGCCAAAAGCCCATGTCGAGCATGCGATCGGCCTCGTCGAGAACGAGCACTTGAACCTGCGAGAGGTCGGCGGCGCCGCGCTCCATAAGGTCGATCATGCGGCCGGGGGTCACGATGGCCACGTCGAGACCGCGCTCGAGCTTCTTGATCTGCGGGCCATAGGCCACGCCGCCCACGAATGTGCCCACGAAGTGGTGCGTGTGCTTGCCGATGGGCATGCACGTGTCAGCGATCTGGCTGGCCAGCTCGCGGGTGGGGGTCACGATGAGCATGAAGGGGCCGCGGTCGTTGCCTTCGCGATGGCCCAGTTGGTCCATGGAAGGAAGCGAGAACGCGGCGGTTTTGCCCGTGCCGGTTTTTGCGGCGGCGATAAGGTCGCGGCCCTGGAGCACCAGCGGAATGGCCTGCTCCTGGATGGGGGTTGCATCGGTGTAGCCGAGGGTGTCAACGGCTTCGAGGGTCTGCTCGGAAAGGCCGAGCTCAGCGAACGTAGTAATGACGTGCTCCTTTGGTCAGGTGCTTTAACGCGATGCGAATTGAATGCGAGGTCGCACGTGGCACGAGGCGAGCAGGCATGCGGGCGAAAGGGATGCGTGCGCAGCCGTTTCTGCGGGCATGATGGACGTGGCGCCTGCAGCCGCAGGGCGGCATACAAGAGCTACGGCCGAAAGGTCGCAAAGTGCCAAGCGGCATAAAGCCGCAGCGAAAGTCAGGCGAACGAGGTGCCAGCCTTATATGCCATTTCTTTTGGATTGTTGCGCGAAACGCGAGAACAACCCGCCATGTGAGGCCAATCGTCGTGTGCGGAGCCCCGGGCGAGTTACATGGGAAGCGGGGAGTCAATCCGCATTCACCGAGCCGCCAAGGCTCTTGGGCGCAATCGATATGCGATCGAATAAAGCGCGGTTAAAAACAACGTTGGCTATTATGCCTGGCAATGCGCGAACGAAGCGCAGGCGGAAAACAATTCACGAAATTTTTATTGCTAGCGTGCTTTAGTGTGCTATAGTGCGTGGCAGCGAAAACGCAGCGCTCACGCGCTGCAGACGATTTTCCGAAAGGAGCCACCAGCATGAACAGCATTCAGAACAACCTCATGAACTGGTGGTGGCGTGATGTGAATACGGTCGGTCGACTGTGAGTTCCTCACGCCTTTTATAGTTTGGCGAATAGGGGCCCTCGGTTAGACCGAGGGCCTTTTTGTATGCGCCGAACTTCCTTGGGCGTGCCAACGGAAAGGCATCGACCGCATTCGCATCACGCGCCTCCACTTCTTCGAACAACGCTCACTCAGCCCGTTACTCAATCTGCCCCCGGCCTGTTAAATGCTCGTAGCGTTTAACAGGTGGCATTAGCGAATAGCGCTAACGGGCGATTTTGACAGGCTTTCCTCGAAAGGACGCATCTCATGTCTGAAAATGCTACTACCGCCCAGCCCCGTACCGTCGCAACCGTCGATCGCGGGAAGCTCGACATTAAAGCGCTCGTGCTGCTCGCCATTTTGCTCGCGGCGGGCTTTATTCTGAATATGTTTGTGGGCAAGGCGATTTCTGGCGCCACGGGCGGCATGATTTCACCCGAGTTCATTATCTCGGCGTTCTGCCTGACTATTTTGGTGGTTCGTCCAAATATCGGCCAAGCCCTGGTCATTGGCCTTATTTCTGCGGCTGTTATTCAAATTACCACCACGTCGCCGTTTATCGATTTCGCAGCGGAAGGCGTTGCCGCGGTGGTTATGGCGCTCATCGTAAAGGCGGGCATGAAGACGCCGGCGAAAAAGATTATTCCTTTGGTCGGCACGTTTGTGACCACGGTGCTTTCGGGCTGCATTTTCATGGTTATCAAGATGGCCATGATCGGCGTGGTGGGGGAACTTGCTGCTGCAATGCTTCCCGTTGTTATCGCCACGGCGGTGTTCAACGCCATTCTGTGCCAGGCGCTTTATGTGCCCATTAAGAAGGCTCTGAAGGTCGAAGATTAGGCCTCACTTAACCTTTCTAAAGGTTATCAAGTATCTAAAAGTAATTAAGTACTATCTCGCATATAGGTTTCCGAAAGGTCAGCCATGAATTCGATCATCGAAGTTAAAGACGTAACGTTCACGTATTCAGGCGCGCAACGTCACGCGCTCGAACGGGTATCACTCGCCGTTGCCGAGGGCGAATTCGTGGGGGTCATTGGGCCGTCGGGTGCCGGCAAGTCGACTCTGGCGGGCGTTATGTCGGGCGCGGTGCCACACCACTTCACGGGCGAGCTGTACGGGGCGTGCCTGGTCGATGGCAAAGATACATGCGAGGTTACCCTAACCGATGTATCACGCCTGGTAGGAAGCGTGTTGCAAGATATCGATGCTCAGTTCGTGGCATCGAATGTGCGTGACGAGTTGCTGTTCGGGCTGGAGAATTTCGGCGTGACGCGCGATGAAATCCCCGCTCGTATGCAGCAGGCGCTCGAAACGGTGGGCATCGAAGATTTGCGCGATCGCGAAATCGCAACGCTTTCGGGTGGCCAAAAGCAAAAGGTTGCCATTGCGGCTATTCTGGCGTTGCGCCCGCGCGTTCTGGTGCTCGATGAGCCCACCGCGGCGCTCGACCCGGTGTCTTCAACGCTTGTGTTCGAAACGCTGCGCGAAGTGAACCGATCGGCCGGCATCACCGTGGTGGTTATCGAGCAGAAGGTTGCGTTGCTTTCGGAATACTGCAGTCGGGTTGTGGTGTTTGAACAGGGAAAACTGATATTCGACGATACGCCGCGCAAGGTGTTCTCGCATGGCGAGCGACTGCGTGAGATTGGCGTTGATAGCCCGCGCGTCGCCCGCGTGTCGAACTCGCTTGCGGCGGCGGGGCTGTGCGAGCCGGGTGGGCCGGCGCTTTCCGTCGATGAGGTGGCGGCGCTTGTTGCCCGCATCGTGGGCGAGGGCGTGCGCGGCGCCGTCGTTGAAGGGGCTTGTGCGGTGCCTGTCGTGCCGAGTTCGCCGTGCGACTCATCGATTGACGGTGATTCCGTTGTTGCCGCCGCCTCCTCTGCGCGCACTGGCGAGCCGGTGGCTCGTTTTGAAGGCGTGGGCTATTCCTATCCAGGCGGCGGCGCTTCGGTGCGAGCGCTCGATTTTGAAGTATTCCCTGGCGAAATCGTCGGTATTGTGGGGCAGAATGGCGCGGGCAAAACCACGTTCACCAAGTTGCTCAATGGTTTGCTCAAGCCCGCTGAGGGCAACGTGGTTGTTGCTGGCTTGAATACGCGCGAGGTTCCCACGAGCCGCATTGCCCGTCACGTGTCCACGCTGTTCCAAAATCCTGACCGTCAAATTTGCAAAGATACCGTGCTCGACGAAGTTGCGTTCGGGCTGCTGTTGCAGGGCGTTTCGCTGGACGAGGCATCTGCGCGCGCCAAAGCGACGTGCGAGCGGTTCGGCCTTCCGCTCGATGAAGCGCCGTTTTCGCTGTCGCGCGGCCAGCGCCAGATGGTTGCGCTTGCGTCGGTCGTGGTGGGCGAGCCGCAGATCATCGTGCTCGACGAGCCCACGAGCGGGCTTGACTACCGCGAGTGCATGACGGTCATGGAAACCGTGCGCGACATGGCGGCGGCGGGAAGCGCGGTGGTCATGGTGTGCCACGACATGGAAGTGGTGAGCGATTTCGCCGACCGCCTGGTGGTCATGGCGAACGGGGAAATTCTTGGGCGCGGAACGTGCGCCGATGTGTTCGCGAACGACGGCCTCATGCAGAGCGCCTTCGTCGAGCCTCCTCAGGCCATCGCACTTGCGAAAAGGCTCGCGGCCGAGGTATCGCCGGCGTTCGCGGGGCTTTCCGAAGTGTCGGACATTGTTGCCGTTTCGAAGGAGCTGGCTTGCCGTGCTTAACGTCATCGACTATATGCCGGGCGACACGCTGCTGCATAAGCTGAACCCCGTGGTGAAGGTGGCGCTTGCCGCCTCCATTATCGCGGCGACGTTTCTGACCAATTCTTACGCCATGCTTGTAGGGCTGCTCGCGTTCACGTTGCTTATGGGGGCTTACGCGGGTGTTGCGGGCCGTTTGGTCGTGCTCATGAAACTGCTCGTGCCGCTTGCGCTCATCTTATTTGTGCTGCAAGTTCTTTTCATGCGTGCGGGCACGCCTGTGTTTGGGTTTGCCACCGATGAGGGTCTTATTACGGGCAGCAAGGCGTGCCTTCGCCTGCTCGGCGTGGCGACGCCGCTGTTGCTCATGCTCATGGTTACTCCGCTTGGCGATCTTGCGAACGCCTGCGTCGAGAAGCTGCATATTCCGTATCGCTATGCGTTCACGTTTACCACGGCACTGCGTTTTGTGCCTATTTTCTCGCAGGAAATGACTGCCATCATGGAGGCCCAAACCGCGCGCGGCGTCGAATACGATACGAAGAACCCTTTCAAGAGAATGCGTCTCATGCTGCCTTTGTGCGTGCCGCTATTGCTTTCTTCGGTGGGCAAAACCGACGCCACGGCGCTTGCTGCCGAGCAGCGGGGGTTTTACTTGCGCACGCGTGAGAGCGCCTACGATCGCCACCCGTTCGTGGCGCGAGACTATGCGGCCTTCGCCCTGTGCATTGCGCTCATTATGCTGGGTGTTGCGTTTTAGTCGGCGCCACTGGTGCCTGTGCGAATGCGCGAAATGGCTTGCCTCATTAAAAAGGGAGCCGATTGCTCGACTCCCTTTGTGCATGTGCGCGAATGGCACGTTTACAAGTGAGATGCGCGAATTAGAAGCGCAGGCTCAGGCAGCTCAGGCCGCCGTCGATTTTGCGGTACTCAGACGTATCAACGGTGAGCGTTTTGTAGCCCAGATCCTGCACGGCCTTGAGCACGGTGGGGTAGCCCTCGGGCACGATGACGGTGCCGTTGACCCAAATGCAGTTGGCGGCATAAGCCTCGTCCTCGGGAATTTCAACCTTGTTGTACTTCTCGAAGTCGGGCTTGGTCTTGAACTCGCCAGAAACGAGCATGTTGTTGTCTTCCAGGTAGTTCACGCCGGTCTTCAGGTGCAGCACGTACTCCAGCGGCACCTCGCTGCCCGAAAGGCCCCAGCCCTCGAGAATTTCGATGAACTGGCGAATGCCTTCTTCGTTGGTGCGGGCGGAGCGGCCCACATAGAAGTGGTCGCCGACCATCATGACGTCGCCACCCTCGAGCGTGCCAGGAGCGGTGATGTGGGCGATGTGATCGTCGTCGAAGAACTGGCGAATGGTGGGCTCCATTTCCTTGGCCTCGCCATTGCGGGTGCCAGCGCCTGGGTTGTCGATGATGGCGCCGCAGCGGGTGATAACGGCGGTGTCCTCGACGAAGCAGCTGTCGGGATACTCTTCCATTGCGGGAAGCACGGTAACGTCCACGCCACACTGCTTCAAGGCTTCGATGTAGGCGTCATGCTGCTTAATCGCCTTCTCGTAAATCGGCTTGCCCAGCTCGGGTGCGCTGGTGATGCCGTCGCACAGCGATTTGCCGGGGCGGCGGACAATAACGTGGGAAAACTTAGCCATGGAAAGTTCCTCTCTCTGCGAACGTGGCTACAGTCGCGCGTTGCGCGGCTTTCCAAACGACCCCCATTGTACCCCCTTTAAGCGAATGCGTCTCGGAGGGAGGGGCCGAGGTTCTTCGTGTCTAATCGAGTTTATCTCCCCCATGACCTTCGTAAACCCAACGCACGTTTGTGCATCGGTTTTCTTGCAAATGCTCGTAAGGCAGCGCTGGGCCATACGAAGCGATATTCCCGGGTTATCATCTACTTGTTTAAGCGGCCGTTCGTCGCGGGTCACGGCACGCAATACGTCGGTCCCACGCGGCGTGGGCGCATCGGGCGATAAACGCCACCTGTAGCGGCTCGGCGGAAACGGCGTTTTCGACGGCACGGCCAGCTTCTGGCATGGTTTTTGCTTTTCCTTCCGTATCCACATGCAAGGAGGAGGAAACATGGCAGAAGAAACGTTCGAACCATTTGGCCCGCTGCAGGGCGTGAAGGTTCTTAATCTTTCGCAGGCAATTGCTGGGCCGTTTGCTTGCGCTATGTTGGGCGATTTGGGCGCCGATGTTATTGGCATTGAGAATCCCAAAGGCCGCGACACAAGCCGTCCGAACCCGGTGCTCCCTGGCTGGGGCACGCGCATGGATCGTCGCAATTCTCGATCGCTGTGCATGGACGTGCGCCATGGTCGTGGCCGTGAGCTGTTCTACAAGCTGCTTGAAAATGCCGACATTCTGGTTGACGGTTTCCGTGGCGGCCAGATGGACAAGTGGGGCATGAGCGACGAGGCGTTGTGGGAGGTTAATCCGGCGCTCGTCATTGTGCATATTTCGGGCTTTGGCCAAACGGGCGACCCCGGCTACATAAGCCGCGCGAGCTTTGATGCCATCGGTCAGGCGTTTTCGGGCTATATGGAAATGAATGGCTTCCCCGATCGAGCTCCCGTGCCCGCGTTCCCGCAGCCTTCCGACTACTTTGTTGGCCTGTTTGCCATCGTCGGAGCGTTGGCCGCCCTTAACCGCGCTAAGGAAACCGGTCAGGGCGATTCAATCGATGCTGCGCAGTATGAGGCTATGGTGCGCTGCTCGGGTTTCTATGTGGTGAATTACCTCAATGCCGGCGTGCTGCCCAAGCGCGAGGGGTCCCACTCGACGAGCTCTGCGGGGTATGGCGCCTATACCTGCAAAGACGGCGTGAATCTGTACATCCTCATTCTGGGTGCCGGCGTTGTGCGCAACGCATGCAAGGTGCTCGGCATCGACATTGCCGAAGATCCGTTCTATGACGGCATGGGCCTGTGCGGCATGGGTACGCCCGCTGGCGATATTTTGGAGGGCAAGCTCGCCGAATTCTTCGGTACGCATACGGGTGCCGAGGCTGAGGAAATCCTGCTCGAAGCAGGCGTTCCCTGCAGCCGCATTTATACGTTCGCCGATTGCGATGCCGACCCTCATTACAAAGCGCGTGAAACGTTTACCACGTGGAAAAACGCCCACGATGACGAAACGATGCGCGGTGTGAACGTGGTTCCGAAGTTGAAGAAGAACCCGGGCAAGATTCAGCGCGGCATGCCGCTTGTCGGCCAGCACAACGAAGAGATCCTGCATGGTCTCGGCGTGAGCGACGAGGAAATTGCCCAGCTTTATGACGAGGGCCTTATTCGTCAAGAAACGACACTTACCGGCAAGTAATTGCCTTTCCGCATATTCGGCGGCGGCTCATCTTCCCATTCCTCTCTCATGCCGCCGCATCTCCTTTTTGCGAGCCCGCACTCCATTTCCCCTGGATGCGGGCTTTCTTTTTTCGCGTCGGCCGAAAGTCGAGCGTTCAATTGCTGCTGTTTTTGGCTCAGGGAAACGCGCCGATTGGCCTGTTGCGTTATGTCGCGCACGGCCCTCGTCTTCTTCTGGCCGCTGTGGCATGGTTTTTGCTTCAGCGGAATGGTTGTTTTCGTTTAGAGGTGTTTTATGGTGACTGAATCCCCATCGGGAAATGCTCGGAACGCGCGTCCTCATTTTGGTTTCTTCGTTGTTTTCGCTCTTGTCATATGCATGTTTTGCCCTGTTTCGTTTGGGCATAGCTGTGCCGGAATCTTCTATCCCTATGCCGCCGCCGATTTAGGCGTGGGAACGGGCGTGCTGAGCTACTTCACACCCCTTGCGTGCCTATCTGGTCTCGTATTTCTCCCCTTTGCGGGCCGTTTGCTGAACGGTTGCGATGCGCGTGCATGCATCGGAGGGTCGTGTTTTGTGGCGGCGCTCGCGTTTTTTCTGGTATCGTTTTCGACGCAATTGTGGCAATACCTCGCGTGCGGCGTGCTTATGGGATTTGGCACGTGCACGCTTATTTATCTGGCGCCCGCGACGCTTATCACGCGTTGGTTCGATAAGAATGCGGGCTTCTATATTGGTTTGGTTGCGGCTTTTACGGGTGTTGGCGGCATGGTGTGGGCAGCCGTTGGTGGCGCCCTCATTCAAGCGCTCGGGTGGCAGGCGACCTATCGCGTGTTCGCCGCCATTACGCTCGCATGCGTGCCGATTATGATTGCATGCATCGCAAGCCGTCCTTCCGACAAAGGACTTTTGCCCTACGGGACAAATGCGCAGAGTGCTTCGACCGATGAAAAGGGCCAAGCTTCTGCGCCGATTGATGCCGCTGCCCTTGTCGCTCAACTTGCGCCAGGCGAGCATCCTCGCGCCCGCAAGGGCATCGCGGCGAAGGAAGCGTTCAAAATGCCCCAGTTCTATCTCATTATGGGCTTTTGCTTCTGCTTGAATTTCGGCATGTACCTCAACGGCATGGTTCCCTCGTATGTGCATACGTTGGCGGTTGGATCTGCTGTTCCCATGCTTGGTGCGTGGGCCACGTCGCTTTCCATGGCGGCTCAAACGGGCACAAAGCTCGGGCTTGGATACGTGGGCGAAAAGCATCCGTTCTCGGGCGCGGTTGCGTGCATCGCCATGGGCATCGTGGGTGCTGTGCTTATTTTGGTAGGCGGCGCCGGCAATGCGGCCGTCGTTATCGCGGTGGGCGCATTCGCGTATGGCGTCTATTACGGCGTCACCAATGTCATGACGCCGTCGTTTGCCCGCAAAACATTCGGCGGTCTTGAATATCCTATTGTGTATGCGCGCATTTCCATGGCAGCGAATGTTGCGGGCGTATGCTCGGGATTTTTATGGGGCGCCGTAATCGATATCGCCGGCTTCGAGGTTGCCTTTGTGGGCGCTGCGCTGCTCATCGCCTGCGCGATTGCCTGCACGCTGGGACTTGCTTATTTCCAGAGTCGCGACATCAAGCGTTTCCTCGAGGGCGATAAGGCGAAATAAGAATGCGGCTTTCTGCTTAAAGGGGATTCGTGATGCCATGGGGTCGCTTCGGCGGCTCCATCGTTTTACGCGCGTGCTGCGTTTAGAAACGCGCGGAAGAGCGGCGTGGCGTTGCCCAAATACTCCGGATGCCATTGCACGCCTACGTAAAAGGCCGAGGTGTGACTTTCGACCGCTTCGATAACGGGGCCGCACGTCCCGATTATTTCAAGCAAAGGGGCAATGTTGCGAATTGCCTGATGGTGCATGGAATTGACGAAGAGCGGCAGGGAGTCGTCCGCTTGTTCGGCGTGCTCTTCGCGGTATATGGCGTGGAGCGTCGATCTGGGTGAAATATTCACCTCGTGTTGCCCTCGTTCGTAGGGCTTTGGCTGCCGATGGAGGTGAGCCTGCTCGTCGGCGATGCCCTCGATAAGAGCGAGGTCTTGATATAGAGTTCCGCCAAGTGCGACGTTCATGATTTGCAAACCCCGGCAAATGCCAAGCGTCGGCATGTTTAACACGAAAGCTCGTCGAGCAAGCTGAAGCTCGAAATAGTCCCTCTGCTCGTTGACGCCAAGAATTGACGGATGTCTGAGCGTTTCTCCGTATGCACGAGGAGAAATGTCGCCGCCTCCCGAAAGAAGAACCCCGTCAAGCGAGGCGAGCACGTCTTCGACATAAGAAGGGGAATCTGAGAGGGGCGCCAGCATGACGGGCGTGCCGCCAGCTGCTGCGACGGCGAGCGCGTATTCATGATTAACTTCGCACATGTTCGTCGCGGGATTGATTTCTGCGGTTATTCCAATAAGCGGCTTCATGGTCGCCCGGTCCTTCCATGTCTTAATGCATGCGCGCTTGCTGTTGCGGTGCTGCAAAGTGGTTGCCACATTCTAGGGCAAATAGTGGGCTCCATCGCTAAAAGCAAGAAGCATGCCAGTTGAAATGCTTGGCCATGGCACGCGTTTTGCTATGCATTCGTTTGGACGACAAAACGCGCAAGGAGGCATCGCATGGCGAAAACGAACGACATACCCCGATTCGGGCTCTTGAGCGGTTATCGCGTTGTGATGGTGGGCCTGTCGGTTGCGGCTCCTTTTGCCTCTGAGCTTTATGCCGAACATGGCGCCGATGTCATATGGGTCGAAAACCCCATCAATCCCGACATGGGGCGCTTTTCTCAGCATGGCGCTTCGACGCAACAAGACCGCCGCAATATGAGGAGCCTCGCTATGAATTATCTGAAGGGCGAGGGGCGCGATGCGTTCTTGAAGCTTATCGAAACCGCCGACGTGCTCATAGAGGCATCGGTTGGAGGGCGCTTTGCAAGCAAGGGGCTCAGCGATGAGAAATTGTGGGAAGTGAACCCGCGCCTGGTCATCGCCCATATTTCCGGCTTCGGGCAAACGGGCATCGAAAGCTATGTGAAGCGCGCGAGCTACGATCCGATTGCCCAGGCGTTTGGCTGCGCGATGCGCATGAACGGCATTGAAGGCCAGCCGTCGATTCCCGCCATGCCGTTCCCGGGTGATTATTCCGCGGCATTCTACGCGTTCGGCATGACGCTCGCTGCTTTGTTGAAGCGCCAGGAAACCGGCCGCGGCGAATCTATCGACGTGGCGCAATTCGAAACCATGATGCGTATCCAGTCGCAATACCCCATTAAAGGCTGGACGTACGGCGAGGAATATGTGAAGGAAGGTACGCATAGCCTTATTTGTGCGTTGTACGGGACGTATGTATGCAACGACTGCGAAGAAGTGTATGTGCTGTTCTTGGGGCCGGGCGTTTTGAAGGCTGGCCTGCCGTTGCTTGGCCTGGAGTACGCCAGCGAGCTCTTCCCTGAAGGGGAGGGCATTATTCCTTACGGAAGCCATGCGGGCGATGTTGCCGAAGAGGCGTTCGCGAATTTCCTTGCGCAGCACACTGCAGAGGAAGTCGAGACGATTCTGAACGAGGCGGGTGTGCCGTGTTCGCGTCTGATGAACTACGAGCAGGCCGCAGCCGATCCCCATTACCAAGCGCGAGGTGTTATCGAGACATGGCCTGCTGTCGATGGCATGCATGAGATATCGGGCGTGAAGGTTGTTCCCGACCTTGCGAACTACCCCGGGCGCGTATGGCGCGGAGCCCCATGCACGGGCCAAGATAACGATGACATCCTGACCGAGCTCGGCTTTTCTTCGGATGCGATTGCCGAGATGTACGAATGCAATCTTCTCGGCAAAAAATCGTACAAGGAATCTTTCGCAAATTAGCAAAACTGGCACAAAAGTTGCTCATAAGTCGTCATGAAAGTTCTCGACTTTACCAAAAGCGGTGAAGCGTGAGAACTGGGACACAACACAAGGAGGTTGTTGCATGAAGTCAACTGATCTGCCGAAATTCGGCAACCTTCATGGCTTGAAGGTCATCAACGCGGCGTCTGTTATTGCGGGCCCGTTTGTGTGCGGCCTTTTCGCCGAGCAGGGCGCTGACGTTATTGAGTTGGAAAGCGTGAAGGCTCCCGATATGTATCGCATGTATGGCGACGCATGGTCGGCGGAGCGCCGCAACCAGCGCATGATGACGCTGAACATTCCGAGCGACGAGGGCAAGGAAGTGCTGTTCAGGCTCATCAAAGACGCCGATGTGCTCGTCGAGTCGTCCAAGGGCGGCACGTGGAAGAAGTGGGGCCTCACCGACGAGGTTCTGTGGGAGCACAACCCTGCACTTGTCATTCTGCATATTTCGGGCTTTGGTCAGACGGGCGATCCCGATTACGTAAAGAAGGCAAGCTTCGATCCCATCGGTCAGGCTTTCTCGGGCTACGCGAGCCTCAACGGCTTCCCGGGCACGCCTCCCTCGGTTACCAAACCTTTCACGGGCGACTACATGACCGGCCTCATGGGCGCATGGGCGACGCTCGCCGCTGTTATCCATGCCAAAGAAACGGGCGAAGGCGAGTCCATCGACTGCACGCAGTTCGAATCGCTTGTTCGCGTTCAGGGCGCGACGCTTTCCGACGGCATTAACCATGGCATTCAGCCGACTCCCATCGGCAACGAAGACTTCGTGGGCGCATGCGCTGGTTCGCAGAAGTGCAAAGACGGCTATGTGCAGGTCGCGGTCGGCGGCGTTGGCCCCGTCTCGAAGCTCGTGGAATTCTTTGGCTTCAAAGACGACCCCGACTTCCAGCCCTTCGGCACCTATCCGTCGATTACCCGCGCTCCGGGTTGCAAAGACATCAACGATCCCTTGCCGGCACGTGCGGCTAAGTTCCGCGCGGCACTCGACGAGTACTGCCTGTCTCATACCGTCGATGAGGTGAACCAGCAGTTCAGCTCCATGGGCGTGCCGGTGAGCCCGCACATGACGTATGAGCGCATGCTGAAAGACCCGCAGTATCAGGCGCGCGAAGTGTTTGTCGATTGCTTCGACGAAGTGACCGAAACCACCGTCAAGCAGGTGAACATGTTCCCGAAGTTCACCAAGCATCCGGGCCAAATCGTGCGTGGCGGCGCGAAATACGACGCCGATACCGCTGATGTGATGGCCGAACTCGGTTACACCCCCGAGGAAGTCGAGGCGCTCTATGAGAAGGGCGTTTTGAAGAAGGGCAAATAGGCCCATCGAAAGTCCTGTCGGTTTTTGACAGGCGTTGAGGTTTGATCCCCCGGGCCGCGTGCTTGGACATGCGGCCCCGTGAGATGGTCGGCGAAAACGGGTTCCGATTTTTCGTTGCAGCGAGAAATGGGCACGGTTTTTGCTGATGTTTGGATGCATTCCGATGCATCAGAGAAAGCTCGAAACAAGGAGAGAAAAATGGGAACTGAGAATGTGAAGGGCAGCAATTACGCGTGGGCAGTCGCCATTGCGTGTATTGCGTTCTACGCTGTTCCGCTGGGCTTTGCTGCCAACCATGCGGGCCTGTTCATTACCCCGGTTATGAATGAGTTTGGCTGGTCTCGTACCGACGCCACCCTGTTCATGTCCATCCAGCCTTGGGTTGCCGCCCTGTGCACCCCGCTCGCTGGCAAGCTTATTTCCAAGTACAACCCCCGCTGGATCATGACCGCCTCCGTGCTGGTCTTCGGCTTGGCCAACCTCGCTTGCGCTTGGTTCACCGCGCCGTGGCAGTGGAACATTTACGGTGTGCTGTATGGTGCTTCCGCAGCATTCTGGATGTACATCGCTACCCCGACCATGGTCAACCGCTGGTTCGCTAAGTCCAACGGCACCGTGATTGGCGTTATCGGCGTTATGGTGTCGCTGTTCGGCGCCATCATGTCGCCCATCATCAATGGCTGGATTGCGAGCATGGGTTGGCAGACCGCTCGTATCATCTGCTCTGTGATTGTTATCGTCGTTGGCGGTGGCCTGACCGCGGCCCTGCTGCGTGAGTCCCCCGAGAAAATGGGCGTTCTGCCTTGGGGCTACGGCACCGTCGAGGAGAAGAAGTCCGAGGCTGCTTCTCAGATCGCCGTTGGCGCCGATGAGGGCGCAACCGCCGTTCAGGCTCGCAAGAACCCTGCTCTGTGGCTGCTCATCATCATGGCTGGCTTCTTCGTCATTTCCGCTTCCTTCGTTCAGCAGCTCGCCTCTTACGCTTCCACGGGCGAACTCGGCGCTGCCGTCGGCGCAATGGCTGTTTCCGTCGCCATGGTCGCTTCCATCATCGGCAAGTTCGGCCTGGGCTGGCTGTGCGACCACATTGGTGCCCGCGCGACTGGCGTTATCGCTGGCGTTCTGGGTGGCGCTGGTGCCGCTATCGCCTTCTTCTCTGGCGCGAATGTCATGGGCTTCTACGTTGGCGTTGCCCTGTTTGGCGTTGGCTACTCCGCGCTGAACATCGTTCCTCCGATGACCTGCCGCCAGGCCTTCGGCAACAAGGACTACGCGAACATCTTCTCGATGGTCGCTACCGGCCTGAACGTGTTCTCTGGCTTCTCCGCACTGATCTACGCTCAGATTTTCGACATCACGGGCTCCTTCGCTGGCGCCTTCTGGATGATCATCGTCTTCTACGTGTTCGTCATCGTCCTGTCGCTGGTTATTGTCCCCATGGGCCGCAAGTCCTGGGCGAAATAAACACTCCACGTATGTCCGTCGCTTAGGCGGGCAGGCATAAGGAATGCGTGGTTCGGGGCTGCAAACCCGAACCAACAAAGAAAGCCCTCGTTATCGAGGGCTTTCTTGCGTTTGGGGGCGAAAACGATATCTCATGTTTTCAGCCGGCGTTTGAGCGGTAAACGCGTTGTCCTATTCGCCCTTCGCGTTTACCGCTGCGGCGCAATGTGCAATGCGCTCATAGAGGTTTGCATCTCCGATGCTGCCAGTGAGTTCTCGAAGCTCTGCCAAATACGTTGCGGCCTCCTGCTTCGTTGGGCTTGTGACTACAAGGCCGATAAGCGACCTGATGAGCGAATAGTTCGCCCCGATTCGTTTCGCGATACGATAGGCCTCGTGATTTGCGAGGTATGCTTGAGCGGGATTGCTTTTGTGCTGCAGCATTCCCTTGGTTGCCAGCATTGCGGCATGCATGGGCTCGTTGTGGCCGGTTTCGAGCAGCGCAATCGCCTTTTCAGTCATGCGGTCGCCCTCTTCTTTATTGCCCATGATGTAGGCGAGCATCGATTTGATGCCCTCCGATGAGGACGAAAAGCTTCGAATGGGCGTTTCTTCGAACGACTCTTCTGCGAGCTTGACCAAATCGAAGATTCGCGGATTGGGGCCCTCTTTCATGAGCGAGATGAGCGTAACGAGGGCCGAGAAGAACAACGATAGGCCTGAGCTGGTATTCGTTGTTGGGATTTGGCAGAGGCTTAAACCGACGATGCGGTTGAGGCATTCGATGGAGGAATCGAAATCGCCGACAATCATATACCACGATGAAAGAAATCCCAGGATATAGCTTATGAGGAGCTGTGAAGCGCCATTGCAGGTTGCGAGCTGCTCGGCCTTGAGGAGCGATGCGCGAATCTCGGGGTCGAGGGCTTTTTTGTAGCACGGAATAACGCCGGCGCGCACTTCTTCATTCTCGGGAACGCCGTTGAGCTTCCTTGCGGCCTCAAATGTAAGTGCATAGTCGTCTCGTCCCATGGCTTGGGCAATGGAAATCGCGCTTTGCAAATACAAATCGGCTTCATACGTTTTGCCCAAATGGGTCATATTGATATACAGAATAAGGGAAGCGTCGAGTTTCTCGGGTCCTTCAAGGTGTTTTACGGCGAGCTTGTAATACTTGATCGCCGCCTCGATTTCGTCAATTTGCAGCAGATAATCGCCAGCCTTCGCCGCATAGGGGCCACATTTTTGTGGTTGGGTGCTTAAACTGTAGTGGCGACAAATGGCGATATCCTGCATGTTCGACGAGGCGTGACCGTAGAGTGCATCCATTGTTTGGGCCAAACGAAAATGCGCTGACTCGAGCCTGCGCGAATCTCGAGCAAGGCGGGAAACGAGAAATTCCTGCATACGCTTATTGAGGAGCACGATTCGGCCCGAGCCGTCGCGGGCGGCGATGCCCGTTGACGAGAGTTCGTCGAATAGCTCTTTGCCCGTGCCGTTTTGGCAAAGAGCGCCGAATAGCTCGGCATCACAGGGCGCGTTGTGCACTGCGAGCAGGGTGGCGATGAGGGCGGCGTCGGTCGTAAGCGATTTGAACGTGTACTCGAACAGATTCTGAAGCGATGCCTTTCCCGAAAACTCCGTATAGCCGGAATCGAGCCCCTGAATGATTGTTTTCATCAAGAAGGGGTTTCCGTCGGCCAAGGTGATGAGTTTGCGGGCGGTTTGCTCATCGATATCGGGGAAGAAGAACAGTAAGATGTCCATCATGCGTTCGTCGCTGATTTTGGTGAGCTCGATTCTGAGCAAAATGCCCTTGCGCTGGAGTTCATTGAACAGGGCCATGGTGCGCGGCGCTGGAATGATCGGGTTGAACGTTGCAATGAATCGCGCAGAGAGAAATGTTTGATCGTTTATGGCGCGTGAGAGAACCTTGAGGGAGGCTGCGTCGGCGTAGTGGATATCATCGCACATGAAAAGAAGATGGCAATCTGCGCCTAAAACGCGAAAAAAGTTCTCGATGGTTTCTTGAATTTGGGAGGTTGAGAGGCCAAACGTGGACGCGGGGCGTTCAACGTTGATGTCAATTGAAGGAATGAGACAGCGTAGCCGCCCCCATTGCTCGTCGCCCATGATGCGTTGTGCGCGCAGGGCGATTTTGGGCCAGTCGGAAGCGGTGGTAAGCCCTTTAATCGAATCGATGAGGCCGCCAAAAGGTATCTCACGCGTTTGCTGGGTGAATTTTACGACGATGCGCCGTTCGTCCGTTTGGCGCGGGAGCTCTTTGAGAAAGCGGGTTTTGCCGATTCCCGTTTCGCCGGTAACGAGCACGAACGACCCGTTTGGCGCGGCAAGGGCGCGGTCGACGCGTTCTTGCCGGTCGATGAAGGGCATATCCTTTTCTTTGAGTGCGCGTTGCCCCGATTTCTTGACATGCGCGGTGAATGAATCGTTAGACCCGATGATTGATTGATAGCATTCGACGGTTTGAATTGAGGGAGGCAGGCCCAGTTCGTCGTTAAGGCGCGTGGTGAGCTCTCGATACAATTCGCCAACCTGGGCGCGCATGCCGGCCTTTTCCATGATTGACATGGCGCGCCGGTAGAGGTCTTCACGAATTTCGTTTTCCGAAATGGCTCGTTCGATAGTGGCAAGTGCGTCGGTGTATCGCTTTTGGATTTCGGGGTCAAATGAGCGCTCGAGTGCGGCGTCAATTGAACGATTCCTCCATTGCTGAGCTTCAGAGCTCACCCATTGGTCGAACGGGTCAGCGTCTTTGATAGAAAAGCCGTCCAGAAATGGCCCGCGGAACAGCCCGAGGGGGTTATGGTTGCCATTTCGGTTCGGGTTATTGGCAAACGCGAAGTAATCGCGCGCATCGCTTTCGACATCTTCGGCAAGGGCGATGGTGCCTTGCGATGAGATGACGGCGTCTTCCGAAAGGGCATTTTTCAAATACGAAAGATGAATGCTGAGGTTGCGGCTTGCGACCTGCGGGCTTTTGTCGGGCCAGAAAAGCCATGCGAGCGTGGTGCGCGGAACGGGCTTGAGTTCGGTGGCCAAATAGAACAAAAGGGCTCGTACGCGTTTGCGCGAGAAGGATGTTTCGACTCCATTTTTAAGGATGCGCGGAGTTCCAAGAACTTCTACGCGAATGACGTCATCGGCCATGATTTTCCTTCGTGTGGTGGGTTGTGTCCTCGTGCTGACTATGATGGTTGAAACGAAACCTAAACAAAAAGCTAACAAAAGCATTTATAGCATATCGTCCAGCCGTTTTTCAGGGGGAAGTGGCACGTTAATTGCTCGAAAACAAGGTATACGCGTTGGTTTTCGGCATATGGCCGTGTTTAGTTTGTTAAAGGCCGATTCGTATAGTTTTTTGAGCATGAAGAGGGTTGCGCGTATTGCGCAAAGTTCGAAAGGGGACCGTATGTCAAAGGTGAAAAGCGGGTCGGTTTGGGCATGGCTCGTGCTGATTGGCTGCATAGGTTTTTATTCCATTCCGACGGGCATCATCGCCAACACGTCGGGTATTTTTGTTGCTCCCGTTATGGATCAGTTTGGTTGGAGCCAGACCGATACCACGATGTATCGAACGATTCAGCCTATCGTTTCGGCGATTTGCGCACCGTTCGCTGGCAAGTTGCTGGAGAAGTACGATCCGCGCTGGATTATGACCGCCGTGTCGGCTGTTTTTGGCTTGGCCTCGGTTGCGTCCGCTTTTGCCACTGAGTTGTGGCAGTGGAATTTGTACGGCGTTGTGTTCGGTGTGACCGCCGCGTTCTTCATGTATCTGGCGGCTCCGGTGCTTATCAACATTTGGTTCGAGAAGGGCGCGGGCATTGCCGTGAGCATCTCTGCCGCAACGCTTTCCCTGCTCGCCGCCATTGCGAGCCCAGTTGGCCAGGCCCTCATTAGCGCATATGGCTGGCAGACGGCGCGCTTGGTGCTTTCTCTCGTTACCACGGTCGCTTCGGTCGTGCTGTGCGCCGCGTTTGTGCGCAAGTCGCCTTCCGTCATGAACGTTCTGCCTTTTGGCGCTTCCCAGACTGGGGAAGATGCCGAAGAGCGTAGCGCCGAGGAAGCTGCGGCTGCGGTTGCTGCTGCCGAGAACGAAGGCACCACTATCGAAGAGGCTCGCAAGTCTCCCGCGATGTACACGCTGATTCTTGTGGCAGGCATCTTCTGCATGTGCGCGGCGTTCTTCCAGCAGATTCCGGCTTTCTGTGCGCATGGCGAGCTCGGTGCTTCCGTTGGCGCTATGGCCGTTTCAATCATCATGGTCGGCGGCATCGTAGGCAAGTTGCTGTTGGGTGCGCTGAATGACAAAATCGGCATTCAGTGGACGGGCCTTATCGCGACGATTGGTGGCGCTTTGGGCATCACGCTCGCATGGCAATCGGGCGCAAACGAGGCAGTATTCTATGCAGGCATGGCGATCTTCGGCTTCGGCTACGCAGGTCTTACTGTTATCGCGCCGATGCTCACTCGCGGCACGTTCGGCCCGCGCAATTATTCCCAGATTTATTCCTGGGTTTCCACGGGCATTTTCATCGCAACCGCTATTTCCTTCACGGTATATGGCCTGATTTACGACAACACCGGATCGTATGATGGCTGCTTCATGGTGGTTATCGCGCTGTATGTTGTCGCTGCGGTTCTCGTTCCGTTCACGCTCAAGGCGGGCAATAAACTTTGGAAGAAGTAGGCCTTTCATTTGGCGTACGGTTTCCATTCGGAATGAATCGAAAGGCCAAGGGCTTCGGTCCTTGGCCTTTTCTCTATTGTCGGCCCAATCTGTAGAAGCGTATGCAAGAGGGGCGTCCAGCTTTTTGTGCCCTCGTCATATCGCCTATGCGCTTGCGACCCCAACCACATGCAGCGCATCGCCGTCTACGGTGAAAGCGACGTCATATGCGGCAAAGGCCAAATGGTAGACGCGGCTTGGGTCGTGCTTGCTTCCGGCGCGGCGCGGGTCTTGGCGCAGCACCTCCACGAGACCCTCGAGCTTGTCGCCCTCGATATGCGCCTGCAGCGTTTCGGGGAAGTCGACGTCTAGTTCGTGCCAGGGCGCTTCGTCGATGAAACCGCCCGTCGCATCGGGGTGGCAGTCGGCGAAGGGAATATAGGGCTTGATGTCAAAGATGGGCGTTCCATCGCGCAGGTCGGCGCCCAACACATGGATAATCGGGCCGTCGTCGGTGAGCTCGACGTGGTCGATTTTGACGCAGGTCAATCCAATGGGGTTGGGGCGGAATGGGCTTCGGGTTGCGAATACCCCCATGCGCTCTGATCCGCCCAAGCGCGGAGGCCTCACCGTGGGCGACCATTTCGCGTTCGTGCCGCTTTTGTCGTTGGTGGCAGCATCTGCTGCAATGTCTTGCGCGGTTCCGCCTGGCGTGCCGTTTTCAAATTCCCAAAGCAGCCATGCGTGCGAGAAGCCGTCGAGTCCCGCGACGGCGCTATTCAGCGCGAACTCGGGCTCGAAAACGATGCGCCCTTGCAAATGTGGCGCCAGAAAGCTGTTGCGCGGAATGCCGAACTTCTGGGGAAGGTCGGTACGAATATGCGCGATGGGTTTCATGCTGCGGGGTCTCCTGTGGTGCTTGTGACGTCGGACGTTCTCTCGGTTCCTTCTTACCCCATTCGAGAGTGCGACTGAGCGCCCTCGAAGAATTTCAAAATTTCAGCGAGGCTTACAGGTGCGTAGCTGTTTGCGTCAACGCCCACGTCGTATCGAAGAATGCCGCGCTCGCGGTTGCGCTCGTTGTTGGTGGGTCCTTTGGAGTGGACGTGGCCGTGCAGGGCGATGGCGTCGCGGCGTTTTCCATTCCAGCTCATGATGGGGTAGTGGAACAAAACGAGCTTATGGCCGCGCGCGTAGCCGGGGGCGATTTCGAGATAGTCCTGCTCGGTTTCGAAAATCCCCGCGCCCGCGCCCGTCGACCACGAATCGTCATGGTTGCCGCGAATGAGATGCACGTGCTCGCAAGTGATTTGCTCGCGTAGGCGGCGTGCGTTTTCGGCAGTTGTCTGATACGCGAAGTCGCCTAGCACATAGAGCGAGTCGCTGGGCGCTACCCGTTCATTAATCGCCGCAATGAGCCCTTGATTCATGCGTTCGATGGTTTCAAACGGGCGATTCATTTTCGAAAGAATGCTCGAATGGCCGAAGTGTAAATCGGCGGTGAACCACATCATGGCGTGCTCCTTGGTTTAGGTCGGTTGGGTGTGCAAGTGTATGCGACGCGCCTGCGCCTCGTCTGCTTTGCGGGCAGACTCAGCCGTCCGTCGTCTCCCAACCGCGAAACTACGGGGCATATTGTAGCGGTGAAACAAACTGCCCGCGAGGGAAAACGAATTTGCTGCCAAGGGTCGGCTTTACTGTCGGAAAAGCTAATCTGCCGTGTGGGAAATCTTGCCGTCTATCGTCGTTCTTCTGCCGTTTGCCACTATGCCGAAAATCAAGCTTGCGGGTTTAAATCCGCAGTCTATCGAGTTCATGGAGCGCGATATCGTGGACTCTTCGGCCGAATACACGGGGAACAAAATTATCCCCACGGTGGTCGACGGCAATGAATGCGGCGCATATATCCTGGTCACGCTCGATGGCAACGACGAGGACGAGATTTTTCAGCGCTCCGAAACGCTGGCCGAAATTGGTGAAGAAGCGGGTGCCTTCGACACGCTCGTTATCGAGCACCCAGCCGACAAGGCGGCGGTATGGGCGGCGCGCAGTGCGTTTCTCACGGTAATCGAGGCCGAAATCGAGCATCTCGATGAAATGGACGTGGTGGTTCCCGTCGACAAAATCGCCGAATTCCTGGGCTTTATTCATGATACGGGCGTCGAGAACGACGTGCTCATTCGCTCGTTCGGCCATGCGGGTGACGGCAACCTGCATATTTATTGCTGCGGAAACAATATTGAGCGTGAGGCATTTCTTGAGAAGTCAACGCGTGTTATGCATGCGGCGTACGCGAAATGCAACGAGCTGGGCGGCCAGGTTTCTGGCGAGCACGGCATTGGGCACGCGAAAAAGGAATACCTGCGCGAATCGGTGGGTGATACGGCATTCTCCCTGATGTCGAGCATTAAACAGGCGTTTGACCCGAAGGGCATTTTGAATCCCGGCAAGGTTTGCAACTAGAGCGTAGCTGGCGTATGGGTTTGCGTTCCGTGTGACGAGGGGTGCGAACTTGATTGCTGCTCCGAGAATTGGTCTAGCGTAAAGCGAGGCGCCCGTTTTCGCCAAAAGTTACGAATCCGGGGGCTTTTCAGCATTAAAAGCAAGGGAGGTTGGCCCTATTTGCAAGATATATCTTGCAAATAGGGCCAACCTCTACTCTGAAACGGCTTTATGGGTCCTCGAAGTGCGGCGATTCTGGCAAATACGCCCCCGAATTCGCAACTTTTGTCACTTTTTGCCGATTTACTTTACGTTGATCAAGTCGGCGATAGTTTGCAACGACAGATCGGTCGCCGCCATCTCGTCGGCGCAGCGTTTGAGCTCAGCCTGTAAAAACTCTTGGTTAGGCACATCTTTCTTGTATTTGAGGTCATGCTCGATACTTGCCCAGCTATCCATCGCGATGGTGCGAAGTTGAACTTCGACGCACATGCGACGGCCGAATTCGAAGCGATTATCGCCAGTCTGCGCTTCGGCCCCCTTTGACTCGACGGCATCGAATGTGCCCGATGTATTCAGTTGGTCGATAAGCTGCGACAGGGAAATCTCTTGCGCTTCAATGGCCGCCTTGGCCGCGGCTCGCCTCGTTGCATCGGGGTCGAGTTCCGAATCGTTCGTGCGCGCAAGAATCATATGGTAGCTGCGATATCCGTTTGGCTTTGGGTGCAAAATGTAGTCTTTTTCCTGCACGACCTCGAAGCATGGGAGCTCGCGAATGAACTGCGCGACCGATGCGACGTCGTCGACGAGTGGGCAAATCACGCGCACGCCAGCTGCATCATGCACGGCGTATACGGCATTTTCGGCAGTAGGCTCGTATCCTCGCTTGATGAGTTTTTCCCTCATGCTGTCGGGCGACTTGATGCGCGTTTTCCACGATGAAATGGGCTTGCGCTCGCGGTTTATGCCGCGCTCCATTAAATACGTCTCGAGAGATATCTCAAAACGCCAGGTAATTTCCTTTAGTTTCTGTAAGTAATCGCCGTAGAAATCGGCATCGGGCGGCAAATCGATCGAGGGAAGAGATTTCTCTTCGGCCTCGGTGGTGTCTGGGTGGGTTTCGACGTGCTGCTGCGTGCCGACGGGTTGAAGAGTGCTCGATGGCTGCATGTAAGCTTCCTTTCCGCGCACCTACTATGGTACCTGGCGGCTCACGCGCGAACCGTTGGGGCGATGCGGGCGTTGCCAATCCGATGCCTGGCGTTCAGATGCTGGCAAGGCGCTTGAATACGAGGTGTGTGTGGAATGTTTTACCGGTGGCGCGACTTGGGATGGGCTTGCGTTTAGCGGCGCGGGTCCTCGGGAAAGGGGTCGTCGATCATGCGTGGCCAGTGATAATCGTCGCGTTCAAGCATGAACAGTTCGAGCAACGTGGATGCGATGCCAGCTGCGCCGTCGTAGAAACCGATGCGCTGCGAGAGCTCTTCGGGGTGCACTCGCTCCCATGCGAAAGGCCAAGAGGCCGATCCGTCGGCGTGCGTTTTCATCGAGCCCAACAATATATCGCCGCAGCGTGTGGCGAGCTCGCGCCAGCGTGGCGACCCATCGATGCAGTAGAGACCCAAGAATGTATGCGCCATGCCGGCGTGACCGCAGCAGTAGCATACGGTATTCCAGAGGCCGGCCGACATATGCTCGGGTGCGCCGAGCGCTTCGGCTCCGTCGGCGAGTTGATTGACCATCGTTGCCCAACGAATATCGTTGTCGAGGGTCCCCATCAGGGTGGGGAAGCGCAATGTTCCTGCGATGCCGTGGCAATATCCCAAGTAGAAGACGGTGAATTCGTCATCTCCGCCCAATTTGTGGGGGATGAGCTTGCCTCGTTTTTGCGGCACGGCTACGGCGTCGAGGAAATCGGCGCATCTGCGTGCAACTTCAAGATAACGGGCATCGCCCGTGATGCGGAAAAGATGCGCGAGCAGATATCCCGATCCAGCGCTCCCGAAGGCGAAATTCGGCCAATCGAACGGGGTTTCGATGCCCGCACCGTTGAAATCGACGCCGCCGCGTGGGCTTTCCGCGCTCCAGCGCAGGTATTGTGCGCCAGCGGCCTTGATGAATTCAAGCAACTGCTGATCGCCGAACGTTTCGTAGAGTGTGATGAGGAATAGCATAATGCCGCCGTCCATCAGTAACGCGGGGCTGCCGGTCCAATAGGGGCCGCTTTCGCCTTGTTGCGCAGATTCGTCGGTATAGAAGCGTCCGATTGCTTGTGCCGCCCGGCGATACTTTTCGGCGTCTCTGCTTTCCGCGAAGGTTTTAGCGCCTTCGATGAGCACGAGGCCCACACCGCCAACGCCCATGTGGGTGCCTAGATGCACGCCAGGCACGCCCTCGCGGTTATCTTGGAAGGCGGCCTGCTCGGGAAGCAGCAGGTCGCGCCAATGCGCGGCTGCGTAGGAAAGCCCGCAGCGTGCTTTCTCGGCGAACTCGGCGTTGCCGGTGACCTCGGTGAGTTTCAGATAGAAATACGCTACACCGGCCGACCCGCTGTACAACGATAGGTCGATTGGCTGGCTCGCGTCCTGCTGCCAGAAGATGCCTTCGGGCGTCTTGTGCTCGAAGGTTGCAATCCAACGTTCGGCCGATAGCGCCGCATTCAGGTAATCACTTGCGTTTTGCGCGTGATGTGTTGGGAATGGTTTTCCGGGGGTGTAGGCCATACCCTGCGGCGCCTGATTCGATTCGATTGAGCATGCTTCGCACATAGTGCTTCCTTTGACTTCCTCAATATTTTTCACGAGGACATTGTGACGCAGCGGGGCTTTGTTTGACGAAAATTTTTCGCTTGCCAATTGTTTGGCGCCCGTATTTGGACGTTTCACGGCCAGTGGCGAGCGTTTTCGCTGCGAGCAGCTGACTGGTTTCCGCTCGCAGCGAAAAGTTGCCTGTTCGCAACTCACGCAACTGTTTTGTGAAATTCGTTCACTTTATCGCATTAAAGTGCGATAGCCCCTTGCGCTTGGGGTCGCGCCCCGTATAATCAACGTCACTCAATAAATGCGACGACAGGGCGAGTAGGAACGAACCCATCCCACAGCAAGCAGGCGGACTGAGAACCTGCGGTGGACGGCTCCGAAAACTCCCTCGAGCAGCGAAGCTGAACGCAGCTGGCCAACGCGGAACACCCACCGCGCGCCACCGTCAGTATGCAACGCCGGCGCCTTCCGTGATAAGGCATCGAGAGCGAAGTCTCTTCGGTCGACCGCATTCCTTGGGTTAGCGATAACGCTTGAAGGAAGAAGGAAGAAACGATGCAACTTCGTAGCGATGCCGTTAAAGTTGGCGTGGCGCGTGCTCCCCACCGCAGCCTGCTGAAGGCCGACGGCCTTACCGATGAAGAGATGAAGAAGCCCCTCGTCGCGGTGTTCAATTCCCGCAACGACATTATTCCGGGCCACAATAACCTCGATAAAATTTGCGAAGCTGTGAAGGCCGGCATTTATATGGCCGGTGGCGTTCCGTTCGAAATTTCCACCATCGGCGTGTGCGACGGCATTGCCATGAACCATGACGGCATGCATTACTCGCTCGTTTCCCGCGAAGCTATCGCCGACAGCTTCGAATGCGCTGTTCAAGGCCATCAATTCGATGCTGCCGTATGCATTCCCAATTGCGACAAAATCGTCCCTGGCATGGTGCTCGGCGCCCTGCGCGTGAACATTCCTACGGTTTTCGTTTCCGGCGGCCCCATGCTTCCCGGTCATGAAGCTGGTTGCAACTGCGGTCCCACGACCGATCTGAACACCCTGTTCGACGGCGCGGGCCAGGTGAGTGCTGGCACGATGACCGAAGAGCAGCTCAAGTACTACGAAGACACCGCATGCCCCACGTGTGGCAGCTGCTCGGGCATGTTCACTGCGAATTCGATGAACTGCCTGTGCGAGGCTTTGGGCATTGCACTTCCCGGCAACGGCACCATTCCTGCGGTGTACTCCGAGCGTCTGCGCTTGGCTAAGCATGCGGGCATGAAGGTCATGGAGCTGCTCGAAAAGGGCATTTGCATCAAGGACATCATTTCTGAGGCGGCAATTCATAACGCCATGGAATGCGACATGGCATTCGGCGGCTCTACCAATACGGTGCTCCATCTGACCGCTATTGCCATGGCGGCTGGCCACCCCATCACTATGGATGATTGGGATGCCGCAAGCGCCCGCACGCCGCATTTGGTGAAGCTGCAGCCCTCTGGCCCGCGCCCGCTTATCGACTTGTATGCCGTGGGCGGCGTGCCGGTTGTCATGCATGAGCTCAACGAGCTGGGCCTGCTCGACGAAAGCGCGATTACCTGCATGGGCCCGCTTCCCGAATATATCGCCAACTGCACCAAGCCCGCCGACGGCGAGGTGTGCCGCAAGCATGACAATCCGTTCTCCAAGGTGGGTGCCTTGCGCGTGCTCCACGGAAACATCGCCCCTGATGGCGGCATCGTGAAGAAGAGCGCCGTCGACCCCAGCATGCTCACGCATACCGGCCCCGCCCGTTGCTTCAATAGCGAGGAAGAGGCTTGTGAGGCGATTTTCGCTGGCGAAATTAAGCCCGGCGACGTGGTCGTTATTCGCTACGAGGGCCCGAAGGGTGGCCCGGGCATGCGTGAGATGCTCACGCCCACGAGCGCCATTGTTGGCATGGGCCTGTCCAAGAGCGTTGCGCTTCTGACCGACGGCCGCTTCTCCGGCGCCTCGAAGGGCCCCTGCGTTGGCCATGTAAGCCCCGAAGCTGCAGCTGGCGGCCCCATCGCCCTTATTGAAGACGGCGATCAGGTCACCGTTGATATTGAAGGCGGCAAGCTCGAGTTGCACGTAAGCGACGAAGAACTCGCTGCTCGCCGCGCCGCTTTCGTGGCGCCTGCCCCCAAGCATAACCACGGCGTGCTTGCCAAGTACGCGAAACTCGTTTCAAGCGCCGACAAGGGAGCGTATGTCTCATGATGAACACCTTGACTGACAAGCTGGCTCAAAAGCAGCTCGCCATTGAAGGCAAGCCGCTTGGACCTGGCAGCCACACCGAGCACGAGGGCAAAACGATGACGGGCGCCCAGGCGATTATCGCTTCGCTTGAGGCCGAAGGCGTCGACACCGTGTTCGGCTACCCCGGTGGCCAGGCCATCAAAATTTACGACGCGCTGTACGACAGCAAGAAGCTGCACCATGTGCTCGCCCGCCACGAACAGGGCGCCACGCACATGGCCGACGGCTACGCGCGCGCCACGGGCAAGGTTGGCGTTGTGCTGGTAACGAGCGGCCCGGGCGCCACGAACACGGTGACGGGCATCGCGACCGCATACATGGATTCCATTCCTATGGTGGTTATCACGGGCCAGGTCACGCGCGGCGTTATCGGCACCGACTCGTTCCAGGAATCTGACATCGTGGGCATCACCATGCCCATCGTGAAGCACAGCTTCCTTCTGCAGTCGACCGACGACCTTACCGAGACGTTCCGCGAGGCATTCTATATCGCTTCGACCGGCCGTCCAGGTCCCGTGCTCATCGATATTCCGAGCGATTTGCAGGGCGCCGAAATGGTGTTCCACTATCCCGATGGCGTGAATATTCCCAGCTATCGCCCCACGTATAAGGGCAATGCCAAGCAAATCAAGCAGGCGACCGCGCTCATCGAAACCTCGAAGCGCCCGCTGCTCTACGCAGGCGGCGGCATCGTGAGCTCCCATGCGTGCCAGGAATTGGAGGCGCTTGCGGAAGCTATGCAGATTCCCGTGGTCACCACGCTGCTCGGCAAAGGTTGCTTCCCCAGCTCGCATCCGTTGAGCTTGGGCCCCGTGGGCATGCATGGCTCCAAATACGCCAACATGGCCATGACGGAATGCGACCTCATCATTGCTGCCGGTGCCCGCTTCAGCGATCGCGTGACCGGAAAGCTTGATGAATTCGCGCCGAACGCCAAGGTCATCCATATCGATATCGACCCGGCCGAAATTGGCAAGATTCGTGAAGCGAACGTGCCCATCGTCGGCGATGCCCAGGGCATTTTGGGCGGCATCGTGGCCCAGCTCGAGAAATCGGGCGCTACGCCTGTCGATGCCGAATGGGTCGAAACGGTAAACGAATGGCGTGAGCGCTGGCCGTATTACGACGACCAGTTCAACGACTATCCGAACCAGATCGTTCCTGAAGTTGCGCTCGACGAGCTTTCCAAGCAGCTCGACCCCGACAACTCCATTGTAACGACTGAGGTTGGCCAGCATCAGATGTGGGCTCACCAGCACATTGGCCGCGAGCATGCGCGCTCGTTCCTTTCGAGCGGCGGCCTGGGCACCATGGGCTTCGGTTTTCCCGCTGCTATCGGTGCCAAGTTCGGTTGCCCCGACAAGCAGGTCGTCTGTGTTGCTGGTGATGGGTCATTCCAGATGAACAGCCAGGAAATGGCGACCGCGGCCATCAACAATACCGCCGTGAAGGTGTTCCTGCTCGACAATCGCGCGCTGGGCATGGTTCATCAGTGGCAGAAGCTGTTCTACCACGAGCGCTATTCGTCCACGATTCTTGACCCGGTTCCCGACTTCGTGAAGCTCGCCGATGCATACGGTTGGGAAGGCGAGCGCATCGAGAAGCCTGAAGACGTGGCTCCCGCGATTGCGCGCATGCTTGCGAGCGAGAAGCCGTATTTGCTCGATGTTGCCATTTCGCCCGACCAGAACGTGTATCCCATGGTTGCGCCGGGCGCTGCGCTTGACAACGTGATTGGCGCGATTGACGTTACGCTTGGCGCTGTTCGCGTGAATGGCAAGGGCGTCGGTAAGAAAGACGAAAAGGAGGGCGAGGAATAATGAAGCACATCCTTTCCGTGTTGGTCGAAAACAAGTCGGGCGTGCTCTCGCGCGTGACCGGCATGATTTCACGCCGTGGCTTCAACATTGAGTCGCTTACCGTTGCCCCTACCGAAGATTCTACGATGAGCCGCCTTACGGCAATCGTGAACGCCGACGAGGTTGGCTACGAGCAAATTACCAAGCAGCTGCACAAACTGGTAAGCGTGTACAAGATTACCGACCTCACCGACGAAGACGCTATCGAGCGCGAGCTAGCATTGTTCAAGGTGAGCGCACCGCCCGATCGCCGTCACGAGATTATCGAGATTGCGAACGTCTTCCGAGCCAATATCGTGGACGTGGGCAAAAACTCGCTCACGATTGAGGCGACGGGTGACGAAAGCAAGCTCGAGGCGATGGAAGATCTCTTCCGAGCCTATGGCCTGAAGCAGCTCGTTCGAACTGGCAAAATCGCCATGTCGAGGAATTCGAAGGACTAGATTGGGTCGATTCCTCTGCGCATTGGCCGCCTTGCCGGTCGAATGATTTGCAAGAAGGGTTGCGTTGGGGAAGGAAAACGCGCGACGCAGCTTTGAGCTGTATCGTAGCGAGTTTTGAGACCATGGAGGGCTTTTGGCGTGCGGGGGTGCGCAATGCGCAGTTCCGCACGAGCCGAACAGCACATGAAGTGCTGTTCGTGCGAGCTCAGGACTGTTTGAGCACATGCGTATTCCCGCACGCCAAAAGCTCGATGGGATGATCAAGCTGTATACAGTCAAAGAAAAGGAGAAACTCATGGCTGTTACTATCTATTACGAAAATGACGTGAACCCCGAAGTCATCAAGGGTAAGAAGGTTGCGATTATTGGTTATGGCTCGCAGGGCCATGCCCATGCGCTCAACCTCATGGACTCGGGCGTCGACGTTCGCGTTGGCCTGCGCGAAGGCTCCAAGAGCTGGGCTAAGGCTGAAGAAGCTGGCCTGAAGGTCATGCTCGAGGACGAGGCTGCCGAGGAAGCTGACGTCATCATGATTCTTATTCCCGACGAGCTGCAGCCCGAGGTTTACGAGCAGCACATCGCCCCGCACCTGCATGCTGGCGATACGCTCGCTTTCGCGCATGGCTTTAATATCCACTATGGCTACATCAAGGCTCCCGAGGACGTCAACGTCATCATGTGTGCCCCCAAGGGCCCGGGCCACATTGTGCGCCGTCAGTTCACCGAGGGCTCTGGCGTGCCCGACCTCGCATGTGTCGCTCAGGACGCTACTGGCGATGCGTGGGATATCGCCATGTCCTATTGCTGGGGCGTCGGCGGTGCCCGTTCCGGTATCATCAAGGCGACTTTCGCGCAGGAGACCGAGGAAGACCTCTTCGGCGAGCAGGCTGTTCTTTGCGGCGGCCTCGTTGAGCTTGTGAAGGCTGGCTTTGAGACCCTGACTGAGGCCGGCTATCCGCCCGAGCTCGCGTACTTCGAGTGCTATCACGAGATGAAGATGATTGTCGACCTCATGTACGAGTCGGGCATTCACTTCATGAACTACTCCATCTCCAACACGGCTGAGTACGGCGAGTACTACGCTGGTCCGAAGGTCATCAACGAGCAGTCTCGTGAAGCCATGAAGGAAATCCTCACTCGCATCCAGAACGGCGAGTTCGCCAAGGAATTCGTTGCCGACTGCAAGAACGGCCACAAGTGGCTCTTCGAACAGCGCGAGGCCATCAACAACCATGAGATCGAGAAGACGGGCGCGAAGATTCGCGACATGTTCTCCTGGGTCAAGAGCGACGAAGAGTAAGAACGACGCGCATCAAAAAAGGAGCCGAAAGGCTCCTTTTTTGTTTGCGGCGATGGGGCGTGTGGGATTGACGTCGCTTTGCGGGGTGGGCGCTTTCGCCGGGTTCCTATTCGATGATGGAGCTCAAAATCGAACTTGCGATGCTGATCACGATGCTTGCGATGAATGCGCTGCCGAATGACGCGATATAAAAATCAACGCCGAATAGCCCACCCGAGATACCCGATGCCAAGTACAGCATTGCCGTATTCACGACCAGATAAAACAGGCCAAACGTGAGCACTGTGATAGGCAGGCTTAGCGCTTGAAGAATAGGCTTCACAGCCATATTGAGCAGGGCAAGCACAATCGCGAACGCCACGACGTCGATGGCGGAATTGCCTGCTGTGGCGAAGCCGATGCCAGGAACGAGCCAAACGGTAAACGCAACGGCAAGGGCGGTAATGAGCCAGCGAACGATGAAATTCATGATGATGCCTTTCTGCGAGTCTTACTGGGCTGCTTCTGCTTTGGTTTCTTCTTCGGATTCCGCGCTTCGGTTTTGCTTTTCGGACCCCTTGTTTTCGGCGTGTTCTTTCTTGCGGCGCCTCCTTCGGCGGCGCTTGCCCTCGGAAGCCTTGCCTTCCGTTGTCGTGTTTTCTTCGGGCTTGGCCCGAGGCGCCTCGTCCGGCTCGGCGGCTTCCTTCGGCTTCTTTGAGCTGATGATATCAAGGCATTGCTTCAATGGGCTATTTGGAAGCGATTTGTAAACCGGCTTGGCCGCCTCTTCGCGCAGCAGCTCTTCAGTGCACGCGGCAACGATTTCGTCGGCGCGAATGAGCTTGCGCACAGAAGCCTTCATGAGCTTTTGGAAATTGCCGAGCAACGAATGCGTTGTTTGCGGCAACTCCGGTTGGCCGTGTTGTGTGCGGGTTTGCGCATCTTGCGCGATAAGGCGAATGCAGACAAGGCACGCGTCGAAAGCGCACACTTCGTCGGAGCAGGTGAGGAAAGGCTTGAGCGCCTTATACACCGGTTTCGCAGCGGAAGCGAACTGTTTGCTGCCGGCGTCGTCTTTGCGAGAAAGCTTACGTGCCGCTTTCAGGTAAGCCCTGGTCTCGCGCGCAAGCACTTCACGCGCGGCGGCCCAATCGGCCTCTGCCGTATCGCGCTTCGAATCTGTTAAATGCTCGCAGCGTTTAACAGATTTTTGCTCGGCCTGCTTCGATGGCGCGTTTTGTTGTGACGGATTGCATTGCGTGGTGGGAATTGCTCGCTCGTTTTTCTTAGCGAATTCTTGGTCGGGCTGCTTCGAAGAAGAGGTCCGTCTTGAAAAGGCATCTTGTTCTGAAGAATCGGCCCGTCCTGAAGGGTTGAGTTGTTTCGAAGAGTCGACCTGCTCTGAACCTGTTAAATGCTCGCAGCGTTTAACAGATTTTTGCTCGGCCTGCCTCGAAGAAGAGGTTCGTTTTGAGGAATCGACCTGCTCCGAAGGGTTGGGTTGTTCTGAAGATGCATCTCCCTTTGAAGAATCGACCTGCTCCGAAGGGGGTGCTTGTCTCGAAAGGGGAGCCTGCTGCGAAGGAGATGCCTGCTTTTCGGGGGCGACCTCATCGGAAGGGGTACGCTGCTCTGCAGAAACGCCCTGCTCAGAGGGTATATTCTGGCAAGACGGCACACCCTGGCCAGAGAGCTCGCTCTGTTCGGAAACCTCTGCTTCCGTCAATACTTCGACGATGAAGGCTTCATTGATAGCGGCTTTGCCCTCTGCGACGGCGACCTCGTCGATGGCGGTTTCGCCTGCTTCGGCGGCGGTTTCATCGATGGCAGATTCGCCCTCTGCGGCGGTGCCTTCTTCAATCACGGCTTCGTCCTCTGCGGCGATGAAGGCGTCCTGGGGGTATTCGCTTACACACTCGACCTCTGCGCTTGCCTCGTCGAGGATATCGCTTTCGACCTGCGATTCTTTGCGAGCAATCTGCCTTTGAGCCTCGCGCCGGGCTGCTTTTTCTTCAGCTCGACGGGCTTCGGCGCGCTTTTTGCTCGCGCGCCGTTTGGCTGCCTTGGTCGGGCCTTCTCCATTAATCATTTCCTGCGCGCGGGCGCCCGAACGCACACAGGCGGCGTCGATTTTTTCGGCTACTTCGGCCATGCCCTCTTCGGCGGCCGCTTGAAGGCTCGATTTCTCTTCGGCCTTATGGTTGCCGCGTGCGGGAATCGCCGCTAACTCGGCCTCTTCTGCCGCAGCTTTTTCTTCGGCGGCGCGTTTCTCGGCCTCGTGCTGGGCTTCTTCCGCGCGCTTAATGGCGAGAATTTCAGGCGCTTCGGGTGTGACGAATACGCCCGTCTCGTCGAGCACGAGCAGGGGATTGCAGGTAAACGTGCCAGCAGGCGCTTCAGCGGGGATTATTTCCGCGCGGTTCGGTTTTTGCGATTCGTCGCCCGAAATCTCTGGGGCGTCGAGTGCCTCGCCATTATTCGCATTGTCATTTGCAATCGCGTTTTTGGCCGCCTTGGGCGTCTCGAGCGCGCGTTTGAGCGCCTTCTTCTTTATGCGGCGCAGCTTCATTGTGCCCATAGGCTTCACTTCTGCGAGAAGCCCAGCGTCGCGCACGGCATCGTCGAGCGGCGCTGTTAGGCCACAGGGCCCCATGTTGTGGATGCGCGTGTGCTCGTCGTGTGTGAGCACCATGAGGTTCACCAGGCGATCGTCGGTGCGGTATCCGTTAACGTGATGAACCTCATGTTCGGCATCGCCTTTTTTGAAATCGAGGAATGCCATGGCTACGAGCACCGAACGGTATACTCGTTTCTTGTGGGCCATGCCACCGCGGCGACCGCGTCGCGAAGGGTGCTGCTCTTCGGGCTTGTAGGCGATTTGGTAGCGCCCGTTTGCGAGCATCATGCGCGGCTCGGACCCGTCGATAAGGCGCACGTTGCCTCGATCCGATACGAGAAACGGCGTGAGGCCGCAGTACACCTGGCGCCACTGCTCAGGCATCGACCCTTCGAGGTAGGCGACGGCGTCGCGGGCCGTTTTCATGCGCCCGCTTCCGTTTGCGCGCCATCCGCAGGCGTGCAATGAGATGCGGTCGGAGTTGCGAAGATATTCGGTTGGCCGGAATCCTTGGCGGTAGAGCCATAAGAATTCGCGAAGGTCTTTGAAAAATGATGGCATGGGTGGCCTTTCTGGGTGGCCTTAAAACGCCGTCACGCGGCGGGGTTTTTCAGCCGCCAATTATACGCGAGTTGCGCGTGTGGCGAAAATGCCTGTGTACGGGGCGTGTTGCCGCGGATGGACGGTGCCGCGCGTGGGCGACGCATAGTAGAATGGCAGGCATGAAAAGCGGAAATCACAAAAACTCATCTACGGCGCGCGGTGCTGCTGCTCAGCGTCGCAAGCCGAGTGCTCGACCAGGAAAGGTCGACGAGCGTCGCGCATCGAAAAGCCGTGGCGCGAAGGGCGGTGCGCCCGCGAAAAACGAATTGGCCACCTTCGACGGCACGAAGCCGAACCGCAAGGGCGGAAATCGCTCGATGGACGCCCGTTTCGGCAAAAACAATCTGGACAGGCTGGGCAAGCCAGGCAAGCCGGGCGGGCCGAGCGATGCGAGCAGGCCGAATAGGCCGAACAAGTCGAACAAATCGGGAAAGTCATCCAAATCGGGCAAACCGACTAAGTTCGCCAAGGCCGCACCAGTTCGTCGCAACGGTGGGCTTCGTGCGGGCTGTGCTCGAGGGGGCGTTGCGCCAGGGGCGTTTTTCTGTCCCATCGATAGCAAATGCGGCGGTTGCGAATGGCTTGCTGTGCCTTATGCCGAACAGCTGAAACGCAAACAGCATGAAGTCGAAGGGCTTTTCGACGGTTTGCTCGATTCCGAAACGGCGGTGCGGCCTATTCTAGGCATGGACGACCCGCGTTACTATCGCAACAAGGTCGTGTCGCCTTATGTTGGCATATGGGACAAAAAAGCACGCCAAATGCGTGTTTTGTGCGGCATGTACGAACGCGGAACGCACCGCGTGATTGATTCTGACGAATGCCTGCTCGAAAATCGCGAAGCCAAGCGCATTATTCTTACGATTCGCGACCTCATGCGCCGCTTCCGCATCGAGCCATACGACGAAGACACCGACGAGGGCTTCCTTCGCCATGTACAGGTGCGCGTCGGGCATACGTCGGGTGAAATCATGGTCACGGTGGTCACGCGCGAAGATCAATTTCCTGGCGCGAAAGGCTTCGTGCGCGCGTTGCGCGAGAAGCACCCGTCCATCACGACGGTCGTGCAGAATGTGAACGCGCGTCAAACGAATGTGATTTTGGGCGATAAGGAACGCACGCTGTTTGGCCCAGGCTTTATTCTCGATGAGTTGTGCGGGCTGAGTTTCCGCATTTCCTCGAAATCGTTTTACCAGGTCAACTCAACGCAAACGGAAGTGCTGTATCGTCGTGCAATCGAGATGGCGAAGCTTGCGGGCACCGAGGTGCTTATGGACGCGTATTGCGGCACGGGCACGATTGGACTTGTGGCTGCGCGTGGCGTCGATGGCAACCCGGGCGCTGCGCGCGTGATTGGCGTCGAAGAGCGCCCCGATGCCGTGGCCGACGCCCGCAACAACGCGCGCCACAACGGCATCAAGCGTGCCGAATTCGTTGCGGCCGACGCGGGCGAATACATGCACCGTATGGCCGACGAAGGGGCGCCGCTCGACGTGCTTATGATGGATCCGCCTCGTGCGGGTTCCACGCCGGAATTCCTGAAGGCTGCGTGCGAGCTTGCGCCCAAACGCATCGTCTACATTTCGTGCAACCCTCAAACGCAGGCGCGCGACGCAGCGTTTCTCGCTGAACGCGGTTGGCGCATAGTGGAAATGCAGCCGGTGGATATGTTCCCGCACACGAGCCACGCCGAGAATATTATTTTGCTCGAACGGCGATAGATATATAGGCAAGACGAGATTGGTGCGGCGATTCGCGGGTGGTGCGCCTCTGGAATGCGCCCAAGTGCATCGCGACGTACGGGCCATTGAAGGGTGCTGTGTTGCGCCTCGCTGCCGTGCGATATTGACATGGTTTTCGTTCGAAAGAACGCCGGAAAGGAAAGTTCATGCCCCAGAAAGTTGAAATCATTCTTGCAAGCGGGAGCCCCCGCCGTCGTGAACTGCTCGAGCGGGAGGGCGTTTCGTTCACGGTGCTGAGCGCCGATGTTGATGAATCCCTCGAGCCCGATTTGCTGCGCCAGCCCGAGGAGGCCGCCAAAAAGCTCGCCGAGCGCAAGGCGGGCGCCATTGTGCAGCAGGTGCTTGGCGATCCCGAATACGTGGGTGCTGCGGCGATTATCGGTGCCGACACCGTGGTTGCGGCGAACGGAAAGATCTACGGCAAGCCCGTCGACGAAGACGACGCGTGCCGTATTCTGGGCGAGCTTTCCGGCCGTCCCCATCAGGTTATTACGGGCGTTTCGGTGTGGCTTGTGAGCGCGCCGCCCAATAAAGAGGTTTCGTTGGGCTTCCGCACGTTCACCGAAACGAGCCGCGTGACGTTCAAGGAGCTCACCGACGAGGTTATTGCCGAATACGTTGCTGGCGGCGAGCCCATGGACAAGGCTGGCGCTTACGGCATTCAAGGTGACGGCCGTGCCTTGGTCGAGAGCATCGATGGCGACTTCGACAATATCGTCGGTCTGCCAGTAAAGCGCCTGATGAACGAATTCTCCGAGATTTTTGAAGCCGCGCAGTAACGAGTGTTTTTCGAAAATAGGCGCCTGGCCGATTCATCGGCCAGGCGCTTTTGAATGATAGGGGCCGCCATGGCACAAAAAACCGTATACGATCGCGCGCTTGATACGGTGCGCGCGCACAAGATGGCGGGAGCCGACGCCTTTGCGGTGGCCATGGTGAGCGGCGGCTCCGACAGTTGTGCGCTGGCATACATGGTTGCCGATATGGTGGCAGCCGGTGAGTTGGGCGCAGCGGTTATGCTGCATGTGAACCACAAGCTGCGCGGTGAGGCGTCCGAAGGCGACGCCCGATTTGTTGCGAAGCTGGCGGAAGCGCTCGGCCTTCCGCTGTTCATGTGTGAAATCGACGTGTCGGCAATCGTGCGACAGGGCGGCAACATGGAGGCCATCGCGCGCGACGAGCGGTATAAAGCCGCGCGTCAGGCGATTGAAAGCACCTGTTCTCACCTGGGCTTTTCCGAAGAATCAGCGCGCGTATACACTGCGCATACTGCAGACGACCGCGTGGAGAACTTCTATATGCGCTCGATTGTGGGCACGGGCCCGGGTGGCTTCCGTTCCATGAATTATTGCGTGAACATCGGTGGCATGCGTGTGTGCCACCCACTGCTCGAGTTGGGGCGCGATGATTTGCGCGCGTTCATCGAGGGGCGCTCGTGCGCCGTGCGAGATGAATTGGGCGAGCTGTGGCGCGAAGATGCCACCAATGCCGATACCGATCACTTCCGCGCGTTCGTGCGTCACGAAATCGTGCCTCGCGCCAAAGAGCGTAACCCACGCCTGCTCGAAACGCTCACGCGCACGATGAACCTTATCGCCGAAGAAGATGACATGCTCGCCGGCCAGGCGCGCGAACTGCTTCTTTCCAGGGTGCGACCGTTGGGTCAGCTCCCGAGCGAGGGCTTCTTGGTTTCGCCTGATATGGCGCAAGTCGAGCGCCCGCTTGCTCGTCGCGTAATCGACCGAGTGCTTTCACTCGCGCTTGGCCGCGATGCCCGCATCGAAACGGCCTCCATCGAAACCTGTCTCGATGGCTTGGGCAAATCGGGCTTCGTGTCGAACATCCAGGGAAATTTAGCGGTGAGCTACAACAAGAATGGCCTGCGAATTGAGCCCATGGATGCCTTCCGTGCCCGCAGGAAAAAGCTTTAGGTTGCGTACTTCGATGGGTGCAGGCGGCCGGCTCGAAATGCAAAACGGGGCCAAGAATGCAAAACGGGGCCAAGGGATGTTGATGCGACTTGAACGGGAAACCCCGCGCCACGAAAATGCCGCATCCTCATCCTTTGGCCCCGTTCAAACAACGGAGCTCTGAACTAGAAGAGCGAAATAATTGCAGGAGCCTCGCACATGGCGAAGAAGCACAGTGCGAAAGCGACGGTTGCGGCCAGGTAGGTGTGGGCGGTCTTGTTGGATTCCATGGTTGTTTCCTTTCTTGAAATGACGTGTGATCGAGTTGAGCGCGACGCGCGGGGCACAAAACGCCATGCGCGCCTGAATCAGGCAACAAAAAAGCAGCGCACGGCGTTTCGAGAACGGAGCGTGCGCTGCCTGAAGAAGTGCATATGGGGCACAAGAGGGCTAGGGCATGCTCCTGAATCGTCGTCGCGTCTGTCGGATAACGATGGTCATGCTCAAGCCTCCTTCAATTTCGATCGGGTGTTTGAATTGGCGTTTTGCCTTCGCTGTCGTGCTTTAGTGCGCGATAGCGTGCCGCTTATTTTGCATGTCTTTGCGGTACGGTGCAAGAACTTTTTTAAAATATGCTGAATTGTGAATTTCTATGCACAACTTGCAGCCGGGAGACTTCCAAACTCATGCCAGACGCAGTTTCTCGTCGTCGTGACAAGGCGTCTCGCATGAAAATGCACGAAGTGCGTACCTTGTATCGAGGCCAATGGGATGAACTCAACCTGCTGAATATGTGAACTGGTGTTTTGAAGTTCGCAAGGTCTGTCTTTTGGAGAAAAATCATAGAGGATACGCACTTCGTGCGTTTTCATGCAAAACACCGCTCGTCGCCATTTATTGCGTGCTTTTTGCTCATGTGCCTCGAGTTCGAATTGTTTGCGTAAGATGAATGAACTGGGCGTGGTTCGTGCCGCGCATGATAACGGAGGGGGCTGCGTATGAACGAGGGCGTTGCCGAGGCGAGCGAACGCATGCTGAAGGGTGCGGGCGCGTTTGCCCACGAAACCCCCTATGCAGTAGGCAAGCATTATCGCCAAATCAACTCGAGCCCCGATGTGTATCTCGTGCGCGTGCCGTTTTTGAATATCTCCACGTCAGAGACGAATTGCTACCTTATTTGCGACGGGGGCGAATGCTTGGCCGTCGATACAGGGGCGCCGACGCCCGAAGGCGCCGCTCTGCTCGACGCGGCAATCGACGAGCTCGGCATTGATAAGGCGCGCATGTCGTTTTTCTTGACGCATTTGCATATGGACCATGCCGGTCTCATCGATCATGTGGCTCCCAGGGAAGCACCCATTGCCCTGAGCCTCACCGACTTCAACCTCATGGCCGCTTCAAGCGACGCCGAATATCTGCGCATTACCGAAGCCCAGGTAAGCGCCGAGGGGTTCGATTGCGACCTTGTGCATAAATCGGCTCGTTACGGCATGGGCATTCCCAGCTTTAAGCCCGAGGGGCGCAACTTGAAATTCGTTGCAGAAGGCGACGTTATTGTAGTGGGGCAAACGAAGCTCGAGGTCGTCGATACCGCGGGCCACACGCCCGGCCACCTCGCGCTTTTCCACCGTGGGTCGGGCTTGTTGTTTTCCGGCGACCACATCCTGTTCGCCATCTCGCCCGGTTTGGGCCTGCGCTTGGGGGTCGTCGATACCATGGGCGTGTATCTTGCGAACTTGCAAAAGGTGTGTGACCTGGGTATTTCGCGGTTGCTGCATTCCCATGGCGAAATACGCCCCGATTGGCGCGAACGTGTGGCGTGGCTTAAAAACCATCATTGCGAACGCATTGAACAAGCGGCGGCGTACATTGCCGAGCATCCTGGTGCAACGGGCGCCGACGTGGTGAAAAACCTTACGTGGAATGTACCGCAGGCTTGGGAAGATATTTACCCAGCCCAAAAGTGGTGCATTGTCGAAGGCGGCATTATTATCCTGAATCACCTTATCGCCGAGCATCGCATTGCGCGCGAGCCCGACGCCAACAACATTCACCACTACACGCTGCTGTAGGTTCTCAATGCGTCCGGCCTGGCGCCTGGCGGATGCCTTGCAATCACGGCTCGCTACTGCTCGCTTCGTTCGCTATGCGCTCTCCTGGCTGCGCTTAACTTTGGAAAGAAGGATTTGAACGCAGACGATTGCCAGTCATCCGTCAGGCGCCAGGCTGGACGCATGACGAATGAAAGCCGCTTTTCATCATGCTTTTGACGAGTCGTGGCTCGCAAGAGAGCGCGGCCGCACTGGTGCCGTAGGCGCTCTTCTACAATCCGAGCCAGATTTGGAACTTCGGAATGTATCCCATGATGAAAATCACCACCATGAGCACGGGAATGCCATAGGCAATCCATGCATGCGCCCACTTCGGGAAGCGCGGGCCGGCGCCGGTGTTTGCTTCGGTGAGGAAATTCTTCCAGCCCCAGCCGTAGCGGCTTGTGCAGAACAGCACATACACCAGGCCACCCAGCGGAAGCACGTTATTCGAGACAATGAAATCTTCTAGGCTCTGAATGTCGCCGATGCCAGGGAATTGCACTCCCTGCCACACGTTGAAGCCCAGAATGCACGGCACCGAGAGCACGATGATGAGCACGGCGTTGATTGCCACGGCCGAGCGGCGCGAGACGCCCCATTGGTCCATGCAGAACGCCACGATGTTTTCGAACACACCAATGACGGTGGAAAGCGCGGCGAAGCTCATAAAAATGAAGAACAGCGTGCCCCACAGCTGGCCGCCCCACATTTGGTCGAATACGCTCGGCAGCGTGACGAACACCAGGTTGGGGCCCGAATCGGGTGAAACGCCATAGGCGAAGCAGGCGGGGAAAATAATCAGGCCTGCGAGCAGCGAAATGAGCGTGGAAAGGCCGGCGACGCTTGCCGCTTCGCCCGTCAGGCGACGGTCGCGGCCGATGTAACTGCCGAAAATCGCCATGCCCGAAGCGCCGATGGAAAGCGTGAAGAATGCCTGGCCCATGGCGGCGTATACCGCATCGCCGAAGCCGTTTTCGATCATCTTCCCGAAATCGGGCATGAGGTAGAACTCAAGGCCGGCATGTGCGCCGGGCAGCATGACCGAATTGATGGCCAGAATCACAATGGCCACGAACAGGCATGCCATCATGACCTTCGTCACGCGCTCGACGCCGTTTTGCAGGCCCAGGCCAACGATAAAAAAGCCGATGCCGCAAATAATGACCATCCAGAACAGCATTTGGAACGGGTCGGCGAGCAGTGCCGTGAACGCCTGCTCGGCGGCGCCCGACGCGCTTGCGGAAGCGGAGGTGCCGAGCCCCGTGAGCTGGCCGGTCGCCATTTTGAACGCGTAGGCGATCATCCAGCCGGCGACGGTGGTGTAGAACATCATCAAAATGTAGTTGCCGGCGAATGCGAACCATTTATACCAATGCCATTTGGTGCCTTCGGGTTCCAAAATGTTGTAGCTTCGCGCGCAGCTTTTTTGGCTCGCGCGGCCCACGGCATATTCCATGACCAAGATGGGCAGGCCGAGAATCATCAAGAACACCAGGTAGAGCAGCACAAACGCCGCGCCGCCATATTCGCCGCATACATACGGGAAACGCCATACGTTGCCAAGGCCAATGGCGCATCCTGCCGAAATAAGAATGAAACCGATGCGCGAGCCGAATTTCTCGCGGCCTTCGATGGTTTTGGGCGTAGTGCTCATGCGTGCGCTCCTGTCGGAATCGAAAATGAAAACGATGGACATGCGAACGCTGCCATCGAGAATGTGCAAACCCGAGTATTATACGCAGCAAAACGAGCTCATGCAAAAAGCGTTCGCGCTGCTCGAGCGCCCAGCTACCGAAGGCTGCGGCGCTCTGCTCGTGCGACTCGTGCATTCTGCGTGGTTGGGCGATAAACTGCACGTGAGCGAAGAACCGCTATACTACACTACGCTAAAGTGCTCAAAGATCCTTTGGAAAGGTATGCCATGAACAAAGCCATCATCACCGTGGTCGGTCAAGACACCGTGGGCATTATTGCCCGCGTGTGCACGTATCTCTCGAATCACAAGGTGAACGTGCTCGACATTTCGCAAACCATCATCGACGGCTTCTTCAATATGATGATGATTGTCGACTATTCGGCCGCCGATGAAAGCTTCGGCGCGATGGCCGTTGAACTGGAAAGCCTGGGCGAGGAAATCGGCGTGCGCGTGCGTGCCCAGCGTGAGGAAATCTTCACCGCCATGCATCGAATCTAAGCTGGCGACCGCTTTCGTTGGCAAGAAGGCTGGGACTTTGGCGAAGGGCGCATGTGCGTTTCGCGCGACCGCGTCGCGAGGCTTCGCGGAGGTCCGGGCATTTTCGATGAGGCGAAGCCGCCTCGGCCCACCCCAAATTCATCATTTTGGAGACGTATTTCTATGATTAATATCCAAGAGGTCCACGAGACCAATGAAATGATTGAGCAGGAAAAGCTCGACGTGCGTACCATCACCATGGGCATCAGCTTGCTCGATTGCGCGTGCGACAACGTGGATGAACTCTGCGACAGCATCTACGCCAAAATTACGACGCGCGCTCGCGATCTGGTCGCTACGGGCGAAGCCATCGAGCGTGAATTCGGCATCCCCATCGTTAACAAGCGCATCACCGTGACCCCCATCTCGCTTGTGGGCGCCTCGGCCTGCAAAACGTCGGAAGACTTCGTGAAAATCGCTCATACGCTTGACCGCGCGGGCAAGGAAGTGGGCGTTGACTTGCTGGGCGGCTATTCGGCGCTCGTGAACAAGGCCATGACTCCTGCCGAAGAGCTGCTCATCCGATCGCTTCCGCAGGCTCTCGCCGAAACCGACATCGTGTGCTCGAGCGTGAACGTGGGCTCCACGAAAACCGGCATCGACATGAACGCCGTGGAGCTGTTGGGCCACATCATCAAAGACATTGCGCATGCCACCGCCGACAATGATTCGTACGGTTGTGTGAAATTCGTCGCATTCTGCAACGCTCCTGACGACAACCCGTTTATGGCAGGCGGTTTCCATGGCGTGACCGAAGGCGACGCGGTTATCAACGTGGGCGTTTCGGGCCCGGGTGTGGTGAGCCGTGCACTCGATGAGGCCATCGGCCGCGATTTCGAATTCCTGTGCGAAACCATTAAGCGCACCGCGTTCAAAATCACGCGCGTGGGCCAGCTGGTGGCGCAAGAGGCAAGCCGTCGCTTGGGCGTTCCGTTCGGCATTATCGACCTGTCGCTTGCCCCCACGCCCGCCCAGGGCGACTCGGTGGGCGAGGTGCTCGAGAAAATCGGCTTGGCTCAGGTGGGCGCTCCGGGCACCACGGCGGCGCTTGCCATGTTGAACGACCAGGTGAAAAAGGGCGGCATCATGGCATCGAGCTATGTGGGCGGCCTTTCGGGCGCGTTCATTCCCGTTTCGGAAGACAAGAACATGATCGATGCTGCGGCCAACGGATGCCTTACCATCGAGAAGCTTGAGGCTATGACCTGCGTATGCTCGGTGGGCTTGGACATGATTGCTATTCCCGGCGACACCACGGCAGCCACCATTTCGGGCATTATCGCCGATGAAGCGGCTATCGGCATGGTGAACCAGAAGACCACCGCCGTGCGCGTGATTCCCGTCGAGGGCAAGAGCGTGGGCGACATGGCCGAGTTCGGCGGCCTCATGGGCTACGCTCCCATCATTCCGGTGAATCAAACGAGCTGTGAGGCGTTCGTGACCCGCGGCGGTCGTATTCCCGCGCCGATTCACAGTTTCAAGAACTAAATCGCTTTCGAATCGAGGGCGCGCGCCTTCAAAACGGAACGCATGAAGGGCCGAGCATTTGTTCGGTCCTTTTTTCGTGCTCATCAACCCGCAAAAGTGTAGGTATTTCAGCTCATGAAATGATCGACGGCGGAGTAAAATGTTTTAGTTATGTTTCATACCGAAGAAAGGCCCAACGTGGACATCAACGCATTCCTCATTGATGTCACAGGCGAAATCGACGGCTTCATGTATACCTACATCTTGCTGGCGCTGCTTGTGGCAACGGGCATTTGGTACACCATTCGTACCAAGGCCGTGCAAATTCGCTACATCAAAGACATGTTCACCCAGCTCACCGAGAAGAAGCATGTTGGCGGCAAGCATTCCATCTCGTCGTTCCAGGCGCTCATGGTGTCCACTGCGAGCCGCGTTGGCACGGGCAACATCGCCGGCGTTGCAACCGCAATCGCCACGGGCGGCCCGGGTGCTGTGTTCTGGATGTGGCTTATGGCGATTGTCGGCGCCGCGTCGGCATTCGTCGAATCGACTTTGGCGCAGATCTTCAAGGTTCGCGGCGAAGACGGCGAATTTCGCGGCGGCCCGGCTTATTACATCGAGCAGGGTCTGGGCAAGCGCTGGCTGGGCGTGGTGTTCGCCGTGCTGCTCATCCTGTGCTTCGCGTTCGGCTTCAACGGCCTGCAGTCGTTCAATGCTACGAGCTCGTTGACGTATTACACCGGCGACGGTGAAATGTCTACGAAGGCCGCCATCGCGAGCGGTATCGTGCTTGCGGCTATGACCGCCATCGTCATCTTTGGCGGCTCGAAGCGCATCAGCATCATCACCTCGGTCGTTGTTCCCGTTATGGCGCTCATTTACATCGCGATTGCTGTGTGGACTACCGTGAGCAATATCGGCGAGCTCCCCGCGGTGTTCGGCCTTATGTTCGCGTCGGCGTTCGATTTCCAGTCGATTTTCGGCGGTTTTGCTGGCTCGGTCGTTATGCTCGGCATCAAGCGCGGCTTGTACTCCAACGAAGCCGGCATGGGTTCCGCTCCTAACGCCGCGGCTACTGCAAGCGTTTCGCACCCGGTTAAGCAGGGTTTGGTCCAGAGCCTTTCGGTCTACATCGACACGCTGCTCATTTGCACCTGCTCGGCCATGATGGTGCTCGTGTTCTACGTGCAAGACCCCGAGACGGCCACCGCGCTCAACGGCATGCCGCTCGTGCAGATGGCCGTGAACAACTCGGTGGGCGAGTGGGGCATTCACGTGATCACCTTCGCCATTTTCGCGTTCGCGTTCTCGAGCCTTATCGGCAACTACTTCTACGCCGAAAGCAATCTGCGCTTCATCAAGGATGACAGCCCCGTGCTGCTCACGGTTTTCCGCATCGTGTGCCTGGTCATCATCTACTTCGGCGCTGTGAACAGCTTCGATCTGGCATGGAACCTTGCCGATATCTTCATGGGCTTCATGGCCATCGTGAACCTTATCGCTATTTTGCTTTTGGGCAAATGGGCCATTAAGGCGCTCGACGACTACACCGAGCAGCGCAACGCCGGCAAAGACCCGGTCTTCGTCGCTGACAAAATCGAAGGCCTGCCGAAAACCCAGTGCTGGCACATTGGCGAGGACGACCTGAAAGACGTCGGAGAGCAGCCGGTGAAGGAATACTTCGTCGATGCGATGGAAGCCAAGCCGCTCGAGTAAATCTCGAAGACGGTTGCCATCTGGCGAACGGAGCAGCGTACGCGCTCGCAATTTCGCATGAAGCCGCCTGTTATGGGCGGCTTCTTTATTTGTTGACGATTCGGGGTTCCGTTCGGCACTATCGCATGATAAAGTGCTAGGGCATTTGTTAATGGGCTGCATGTGGTGAACGTGCAGCCCTCAAACCTAGGGAAGGTTTCATTCATGCAGAAAAAGCAGACGCTCAAGCGATCGGAATCGGTCGCGTTTTGCGGATTGGCGATTGCCCTTATCACGATTGGTGCATGGGTTACGGTGCCGTTGGGCCCTGTGCCGTTCACGTTGCAGACCATGGTGCTCGCGTTCGTGGTACTGCTGCTCCCCGCGCGCGAAGCGGTGGCAAGCGTTGCTGGCTATGTTGTTCTGGGCGCTCTTGGCGTGCCGGTGTTCTCGGGCATGGCGGGCGGCCTTGCGAAGGTCATGGGTCCCACGGGCGGTTTCATCATCGGCTTTGTGCTGGGCGCTGTTGCTGCGGCGCTTGTGCTCAAGGCATGGAAGGCTCCCTCGTCGAAGGCTCTCGGCTTGGTTCGTGAGTACGTCGCTGCATTCGCTTTCCTCGCGATTTCTTACGTGTGTGGCTGGGCGCAGCTTATGGCTGTTGCGGGAATGAGCCCCATGGCCGCTTTCCTTGCGGGCATCGCTCCGTTCATTCTGCTCGACGCCATTAAAATTGTGATTGGCGTGAGTTTGGCCCACGCGCTTCGCCAGGCCGTTCCAGCGCTTCGCCGCGCGAACGCATAAGAGGCGCTCTGGGAATTGTCCCGGGAATCGTTTCGGGCGAGAATGGGAAAGCGAGGTGGCGCTTTCCGAAAAAAGGAGCCCGCCGTTTTGATATGACGAAAGAATCGCTCGCGGGCGTGGCCTGCGGGCGATTCTTTGTATTGATGGGGATAAGCCGCCTCGCCGCCAGGGCGATGGTAGAATGCCAGTACGTTTTATGTATGGTATGAATTCGCGGCACCGAGCCGCCATGAAAGGTGCATGGACCTTGAGCATGCAAAACGAATCTGCCGCGCGCGGCGCGTGCATTTTAGCATTTGATACGGCGAATGAAGTCGTGGCCGTTGGTGTTGGGATGTATACCGAGGCTCCTGGCGGCGACCCTGAGAATCCGACATTTGGCATGGTGCCGCTCGCGTGCCGGGAAATTCCCGCGCATCGCGCGAGCAATACCATTCTTCTGAATGAAGTCGACGCAACGCTTGCCGAAGCGGGTGTGCCCAAGGGCGATGTCGCGGCGGTCGTGTGCGGGCGCGGTCCTGGCAGTTTTACGGGCGTGCGCATTTGCATGGCCACGGCCAAAGGTGCCGCTTCGGCGCTCGAAGTGCCGCTGTATGGCGTCTCGACGCTCGATGCCGTCGCGTGGCGCGCGTGGGCGGAAGGGGTGCGCGGCCGCGTGCTCGTTGCGGCCGATGCCATGCGCAAGGAAGTGTACCCCGCGCTGTTTGAAATTTCGGATTCCGAGATTTCCCGCCTCACGACCGATGCCGTGGTGAAGGCCGTGATTGCGTGCGAATGGGTCGCCGATCAGGAGGCGAAGCTTCCTGAGCGAGCCGGCGATTTGACCATTCTTGGCGACGCCTTGGTGAAATACCGAGAGACTTTCGAACCTTTGGGTGCCATCGCAGATGAAAGCCTGTGGGCGGTGTCGGGCGCGGGTTTGCTGCTTGCGGCCCAGGCTGGCCTTGCTGCAGGCGATATCGATCTTTCGGCTGACGCATGGCATGGAGAATCGAATGCCGCCGCCGCTCGCGCGAACGCAGGCGCGGCCCCCGTGGCGTTGCACCCGGGCGACCCTTCGGTGCTTCTGCCCGTATATACGCGCCTTTCCGATGCCGAGGAAAACGAGCGCATTCGCCTGGCGAAGGAAACCTCTGAGAAAACTGGTGCGCTGTTGCCGCGCGATTTGTCGACGGGCGTGCAGCATGCCAATGTCGTTTCGGCGGCAATCGAGAATCGTGCCGCCGTGGTTGCGGAAATCGCCGACGTTTCTGCCAGCATTTCGTATCGTCCGCTCGATGCCGCCCACACTGCTGGCGTTGCCGCTATGGAACGCGAATGCATGGGAAGCGATGCGTGGTCCCCGTCTCTTGTTGCCGACGAACTGCCGCGCCGCGACCGCACGTGGTGGGCGGCATACGACGGACAAAAGCTCGTTGGCTATTGCGGCGGGTGGATCGTCGCTGGCCAGGTGCAAATTCTGAAAATCGCTACCGACCCATCGTATCGCCGTCGCGGCATTGCCGCCGAGCTCATCGCGCTCGTCGCTTCCGATGCGCGGAATTTGGGCGCTACCGAAATGACGCTCGAGGTGCGCGAGTCGAACGTGGGCGCCCAGGCGTTCTACGAAAAGCTCGGCTTGGCGATTATCGGCGTGCGTCCCCATTATTATTCCGACCGCGAAAATGCTGTCATCATGACGGGCCCGCTGCCTGCGTCGGGTGTTTCTGCACATGATGAGTCGGCGGCTCCCGTTGTTGCCGGCATGGAACTTCAGGTGAGCGCCGTGTCGGGTGCGCCGCGCGAAGCGGCAGCGACCGCGGTCGAACTCGATTCCTCGAAGCGCCCGCTTATCCTGGCAATCGAGAGTTCGTGCGACGAAACCGCGGCGAGCATCATCGACGGGCAAGGCGGCTTGCATTCCGATGTGGTTGCCAGCCAGATTGACTTCCATTCGCGCTTCGGCGGCGTGGTTCCCGAAATCGCGAGCCGCAAGCATATCGAGGCGATTTGCGGCGTGTGCGATGAGTGCTTGGCAACGGCAGCAGCCTCGCTGGGCGTTGGAAGCGTGCGCTGGCGCGATCTCGATGCCGTGGCGGTGACGTATGCTCCGGGCCTGGTGGGCGCGCTCGTTGTGGGTCTTGCGTTCGCGAAGGGCGCGGCATGGGGTGCCGATAAGCCGCTTATCGCCGTAAATCACCTGGAGGGCCATCTGTATGCGAACCGCATTGCCGAACCTGGCATGCAGCCCCCTATGGTGGTATCGCTCGTAAGTGGCGGCCATACCATGCTCGTGCACGTGCGCGATTGGGGTGATTACGAAACCATGGGCTCCACCATCGACGATGCGGTGGGCGAGGCGTTCGACAAGGTGGCGAAGGCGCTTGGCTTGGGCTACCCCGGAGGCCCCATCATTTCCAAGCTCGCCGCGAGGGGCAACCCCAAGGCCATCGCGTTCCCTCGCGCACTCATGCATTCGGGCGATTTGCGCTTCAGCCTCTCGGGTTTGAAAACCGCCGTGACCACGTATATTCAAAAGGAGCAGCAGGCTGGTCGTGAGCTGAACATGCCCGATATCGCCGCGAGTTTCGAGGCGGCGGTGGTCGATGTGCAGGTGGCGAAGGCGAAGGCCGCGCTCATCGAGACGGGCGCGAAGGAATTCTGCCTTGGCGGCGGCGTGGCGGCGAACCCCATGCTGCGCGGCGCTTACGAGAAGATGTGCAGAAAGCTCGGCGTTCGTCTGACCATGCCGCCGCTTTCGGCATGCGGCGACCAGGCGGCCATGATTGCTGAAGTTGCGCGCGACAGATTTGCGCAAGGCAGGTTCGCCGATCTTTCACTCGATGTAAAAGCGCACGCTCCGCTCGACGAGCCGTACTAGGGCCGTTGGTCTTTTGACCTTCCGAGGGGGCTATCGTGGATTTCGTCACCCAACATATACTTACGCTTATCTCGACGAGCGGCGGCGTGGTTCCGGCATTCATCGACTATTTGTCGGTTATCGCCGGCGTGCTTACGGGCGCGCTCGTTGCGTGCGATCGGAAGCTCGATATCATAGGCGTTACGGTGCTGGGGCTGGTCACGGGCTATGGCGGTGGCATGTTCCGCGACTTTTTGCTGCAAAGCCATGGCGTGTACTTCATGGCGCATCCGTATTTGCTGCTTGCTGCCATTGCTTTGTGCGTGGTGGTGTTCTTCTTTCGGCAGATTTTCGACCGCATCGATTACGGCGTGTTCGTGGCCGATGCGCTTTCGGTCGGCTTGTTTGCCGTGGCGGGTGCGAGCAAGGCCTTCTCTTGCGGCGCCGGCTTTGTGATGTCCATAGCGTTGGGCGTGCTCACGGCAGTTGGCGGCGGCGCGTTGCGCGATGTGGCGCTGGGCGAGGTGCCGGGTATTTTTAAAGCCAGCAACTTTTATGCGGTAGCTGCGCTGGCTGGTTCTTTTTTGTACGTGGTGCTTGTGGCATATGGCGCGCAGGATACGCTCGCGGCGGTTCTGTGCGTGGTTTGCGTGGTCATGCTGCGCTGCCTGAGCGTGCGCTTCAATTGGAAAACGGGCAGCGATAAGCTCATGCATCGTCATTAGGGCACGTACGGGGGCCGCAATGTACGATGGCGCTCCGTCATCTGGGTGCTTGCTGCCAGAGGATTGAGCATTTGCGGGCCTTTCTCAAGGCGAATTCCTCTGTTTTTCTTTTTCGCTTCATTTCTTTGTTGCGGCATTTCTCGTGCTGCTGCTGTTTTTGTAACGGTTGGGCAAAGTCTCGCCCCGTGTGGCATGAGTCGGTCATATTTTCGTTATAGTTACGAATTGCAATAGTAAGAATCGCATATCTGCGAAGGTCGGGCCGTCTGCGAGACGGCCTTTTTGAAAGGGTGAATTTCCGCTCATGTCCGTTGGCATAAGCCTTATCCTCGTCGTATTTTTCCTGGCCATGAACGCATTCTTCGTCATCGCCGAATTCGCGCTCGTGCGTGTGCGCAAGTCGCAGCTCGAGCTCGCCGTAGAGGAGGGCAAGCCGGGCGCCAAGGCGGCCATGGAAATTGCCCTGAACGTGAACAAGTATTTGTCGGCCTGCCAGCTGGGCATTACGCTTGCATCGCTTGCCTTGGGTTGGCTGGGCGAGCCGGCGTTTTCGGCTCTCATTCGACCGCTGTTCGTGTTGTTCGGCCTGCCCGAAGCTGTGATTTCCGTGGTGGCGGTGGCCATTGGCTACTTCATCATGACCACGCTGCATGTGGTGACGGGCGAGCTCATTCCTAAGTCGTTCGCAATTTTCGCCACCGAGCGTTATGCGCTGTTCACCGCGCGTCCGCTTATGGCGTTCTATAAGATCACCTATCCCATTATGGTGCTGTTCAATGGCATCACTAATGCGGTGGTGCGCATTGCGGGCCACGACCCCGCCAACGAGCACGAGGTGTACACCGACGACGAAATCAAGCTGCTCATCGACGAGTCCACCGAAAGCGGCCTTATCGCGCCCGAGCAGAACGAGTTCGTGGACAATATTTTCGACATCGCTGACAAAGATGCCGAATCGCTCATGACTCCGCGCCCCGACATGGTGTGCCTGTGCATGAACGACACGTTGGAAGAAAACATGCGCATCGTCACCGAGGCGAAGTTCACGCGTTTCCCCGTGTACCGTCGTGACAAAGACGATATCGTGGGCTTCGTGAGCGTGAAAGACTTGTACAACTTGTCGCCCGAAAGCACCATGGACGACGTGCGCGTGCGCCGCATCGTGGCGGTGCCTGAGGGCATGCCCGTGGTGAAGCTGCTCAAGGTGCTCAAGCGAGAGAAAACGAAGATGGCTCTGGTCGTCGACGAGCACGGCGGAACGTCGGGCTTGGTGACGATGGGCGATATCTTCGAGGAAATCGTGGGCGATTTCGATGACGAATACGCCCACGGCTTGAGCGATGTGCTTACCGAGGTTGCGCCGAACCACTTCATCACCACTGGCGCATGTCCTATTGACGATTTCGCTGAGCGCATGGGCTTCAAAGACGAGAATTTCACCGAATACGAAACGCTCGGCGGCCTGCTGCTTGACGTGCTCGATCGCATTCCCGATGTGGGCGATGAAGCGAACTATGAGGAAGACGGCACTAAGGTACGTTTTGTGGTACGTTCGATGGATGCGCGCCGAATCAACCAGGTCGAATTCTGGGTGACTGAGGCTGCGCCGGACGATCAACCGGCGTAAGCCGTCGACGCTGCGTGGCAATCTGGTTTTGGCTTGGCTTTTGATCGTCGCTCGCGTTCTGAAGCGTGCGTCGTTTCTCATCCGGGGTAATCAGATTTTCCAACCTGCTGCTCACTGGCTTTGGTGCGAGCATTTCGCTGCGTTGCCGCCAGGGCAGTTCAATGTCACAACGAGCCGGTCTGATGATTGGCTCTTTTCGTTTGAGGAGTACCCATGCCCTATATCGAACTCGAATCGCTTGACGACGCGCGCCTCGATGTGTTCGCGCGCCTGACCGAGGCTCAGCTTCGCAACAAGCTCGAACCCGAAAAAGGAATTTTCATTGTCGAAAGCGAGAAGGTTATTGATCGGGCATTGCTCGGTGGGGTGCAGCCACTTTCAATGCTCATGACGCCTGAATGGGTCGATCGTACGCGAGAAATCGTGTCGCGTGCCGAGGCGGCGTGTGAAGAGCCTGGTGGGATGCCCGTGTTCGTGGTTCCCGCGAAGGAGGCGGAGCGCCTTACGGGCTTTGCGGTGACGCGGGGCATTCTCCTGGCGTGCCGTCGTCCCCAGCTGCCGAGTGTGGAAGACCTGCTTGCTCGAGTTGACGCCGAAAAGGCCGCACGCGCGGCGGCGGTTGCGGCGGGCGAGCTTGATCCGGGCGAGGTGGGCAACATGCACGATGCGAGCCGCAGGCGTATCGCGGTGCTCGAGGGTATTGTCGACCATACGAACGTCGGTGCCATTTTTCGCTCGGCGGCGGCCATGGGAATCGATGCAGTGCTCGTAACGCCTACGTGTTGCGATCCTTTGTATAGGCGCGCGGTGCGCGTGTCGATGGGCTGCGTGTTTCAGGTGCCGTGGACGCGCATTGGCGAAAGCGTGCGCGATTGGCCCGCGGCGGGGCTTGAGCGCCTGGGCGCACTTGGGTATAAGACGGCGGCCATGGCCCTGTCCGACGACTCCCTTCCGCTTGGCGTGCCTGAGTTGGCGCAAATCGACAAGCTCGCGCTCGTGTTCGGCACCGAAGGCGACGGGCTGTCGAACCGCACTATCGAGGGCTGCGATTACGCGGTACGCATTCCCATGCGCCCCGGGGTCGATAGCCTGAATGTAGCGGCGGCAAGTGCGGTTACTTTTTGGGAGCTTTGTAAATAGTGGGATGCTGGTATTAAAAAGATACCTCTAATGCTTCCTTTTAGATATCGAATAAGGCGCTAATAGAAACTGTAATACTTTCCTTTTGATATTGTTGGGCTCTTTAAAAGAGATTAACTAACGAAAAGATACTAAGATTAGTATCGTAATGAAACCATAGACCGCGCTGTCATTTTGGACGCGTGGTCTTTTTCTTGGTGCCGATTTGGGCCGCTCTGTTCTGGTTGGCGTCGCCTTCCTCTCGTACGCTTTCCTCAAATTCATCGAAGGGGAAGGAGCGTCGAATGAAGGCTTCGAAAAAGCAATGGTGGCGCGTATGCCTTACGTCGGTAGTCGTTGCGTTTGCTTTGGCGTGTTCATGCATGATTGCGGGTTGCGGCGGAGGGTCTGGAGCCGTCGAATCGAAGGAACGCGTGCCCGAGGCGAACGTCGACCCTTCCCGCATCGACTCGGGAAGCTACCTCGCTGACAATGGCTTCGGATACTCTGCTGACGTGTGGTATATCGATGGCGACACGTCGCGCCCCGGCTTCTATCTAGAAGCGTGGACGGTCGTTTTGCCCGTGTTCTTCGACGAGAGCGGCAAGCCCATCGATCCCGACTGCGATGCCACGATAAAAGATAAACATCTGGTGCCCTCCGAAGAATGCGAGTCTGGCTACGATATCGTTTTCGTTGACCCCATGACCTGCTACGACTCTGTGAGCAATACCTGGTATTCGCGTGGCGACTACAATGCCGTGATGGCGAAGGTCGTCAATACGAAATGGAAGTCGCTCACAAACGAGTCCATCGAAATCGAGCTGAGGGAAGATGGAACGCTTGTCGAGAGCCGCGATGGCGAGCAGGCTGAGGCGGGTACCTGGGCCATTACCGCCGTCGACCAGGTTGGCTTGTATTGGGACGATGAAGACCCGGCGTGGAACTATGCCATCCATTGCGATTCGAACGGCAAGGCCGATAAGCTCGATTGGGGCTTTGACGGCAGCGGTGACTACGCACGCATCGACTAGCGGTTTTCTTCATAAAGGTAACCGGAGGCTCCTCGCTTATGAACTGCCTCCCATTTCTGCAAAGGACCCCGTTTCCTGAACGGCAAAAGAAGTGAATCAAGCGGCCCGGCTGAGCCTGTACTCGACCGGGCTGCTTCCGTCCAGGCGCCTCTTGATGCGCACGTTGTTGTACCAGTCGATGTACTTCTCCAAATCCCTCTCGAAGATATCGGGGTCGTCTCCCTCCCAATCGTAGTAAAGCTCGGTCTTGACCATCGAGAAGAAGTTCTCGGCCTTCGCGTTGTCGAGGCAGTTTCCTTTGCGGGACATGGACTGGGCGATCCCCATCCGCTCGAGCGCGAGTCTGTAGGCGGGCATCTGGTACTGCCAGCCCATGTCCGAATGCAGCAACGGGGTGCCTTCGCCATCGAGCCTGCCCTCGAGGCCCGCCAACATCTCGAGGACCATCTTCATGTTCGGGGACCTGGATATCGAGTAGGCGACGACCTCGTCGTTGTAGAGGTCAACCACGGGCGAAAGGTAGAGCTTGGTGCCGCCCACCTTGAATTCGGTGACGTCGGTCACCAGCTTGGTCATCGGGTCCTCCGCCTCGAAGTCGCGGGCCAGCAGGTTCGGGGAGGACTTGCCGACCTGGCCCATGTAGGAGCGGTATTTCCTGCGTCTGCGGGTCCGGCACAGCAACCCCTCCTCACGCATGACCTTGAGCACCGTCTTGTCGGCGATGCGAACGCCGGTCGCTTTGCGCAGCGTGTCGGCAACGCGTCGGTATCCGTATCTGAACTGGGATTTCTTGCATATCTCCACTATGGCCGGCCGCTCGGTTGCCTGCCTGTCTGAGGGAGGGTTCGCCTCGTGGTAGTAATAGGTGGAACGCGGCATCCCGATGAGCTCCAAGAGCGTGGAGAGCGGATATTCCCGCTTCAGCGACTTCACTATCTCGTGCTTCCGCCTGCTGCCGAGAGGGCCGTCGCCGAGGCGGCCATTCGTTTTAAGATCTCCACCTCCATCTCGAGGCGGGCGCACCGCTGCTCGAGCGTCTCCTCGCTCGCGGGCTCCTTCCTCCTTCGCCCCGACGGGTGGACGGCGAGGGCGTCGTCGCCTCCCTCTCGGTACCGCTTCACCCAGTCTCGTATCTGCGCGCTGTTGCGCACGCCATGCTCGAGAGCGAGGGCTTTGTAGTCTTCCTCGCCGCGGAGATAGGCTTCGACGACGCGAAGCTTGAACTCCTGGGGATAGCGGTTGTTCTTCCTCGGCCTGTCTATAGCCCCGACGCCGCCTTGGTCGATCCTCTCCCTCCAAAGCTTCACGGTTGACTTCGTAAGGCCAAACTCATGCTGCAGCATGGCGATGGTCGCTCCGTCAGCGTACCTGTCCGCAAAGCGCTGTTTGAACTCGGCAGAGTAATCCTTGCTCAGCAAATCAAACCCCCTAACGCAGGAGACCCCTTTAGGAGAAGCAGAACATTGTCTGTCCAACTATAGGGGTTCACTGCACTATAGGGGTTCACTGCAATTTGGGGCGCAGTTCATTATAAGGCGGGGAGCCTTCTTTATTGTGGTGCGTTCGCTCGCGCGGCAGCCCTCGAGCCTCGCGGCGTTCGCGATGGCCATGGCATTGCCCTTAATGACAATGGGGTTGCGCGCGGTTTTGTGCATGCGCGCTTGTGCCAGGTTATATTGTGCGAGCGAGGGCGGATTTGTGGGCGGGCGCTCGCGTCGGGCTTTGCTTCGTGGGCGGGTGCTCATGCGAGGCGCCGTCCTGTGGGCGTGGCTGTTCGGTGGACGCATGGTCGCGCCAGATTTCGTCTTGGGTTTTCGGCGGCATTGCCATTTCGGCACGCGTGCAATCGCATATTCGCTTGCATTGAGCTTATCGAAGAAGTACAAGAACGGGTTCCGCGGCGGTACTCCGGAGAAGTTCGAGGCCGCCGTGAAAGCCGGATCTATCCTGAAGGCCGACACGATCGAGGATCTAGCCGACCAGATGAGGGTCGACAAGGACACGCTGGTTGCAACGGTCGCGCGTTACAACGAGTTGGTGGACAAGGGAGTCGACGAGGACTTCGGCATGGCGAGCGAGTACTTCGTGCTCTCTCCCATCAAGCAGGCGCCCTTCTATGCCATCGAGCGCATCCCCAGCGTGCTTGCCACCTGTGGCGGGTTGCGTTGCACCGACGAGCTGAAGGTTCTGGACAACGACGACAACGTCATCTCGGGTCTGTGGGTTGCCGGCAACGTCCAAGGGTCCATGTTCGGTTACGACTATCCCGTCACGGGATTCCAAGGGCTGTCCCTGGGCCGAGCGCTTACTGGCGGCATCCTGGCTGTGAAGAGCATGGTCGGTACCTTCGACGAAGCTATCTAGCAGGAACGGCCGTATTCCGCTCCTCCCTTGAAGGGCCTGCCCCGTGCAGGCCCTTCGCTGTTGTGTGGGAGAAGGGCAAGAGGGACGGAAAACTGACCAGGCTGATTCGGTGCACTCTGCTGTAGAATGAATGTATCTTATCCGCCGAGAAAGGCCTGGCCCTCTATGGTAACCCGTACCGAAGCATGTTCGTTTCTTGCGGTAACCCTCTGTTCCACGGGGCTTTCCCTGTTCGGCATGTACGGAACCATGTATGCGGGCGATTCGGCCGTGCAGGTATGGCCCTTCTCCCCCGCCCTTGCCCTGGCCGGCCTCGTTGCCTTCCTGGTCGCGCCGCGGGTTGGTCGATTGTCCGACCATCGCTGGGCGGTTCCCGTGGCCGTTGGCGGTATGTTCTGCGGTGCGTTTCTTGCTTCGGCCTTTGCGGGGACGCCCTTTCTTGACGTTGCGGCGTTGGCGGGCTACCTTCTTCTGGCGTTCTGTTCGCTGGCGATCATTGTGCTTTGGTTCGAGACCATGCTCTCCCCCTCCAGTCTTTCCTTGAGGGTTATCGTGGTCTTCGCCACGCTTGCGGGCATTGCGATCAGCTATTTTGTCCCGTTCACGACTGCGGCGGCCCTCTACGCAGGAGCGGCGCTGAACGCTGTGGCGGCGGCTCTTTTCCTGACGTTGCCCGCAGGCGAGGGGCCTGCGTCTCGAGCCGTCGCCAAGCGCGAGCTTTCCTTCAGGCCGCAGACCGTCGTCGGCGTAGTGATCGTTGCCTTTGCGGGGCACCTCGTATCCTACGCGACCACGCCGGAGGGAAATCCCTTTTCCGGTACCGTTGCGGTCTGCTGCCTTCTGTGCGGGGTCGTGCTCTGGGCGTGTATGCTGTGGCGCGACGACCCCTCGCATGCGAACCTTGTCCGCTGCATCGCGCTCGCCGTCGTTGCTGCTTACGTGCTCCAGGTGGCGCCCCCTCAGGCCGACTGGCTGGTTTTGGGGGCATGCGGGGTGGCGGGAACGCTTATCTGGGTTGGCGTCATCGCTGCCGCCCTGGAGATATGCACCTATGCCACAACGCCTCCCTTGCGCATTATCGGGGGAGCGTTCTTCCTGCTCACTGGCGTATCTTTGGTGACGACGGCGTTTTCCTTCGCGGCTCCTGAAGCTATCGCGGCGTTGTCCTCCCCGCTGTTCTGCAAGATTATGGTGGTGGTCGTGGTCGCCGTAGGGCTTTGGCTTCTGAACGCTAACGAGCTCAACTTGCTGTTCTGGGGAACCCCGGCGACTGTCGAGCCCGGACTATCGAGTCCTGGGAAAGCGGAGGAATCTGGTACCCACGCGCAGCCCGAGTCGCGACCCGATGTGGAAAGCTGCGTATCGATCCAAAGCCGTCAGGAGGCACTGCGCCATCTTGCCCGGGATGCAGGACTGTCCCGGCGGGAGGAGGAGGTGTTCGACCTTCTTGCGGCTGGTCGCAGCGCACCGTTCATAGCGGAAACGTTGTACGTGGAAACCAGCACCGCCAAAAGCCATATCGCGCGCATCTATTCCAAGCTGGGAGTACATACGCGGCAGGAGCTGCTGAACTTGGTGGAGGACGCCCGAGCCGGCCAAGAGTGAGATAGTTGAGCGGACAAGGAGGGTTCGCCGGCTTCTTGCTCTGTCCAGCGTACCAGGTAGGCGCTTTGTTTCCACCCATTCGTATGAATGGACGACAGTTCGGTCTGTTCGCTTTTCCATCGAAACGGAGGCTGTTTTTCCCCGACGTCCATCCTATAGTGACCCCACTTTCACAGCGAGACGCCGGCATGGCGAATGCCGGCGGGCAAGGAGGGCACTATGGAAATGGAGAACCTTTCGCGGCGCAACCTGCTCAAGCTTGCGGGCGCGGGAATGATGGGCGCGGCAGCCGCAGGATTTCTTGCAGGCTGCGGCCCCGTTCCTTCCGAATCGAAGAGCGTCGAGGCCTCGGCCGAAGGGGCATCGGGCCACGACTATTCCGGCTTGGAGGTCCAACAGTCCGAGGCCTATGCCGTTGTTGCGGGTGGCGGAGCGGCAGGACTGATGGCGGCCTACAAGTTGGCCAAGGAGGGGAAGAAGCCGCTCGTGATCGAGAAGGGCGCCTCCTGTGCCTCGTCGAACTTCGCGAAGCTCTCGGGGCCGGCGGCGTGCGACACGACCGTCCAAGCAGCGTCCGGTATAACGCTGGCGACGAAGCTCAACGTATACAATCAGCTGACTACCTGGGCGAAGGGCTCGGTCAACACGAAGCTGATCAGCAACTTGCTGGACTACAGTTCCGAAGCGGTGCAGGACCTGCTCGATATGGGCCTGACGTTCTACACCTACGTCGATTACACCGGTGACCCGAAGTACGCCAACGACATCAAGTGGGCGCCGCTGCACAACTTCACCCAGGAGGGCGAGGAGCGTATCGCCCCCGTTGTCGCAGCCATCGAGGATCTGGGCGGAAGCTTCATCTACAACTGCGAGGCCACCGAGGTCATCATGGAAGGCGGCAAGGTGGCGGGTATTCGCGCCATCGAGGGCGGCAAGGTGCTGCACGAGATAAGCACGCCGGCCGTATTCCTTGCAACCGGCGGTTTCGGCGGCAGCGAGGAGATGGTGAAGGACCTGTTCAAAGGCATTCCCGTTTGCAACATGGGAACCCCTAACAACACAGGCGACGGCATTCGCATGGCCCACGAGGTCGGCGCCGTCTCCGAGGAGTTTGCCGGTTTGGTGGGCAACGAGATCTGCGGGTCGAACGTCAAGCACGGCAATGCCATGTACGACGAGAACTGGAACCTCAACAACGAGAACCTGGCCTTCGCCATCTACGGGGGCCTCGTGCTCGACAGAACCGGCGAGCGTTTCATGAACGAGGAACTTCTGGCGGTTGACCCGCTGGTCTACAGCGGTCAGGCCGGGCTTGCCCAGGGGAAGTACTACGTGCTGGTTGATGGGGAGTACTACGATGCGTGCACCGAGGAAGGGGTGTACAGCTATCTAGGGGAGCCCGATTGGGACTTCGGACGCGAGATGTTCTATCCTGTGCTGTCAGCGGCCCCGGGCCAATTCGAAGCAGCGGTGTCGGAAGGCTGGGCGGCGAAGGGCGATACCATTGCGGAGGTCGCCGAGGTGTTCGGACTCGATCATCTGGAGGAGACCGTGGCGGCCTACAATGCGCTCTGCCAGGCGGGAAAGGATACCCAGTTCGGCAAGGATCCCATGTTCCTGACGCCCATCAAGGAGGGCAAGGGCTACTACCTGTTTGAGTACAACGCGGCTTATTGGACCACGCTGGGAGGCGTTCGCACCAACGACCATTTGATTGCGCTGACCGGCGATAACGAGCCGATCGAGGGCTTGTACATCGGCGGCGTGAACATGGGAAGCGCCTTCTGCCGGCCCTATTACGACATCAAGGGGGCTGCCTGCGGCCTGTCCATCGCATCGGGCGTGATGGCGGCGACCGAGATGATCTCCTACATCGAAGGGTAGGGCATCGACAGCCTTTTGACCTCAGGATGTTTGGACGAAGCGAGTCGTGGGGGAGGGGTGCTCCAGGGCTCGCTTCGTTTTGCCGGTTCGCTGGCGAGGGGTTTTGGGTAAGCTGAACGAGCGATGCCAGCTTGCCGTGATAATTGAAAGGCAATAAGAAGGCAATAAGGAGTTGAGGGCGGGAATCTCCCTGAGCGGGGGAAACGTCGCAGCGCTTTCCGCCGTTACCCGCAAAATGTTATTAGGTGATAATAAGGAGGCCGGCTGGGTTGGACGGCGGAGGGCTCGCGCTTCGACGGCGTTTACGGGCCGGATCGATGGCGATCGAGACGGCTATCGGCTATGATGAACCGTCTGAGGGCGCACCATGGATGGGGATGATCGAGGGCCGCGAGGGCATCGACCACTTGGACTACGTAGTGGCCACGCACCCCGACACCGACCACACGGGCGGTATCGCCGGCGCCCTGGAGGTGGCCACGGCCGGGCGCGCCTTCTGCAGCGTGACCAGCGCCGAGCAGCGCTCGTTCAATGCCATGGCCGACCGCCTGAGTGCGCAGAACGTGGCGCTGGAGGTTCCCGAGGTGGGCGACTCCTGGGCGCTCGGCAGCGCCCTTGTGCAGATCATCGGGCCCGTTTCCCGTACCGACGACGGCGACGCCAACAACGACTCCATCATGCTGAAGATCACCTACGGCTCCACCGTCTTCGTGTTCGCCGGCGACGCCGACGAGGGCGAGGAGAAGGGGGCGGCGGCCTACCTGGACGGCTGCGACGTGCTGAAGGTGGCCCATCATGGCAGCGCCGGTTCCAGCTGCTACGCGTTTCTGCGTGCGGCCCTGCCGAGAAACGCGGTCATCAGCTGCAGCGCCGACAACTCCTACGGGCATCCCACCGATGCGGCCCTCTCCCGCCTGCGCGATTGCGGCACTAAGGTGTTCCGCACCGACATGCAGGGCGACATCGTGGTGGAAAGCGACGGCGAGACCGTGACTATGACCCCCGCGCGCAACGCCGATGCCGACACGTTGGCAGCAGGCTCTGGCGGCGGTTCGGGCGTATCGGGTGCCAGTTCAAGTGCCGAATCCGCCTCTTCGGATTCCGCGTCTTCCTCCGACGAGGGCAGCTATATCGGCAACGCCAATTCCAAGAAGTTCCATCGTCCCAGCTGCTCCACCTTGCCCGCCGAGCACAACTGCGTCTACTTCGGCTCGCGCGACGAGGCGGTCGCCGCCGGCATGGCCCCCTGCAAGCGCTGCAACCCCTAGGGAGCGCTGCCGTCTGTGGGGGCAAATGGGGTCAAATGCGGTCGAACATGGATAAACTATGCCGCCGAATCGTTCACTTCCGAACGGGGCTTCGGCTGACGGGTTGCCTGCAAGCTGGATTGCCAGGCTGATTGGGGTGCGCGGCGCGGTACAATGGGCGGCAGCATGACCGAAGAAGGAACGCAGTCGTTCGGAAGCGAGTCTCCCATGCACAGAATCCTATTCGTATGCCATGGCAATATTTGCAGGTCGACTATGGCTGAGTTCGTGATGCGCGACATGGTTGCGCGCGCGGGTTTGGGCGACCGCATCGCCATTGCATCTTGCGCGACGACCAACGACGAAATCGGCAATGATACGCATCCGGGTACGCAGCGGGTGCTCGACGTTCATGGCATTGCTCACCCGCGCCGAGCCGCCGTGAAGCTGCGCGCGGCCGATTATGGTGAATACGACCTGTTCATTGGCATGGATGACGAGAACATTCGCGACATGCGCCGTATTCTGGAAGGCGACCCGCAGGGCAAAGTGCACAAGCTGCTCGAGTATTCCGACGGTGGGGACGCCGATTCGGCGAACAGCGTGGCCGACCCGTGGTTCACGGGCGATTTCGAAACGACATACGAAGACGTGGTTCGCGGCTGCGAGGCGTTGCTGGCATATGTGCGCTAGGCGTTGCGCTCGGTTTTCTCAAATTGCGTCGAATTTCTCTATGACATTTAGTAAACAGCACTGAGATTTTCTCAAAAGGTGCTTGCATCATTTTATGAGGGTGTTAGAGTACCAACTTGTTAGCACTCGGGCATATGGAGTGCTAGCACTCTTCCCAATCTTTGGTTACAACAGGCAGTGGAGAAAGGACATTCCATGAATCTCAAGCCTTTGGGTGATCGCGTTATCGTTAAGCGCGACGAAGCTGAAACCAAGACCGCGTCGGGCCTCTACATCGCTTCGAGCGCTCAGGAAAAGCCTCAGACCGGCATCGTTCTGGCCGTTGGCGAAGGCAAGCGCGATAAGGACGGCAACCTCATTCCGGTTCCCGTCAAGGAAGGCGACCGTGTGCTGTATGGCAAGTTCGGCGGCACCGAAGTAACTATCGAGGGCGAGGACGTGCTTATCATGCGCGCCGACGACCTCTATGGTGTTTACACCGCGTAAAGCAAACTTTAGAAACCAAAGCGAATTCGGTAATTAAGTTTTCAAAAGAAACTATCCATTGAAGGAGCAATCACAATGGCTAAAGACATTAAATTCCAGGCTGAGGCCCGCAGCGGCCTTGCTGCTGGCGTCACCAAGCTGGCCGATGCCGTTAAAGTTACCCTTGGCCCCAAGGGCCGCTACGTCGCCCTTGAGCGCACCTATGGCGCTCCCACCATCACCAATGACGGCGTGACGGTCGCTAAGGAAGTCGAGCTCGAGGATCCCGTGGAGAACATGGGCGCCCAGCTCGTGAAGGAAGCCGCCACCAAGACCAACGATGGTGCGGGCGACGGCACTACCACCGCTACCTTGCTCACTGACGTTATCGTGACCGAGGGTCTGCGCAACGTCACTGCTGGCGCGAACCCGCTGGCCGTTCGCCGCGGCATCGAGAAGGCCACCGAGGCTATTGTCGACGCCATCAAGACCGACGCCATTCCGGTTGAGGGCAAAGAGCAAATTGCCAACGTCGGCACCATTTCCGCTGGCGACGAGGTCATCGGCACCAAGATCGCCGAGGCCATGGAAGTTGTCGGCAAGGAAGGCGTCATTTCCGTTGAGGAGTCCCAGACCTTCGGCATCGACATCGAAACGGTCGAGGGCATGCAGTTCGACAAGGGCTACATCTCCCCGTACATGGCTACCGACATGGAGCGCATGGAAGCCGTTCTGAAAGACCCGTTCATCCTGCTTACCGATCAGAAGATTTCCTCCATCCAGGATCTGCTGCCGGTGCTCGAGGAAGTTTCCAAGTCTGGTCGTCCGCTGCTCATCATCGCTGAGGACCTTGAGGGCGAGGCTCTGGCTACCATTCTGCTGAACAAGCTGCGTGGCACCTTCACCTGCGTTGCCGTGAAGGCTCCCGGCTTCGGCGATCGCCGCAAGCGCATGCTGGAAGACATCGCTATTGTCACCGGCGGTCAGGTTATCACCCCCGATTTCGGCATGACGCTCGCCGACGCGAACGTGAGCATGCTCGGCCATGCGAAGACTGTCAAGGTCTCCAAGGATGCCACCACCATCGTCGATGGCGACGGCGACAAGGCTGTTATCCAGGACCGCATCGACCAGATCAAGGCCGAAATGGAGCACACCGACTCCGACTTCGACCGCGAGAAGCTGCATGAGCGCCTGGCCAAGCTGTCCGGCGGCGTTGCCGTGCTGCGCGTTGGCGCTGCTACCGAGGCCGAGCTCAAAGAGAAGAAGAGCCGCATCGAGGACGCCCTGCAGGCAACCCGCGCGGCTGTCGAAGAGGGCATCGTTGCTGGCGGCGGCGTAGCGCTGCTCCATGCTCTGCCCGCTCTTGACGCTGTTGATTGCGCGAACCACGACGAGGAAGTTGGCGTTGCCATCATCCGCAAGGCTCTTGAGGCTCCTATGCGCACCATCGCCCAGAACGCTGGCTTTGAAGGCTCCGTTGTGGTCGAGAAGGTTAAGGGCATGAAGAAGGGCGAAGGCCTGAACTGCGCTAATGGCGAATATGGCGACATGATTGCCATGGGCGTTTCCGACCCCGTGAAAGTTACCCGCACCGCTCTGCAGTCCGCGGTTTCCGTTGCTGGCCTCATCCTCATCACTGAGTGCTCCATCAACGAGATTCCCAAGGAGGGCCCCGATTTGAGCGCTCTTGCTGGCGCTGGCGCGGGTATGGGCGGCATGATGTAATCTTTGCCGACGCTGCGAGGCCCACTGGTGGGCGACTCGCCGTTCAAGCCTCGCGCATGGCCGAAAGGCCAATGCGCTTGGCTTTCGCGGCGATTCGCGCCACCGGCGGGCCTCTCGCTGTCTTTCGACGTAGAAGCCGGCTCCTCTTTTGGCTGACGCTGCTTCAAATCAACTTAGGAGCGTATTCTCGCTCCGTTTTTGGCCCCGCAGGTTTTCCTGAACTGCCTCCCATTTCTTGGATACGAGAAATGGGAGGCCCTTTTATGGCTGGA